>JACCEB010223197.1_pt1 | contig 15753 bp, 4 predicted proteins | sample 7454761 | NCBI WGS metagenome assembly JACCEB01 (sample SAMN15323454, study PRJNA562643) | freshwater metagenome | isolation source: river surface water | place: USA:Blue River Watershed | collected 2017-08-18 | reverse complement strand
TTCCGTTTCAACTCCACACGCAAGTAATGGATCATCCCTCCCGCCGCTTGGATCGCCGCGTCCATCCCCGTGATGCCAAAACCATCCAACGACTGCACACGGAAATGGTCCGTCAACGCGTACAACGCCTGATCCAACAGGAACGGATACCCCTCACGGAAAACCACCCCTTTCACATGCCCGAAAGCGTTCGCGTGCTCCTCAGACATCACCACCTCAGCAGGACGCAGTCGCTCCAACTCGTCTTGCAACGCCCGATCATCCTCCAACTCCGTCACCCGAAAATCGCCCGTCGAAAGATCCATGACCGCAAGACCGAACCGCCCCTTCCCATCCGGCACCAACGCAGCAAGATAGTTGTTCCGACGCGCATCCAACATCTGCATGTCCGAAACCGTCCCCGGCGAGATGATCTGCGTGACCTCGCGCTGAACGATCCGCCCAGGCTGAGGCTCCGAGGTCTGGTCGCAAATCGCCACCCGATGCCCCGCCTCAATCAACTTGCGAACATACCCTTCCGCCGCATGGAACGGGATGCCACACATCGGCACCTGATTGCGCTTCGTCAGCGCCAGATTCAAAACGCCAGACGCCACATGCGCGTCCTCAAAAAACATCTCATAAAAGTCACCGAGACGGAACATGAGCAACGTGTCCGAGGACAACGTGCGGCGGATACCCTGATACTGCTGCATCATGGGCGTAAGAGGCGCTGACATCCCCCACGGTTACCCGACCCCCTCCCCCGTTTCAAGGGTGACCCGCCCCGCAATCAGCGAGTGCCCTCCTTCCATCGCCTCCCCTTTTCCGCCCAAAGCGTCCCCTTCCGCCTCAGGAAGCCGCCATGGCAAGCATTCTGCAACCCCTCCGCCCATGCGCCACGCCCTCCCCGCGATCGCGGCCTGCCTCACCCTTCTCCTCACACCCCGTGCGCACGCCGAAAACGGAAGCGTTCCGGTTTTCGAAACCGATATCCGACCCATCCTCCGCCATCGTTGCGTCCATTGCCACGGGGAGGACGGCATCCGAAAAGGGGATCTCGACGTGCGCCTGCGGCGTCTTCTCACCGAGCCACACGGCGCCGAAAACTCCGTCGCCGTCGTTCCCGGCAAACCGCACGAAAGCGAACTGGTCCGGCTCATCCGTGAAGGCGATATGCCCCGAAAAGGCAAACCCGTGCCCGAAGCGGAAATCCAACTCATCGAACGCTGGATCGCCGCCGGAGCGCCAACCGCCAGGCCAGAACCCGCACAGGTCCCCGACGGATTCATTGCCGAGGAAGACCGCGCATTCTGGTCGTTCCAACCCCTCAGCCGAACCACCCCTCCCACCCCGCAATCGCTCTCCCGCACAGCAAATCCCATCGACCAGTTCATCGTCGATCGCCTCGAGCGCGCAAATCATGCCCTGAACCCCGAAGCCCCAAAAAACACGCTCATCCGACGGGTCGCCCTCGACCTCATCGGCCTCCCTCCGACTCCGGAAGAGATCAACGTCTTCCTCAGTGATACCGCTCCTGACGCCTATGCGCGCATGGTTGACCGTTACCTCGCCTCACCCCGCTTCGGTGAGCACTGGGGCCGCCACTGGCTCGACCTCGCTGGGTACGCCGATAGCGACGGATACTCGGACGCTGATCCGATCCGCCCATGGGCCTACCACTATCGCGACTACGTCATCCGCTCGCTCAACGCCGATAAGCCCCTCGACCGCTTCATCAAAGAACAACTCGCCGGGGACGAGATGGTCGGGCAAAACCTGACCGATCTTGGCGCAAATCCCGAGCGAACCGAAAAGCTGGTCGCCACCGGCTTTCTACGGATGGTTCCCGACGGCACCGCAACCGCTCCCACCGCCGACCAGCAAACCGCCCGGGAAGCCGTCATCTCAGAAACGCTCAAGGTCGTCTCCGGAGGACTCCTCGGCCTCACCCTCGGCTGCGCACAGTGCCACGACCACAAACACGACCCGATCCTGCAATCCGATTACTACGCCTTCCGCGCCATCTTCGAACCCGGCTTCAACACCGCCGCATGGCGCGCCCCCGCCGCACGCCTCCTCCCCCTGATGACCGATGCCGAACGCACCCGAGCCGCCGAGATCGAACAACGTGCCAAAGACGTCGAAGCCAAACGGAAACTCAAAGAGGATGAGTTCATCGCCAACGTCCTTGAATGGGAGCTCGAAAAGAAACCGGAACCTCTCCGAGAACCGCTTCGCGCCGCCTACCGCACCGCAGCCAAATCGCGCACTCCCGCGCAAACTTCCCTCCTCAAACAACATCCCACCATCAATCAACTCTCCCCAGGCTCGCTCTACCTCTACGACCGCACCTACAAAACCAAACACGAAGCGGAGCTGAAGGTCTTCACCGAGGAAATCGCAAAAATCCGGAAAGAGAAACCGCCAGAGATCTTCATCCCTGTCTTCAACGAGACCGCCACCGCGGCGAAGACACCCCCTGAAACCGCCGTTCACCGACGCGGCGACCCCAACCAACGAGGGAGGAAGGTCGATCCCGCCGAACTCACCGTGCTCGGCGCTAAGACCATCGCCGGCCCAGCCGCACCATCCGAACCGACCTCCTCCACCGGAAGACGGACCGCTTACGCCGAACACCTCACCTCCGGCCAACATCCGCTCCTCTCCCGCGTGCTCGCCAACCGAATCTGGCACCACCTCTTCGGCAGAGGGATCGTCGCAACCCCAGGCGATTTTGGAAAACACGGAGACCGACCCTCGCACCCCGAACTCCTTGACTGGCTCGCCACCGAGCTCTCCCAAAACCATTGGAGCCTCAAGCACCTCCAACGCCTCATCCTTAACTCCGCCACCTATCGCCAAACCACCACCCACTCCGCAGAAGCCGATGCCGCCGACCCCGAAAACCGACTGCTCGCCCGACAAAACCTTCGCCGCATCAACGCCGAAACGCTTCGCGACGCCATCCTCCACACCGCCGGAAACCTCAACCCAAAGATGTTCGGCGCTCCCGTGCCCGTGATGATCGATGTGGACGGACAAATCGTTGTCGGCATCGACACGACCGATACCGCAGGCCGCCCAACCGGAAAGGTCATCCCGCTGAACGGAGAAGAATTCCGCCGCAGCATCTACCTCCAGTCCCGTCGTTCCCGCCCCGTCGGCATGCTCGAAACATTCGATCTGCCACGGATGGAACCCAACTGCGAAATCCGCTCCGCATCCACCGTCGCACCGCAATCGTTGTCCCTGATGAACAATGATTTCGTCCTCAACCAATCCGCGATCCTCGCAGAGCGGATCGTCCGAGAATCCGGCGCAGACCCCGCTGCACGGGTTCGAACCGCGTGGAAAATCACACTGAACCGAGATCCATCCTCCGAAGAGCTCACGAACACCCGCCGGTTCCTGTCCGACCAATCAAAGGCGCTCGCACAACCAGCCACAGAAACACCCAAAACAACAGGGGCGCGCGCTCTCAATGTCCCTCAAGATCCCGACGCTCGCGCGCTCGCAACGCTCTGCCAAGCGCTGATGAGCTCCAACGCATTCCTCTACATCGACTGACATGGAAAGCCCCTCTTCACCCTGCCTCAGCAGACGTCACCTGATCGGACGGAGCGCCCTCGGCCTGAGCTCCCTCGGCCTGCTCACACTGCTCCGCGAGGAAGGACTGCTCGCCAAACCTGTCGATGGACTGAGCCTCCAACACAATGTGCTTCCGAAATCACCCGCAGCGCAGCCACGCGCAAAGGCAATGATCTCGATGTTCATGCAAGGCGGTCCCAGCCACGTGGACCTATTCGATCCCAAACCAGAACTGACCCGGCGCGATGGACAGAAACTGGAAGGCGACTTCAAGTTCGACGACGCCGCAAACGCCAGTTTCAAGCTGCTAGGAAGTCCATGGAGCTTCCGCAAGCACGGCCAATCTGGGATGGACGTCAGCGAACTCCTGCCGCACTTCGCACAAATTGTGGATGAGGTCACTCTGCTACGCGGCATGCACACCGGCGTAAGCAATCACGGACAAAGCATCTACGCACTTCAAACCGGCGGCATTCTCGCAGGCAGGCCAACGCTTGGAAGTTGGCTCGCCTACGCACTTGGCTCGGAAACCCAAAACTTGCCCGCCTACGTGGCCCTTACAGACCCACGCGGACTCCCCGTTCTGGGAGTGAGCAACTGGACGCAAGGGTGGCTACCCTCCGTCTTCCAAGGGACAACTGTTCGCTCACAAGAGCCGCGTATCCCCAATCTCGACCCAGCACCACACTTGCGCGGCATCCCGCAACAAAACTACCTCTCCTACTTGCAAAATCTCAACCGCTCGCACGCACAAGCCCACGCAGGCGAATCCGATCTCGACGCGCGAATCCAAAGCTACGCCCTCGCCGCCAGACTGCAAACGGCAGCAAAAGAAGCCCTCGATATCAGCTCCGAATCCGAGGCGACCAAGCGACTCTACGGACTCGACGACCCAGCAACCGCAGAGTTCGGGACGCGTTGCCTCTTGGCTCGGCGCCTCGTGGAGCGAGGAGTCCGTTTCGTTCAACTCTTCACCGCGAATCAAACGTGGGATCACCACAAATCCATCATCTCCGGACTACCCGCCGCATGTAAGTACGTGGACCGAGGTGCCGCCGCACTCGTCATGGATCTGAAAGCACGCGGACTCCTCGATTCCACCGTTGTCCATTGGGGCGGTGAAATGGGGCGACTCCCCGTGATCCAACATGATGGAAGTCGGGAGGTCGTCGGACGGGATCACAACACCTACGGATTCGGAATGTGGGTCGCCGGAGGCGGTTTCAAAGCCGGTTGTATCTACGGCGAAACCGATGAGTTTGGACACAAAGCCGTCCGAGAAACCGTGAGCCATCACGACTACCACGCCACCCTCCTCCACCTTTTCGGCTTCGACCACACCAAGCTGACGTTCCAACGCAACAACACCTCCCTCTCCCTCACCGACAACAGAGAGGCCCGCGTGGTGAAAGAGATCCTCGTTTGAGCCGCAATCCGTCAGAGATGGCGGATGACTCACGAGCATCACGAGGGCTCGGTCTAGGAAGTGGTCCGGTGATCCAGAGTCAAACGGACTCTCATGCCTTCCACTTCCAAATCCCCGTTGCCGGGGCCGTCATCACCGGACTCATAGCCCTTCGAACCCGGCCTCCGCTCGAATATAACGAACCGTCACCGTCCAACGCGTCTCCTTCCCACTGAGGCTCTGGACACGAGTACCGATCAGCACCGGTGCCATCCACCGCGCGTTCCCAGACCCGTACAACTGCACCGCAGCCCCGTTGGTCTCCCACTGGTTCACGCCACTCGCGGACGCGTTCCCCATCACACTCACCCACTCCATTCGTTCGGTCACACTGAACCCGATTCCTCCAGTCCGCTTCCAACTACCCTTCTCAGCGTCCTCCCACCCGCCTTTTACCCCAGCCATCCGAGGCGCAACACGCCACTTCATAGAGCCACTCACAACGTCCACCGCCCACTCGTACCGCTCAACCTTAGCCCCGCTCACCGCGCTCACCTCGTACACCTTCACCGGCGCCAAATCGAGGAATCCTTCCACCTCTGAACCCTCTGCAGCCGCAGCAGATCCGCCATTGTTCACCCCAGTGGTCAACACGACCAACGGCGCATTCGAACTCGTCACCGTTCCCGACGGACCGCTCACCCGGACACTGTAAATCGCGCTATCCCCCGCAACTGCGGATCGGATCATCAAGCGAGACGTCCGCGTCCCGCTAATCGAACCATTATCGGACAACGTCACTCCCCCCTTGAACCACTGGTACATCAACGGCCCATCACCAACGGCCTCCACTTCCATCGCCACCGGCGAACCTCGCCCAACCGTCATCCCAGCGGGCTGTCTGCGAATCGCTACCGCCTGCACCATCTCAACCGGCACGGGCCGAGAATAGATCACGCCACCACGTCCACCCTCAATCCGCACATCGTACCAACCAATCTCCGATGCCCCGAGTGCTGGGATCACCAACTCCGAAGCCATCGCACCCGTCACATCAACCCCATCTCTTCTCCACTGATACCTCAGGGAACTATCCCCGCGAGCATCCACACTCAGCGCCACACGCGTCCCCACCGCTACCCGCGCCCCCACCGGCTCCCGCACCACCCTCAATGATTCCTCAACACTCAACGTCATCCCACTCACCTCAGTCCGGTTCACGCCATCCGTTACCACCGCGACATATTCACCCACGTCCTCACTGCCCACACCGTCCAACACCAACCGAGAATAGGTCTCGCCCGCCAAGATCTCTTGCTTCCCACCCACACGCTTGACCCATTGGTAAGTCACCCCAAGCGCGCTCTCTACCTCGACCTCGAACGCCACGCTGTCCCCCTGCTTCGCCTCACCCACAGGACCACTTTGACGCACCACCTTGATCCCGCTACTCAGCGAAACGCGAGCAACACTGGAACTCGCCGCACCAGCGGCATTCGACACCACGCACAGGTAATCCCCCTCGTCAGAAACGGACATCCGCTCAATCACCAACGTCTCCTGATTCAATCCCACAACCACATAACCTCCGCCCGCACTCAATCGCCTCCACTCATACCGCACAGGCAGACTCGTCCGCCCACTCACCCGAACCCCCAGACTCACACGCTGCCCAACGACGGACACGACACTCTGCGGCAACTCCTCGAACTCCACCCCACCCAAAACCTCAACCGTCACCGGACGACTTTCAATCTTCCCGACCACATTGCTCACAACCACATCGTAACTACCCGCGTCCGCGCCGCTGACATCGCTCAAACTCAACACCTCCGCGTTTGCGCCTGAAATCTCAACCCCCGCTTTGCGCCACTGATAGGAAAGCGGCCCACTCCCAGAAGCAACAACCCGCAAGCTCAACCCGCCTCCCGGCAACGCCACCGCATCCTGCGGTTGCTCGTCAATCCGTGCAGCCTCACGCACCACCACGCGAGCGCCCATGCTCATCACGACACCCGCATTGTTCCGAACCTCACACTCATAAACGCCACCATCTGCGATGGATGCGCCCGCAATCTCCAACACACTCCCAATCCGTCCAGCCAATGGTCGTCCGTTCAATCGCCACTGATACCGCAACAATCCGCTTCCACGCGCGCTCACCTGCAACGAAGTCATCTCGCCAGGGTTCACCACCGTAGCCCGCGGCTGTACCGTGATTTCCGGCGCCCGCTCCAACCCCACCACAAACGGAGCACTGACAACCTCTCCTAACGCGCCGCGCACAATCACTTGGTAAACGCCCTCGACCGCTGCACCCGCTCCTTCAATCCGATACTGCATCCCCGTCGCACCGACAATATCCGCGCCGTCTTTGCGCCACTGATAGCTCAAGCCACTCCCAGACGCCCGTACGCTCAACACCGCACTCCCACCATTCTCCACACCCACAAACCCCTCACTCCCCGACTGATAATCAATCCGGGTCCGTTGACGCAACTCCACCTTCACCCGATTGCTCATGACCGCCACCGGCACGCCACCGCGCTTCGTGGTCGAGGTCGCACGCAAAACCCATTCTCCTGCGTGGTCCTGCGCAACACTCCGCTCAATCACGTACCGCGCCGAATCGGCCCCGCCCACCGCAACCCCATTCCGATACCACTGATACGTAAGACCAGGGCCAGATACCAACGCCTCCAACTCAAAGCCTTCACCCTCATCAACACTCACCCCAAACGGTTGCTGCACCACCTCAGGTAAATCGTTCACCCGCACCTGAATCGCACTCGACTCGACAACACCCGCACGATTCTCCACCTCCAACGTGTACCCCCCCTCGTCTCCTTCGCCCACCCCATTAATCACATACGTCGCTCCTGTCGCACCAGGGATCGCCTTCCCATCGCGCTTCCACTGGAAATATCGCACCCCTTCCGAGGCGACGTAGTCGCTCAACCCACGCTTCAACTCCACCCGCAAACCCGGATCAACCTCCATCACCTCGGCCACACTTTCAAATCGCACCTTCGGCACCACCCGCACCATCACCGGACCCGCCTCCACAAAACTCACCTGCCCCCCAATCACCGCCTCTGCCTCCACACGGACACGATACTCGCCACCGTCCACCAACCCCACCCCCTGCTTCTGGTACACAACCCCATCGCCCACGCTCAACTCCAACCCATCCCGAACCCAACGCGCCTTCGCGCCAAAACCGCTCACCCCAGAATCCAACACCAGTTCCCCTCCCTCCATCACTTCCACCACCCCAGTCATCGGGCGATTCACACGCACCGTATCACGCACCTTCACCCGGACCGTCTCGGAACTCACCCAGTCAAGACCAGCATAGACCATCACATCATACTCCGCATCATCGACCTCCCGGGCAGATGCCACCCGCAACACAGAAGCCTGTCCTCCCGCGAAAATCTCTGCCCGTGCGTCTTTCCCGTCACCACGAATCTCAACCACCGGCACACCCGTGTACCCGCCCCCACCAGGAACCATCTCCACCCCCGCCAACCGCAACCCCTTGCCACCACGAGCATCACTCTCCATCACCGCCCTCGCACTCGCACCCGACCCTCCGCCACCCACGAACACCACCGCGGGAGCCTTCGTGTAACCCGAACCCGCTTCCACAACGTCCACACGCTTCACCTCTCCCCCGATAACTCCTGCACTCCCGTTGCGCCTCCACCGATAGGTCATCGGATAACCCGTCGTGAACAACTCCGCTCCCACCGCCAACTCAAAGCTCTCCCCTGGATTCACTTCCACCGCACGCGGCGATTGAGCAATCCTGACTTTGTCTGAAACGAACAGTTGCAAACCACTCAACCTGACTACGTTCACCTTGCCACTCAGCACGACCCCGTATTCCCCCCGATCCGCAAGCGTGGTGCGCGCAATCTCATAACGCATCCCCGTCGCCCCAGGGATATTCTCGTAACCCGTCCCAACCTTCCGTACCCACTGAACCTGTAACCCACTTCCCTCCGCCTCAACATCGAACACCGCACGCTCACCAACATACACGCCCCGTGACACCGGCTGACGGCGGACCACCACAGGCCGATTGACCGTCAATCGCACCGACTCGGATACCACACGGCCAATCCGGATTCGCTCCCCTCCAACCTCAGCGTAGTTCTCCACAACCACATCATAGTTCCCCTCATCCCCCACACCCACACGAGCTGCCGCCAGCTCCGCCGTCTGCCCAACCGGCCCGCTAATGTTCAGCCCATCCTTCCGCCACTGATAACTCACCTTGCCACTCCCTTTGACCTCAACCTTGAATCTCACCGAATCCCCCGCATTCACCTCAGCACCAATCGGCTGCCTCACAATCTCAACCGCACTGCCAACCTGCACAACCGCCTCCTTCGAAATCACGCTACCCACGGAGTTGCTCACCAAGACGCGGTAAACCCCGCTATCAACACCGCGAACACCACTCGCTCCTAACACCGCTCCATTCGCCCCAGGAATCGACACGCCATTCCGCTGCCACTGATAGGCCATCGGTTGACTGCCCGACGCCACAACCCGCAACTCCATCCGTCCACCAGGTGAGACCACTTGCGAAGCAGGCTCCGTCCGGATCTCCGGCGCACGGCGCACCAACACGCTCACCGCACGACTCGTGATCACCTTCTCCCCACTCACCACGGCATAGTACTGCCCCGCATCCGCAAGCTGTAATCCGCGCAACTCAAGAATATTGGACGAGCCGCCCGGCACCGCTTCCGTCTTCTTACCAACCACACGGTACCACCGGTACGTCTCATTGCCGCGACCTCCTGAAACTTCAACGCTCAATACCGCGCTCGCGCCAGGGTTCACCTCGACGCCCTCCGGTTGCCGCACAATCTCCAACACACCGCGCATCCGGATAGCAACGCTCCGACTCACCGCCTGACTGAATCCATTGCTCACCACGCAGTCGTAGACTCCTGCTTGATCCGCCGTCGTCATCATGACTGTCAGACGTTGTGAAGCCGCGCGCGGAATCTTCACTCCATCTCGCCGCCACTCATACTTCAATGTGCCGCTTCCCGTCGCACTCACATCAAACGACACACTCCGGCCCTTCAACACGTCCACCGTCCCGGCCGTCAAATCCTTCACCCACTTCACCGCCTCATTCACTTTTACGTCCCCTTCCACCAATGCACTCCAATCCCCGACCGCCCCACGGACACGGACTCCATAACGGCCTTGGTCGGACGCTCCACAACGCTCGATTCTCAACTCATCACCACTCACTCCGGACAACACCTTTCCGTCCTTGCGCCATTCAAACTCAAACGGTCCCGCTCCCTCGACCCCCACCGATAAACTCACCCCATCCCCCGGGTTCACTCGCCGTGATCCAAGACCACGCACAATCCGCGCGGGCTCTTCCACCTTCACCAAACCGCCGATACTCCTCACCCGCGCATTGACCACTCCGTCGCCACGCTCAGTCCATACCACAACCTCGTACACTCCCGCCTCCTTCGTGGTCACCTTGTCCACGCTCAGCACTGATCCCCCTTGGCCCGATAGAGCCACCCCATTCCGGTGCCATTGATACTTCAATACCCCAGTTCCCCTCGCCGATACCTTCAACTCCATCCGATCCCCAACCCGATAAACCCCGCCAACCGGTTGCTCCACAATACGAAGCGCCTCTCCAACACGAACATCTACCTCACGACTCTTCACTTCCCGGAACCCGTTGCCGATAGTCACCCAATACTTTCCAGACATCTCCTCGCCCACCGCTCTCAACACCATCGATGACATCCGGCCCGCCTCCGTATCCACCATCGCCCCATCCCGATACCACTGGTAGGCGAAGGGGCCTCTCCCCTTCACGTCCACCCTCAAACCAACTGCATCCCCCGCACTGACACTCAACGATTCCGGTTGACGCACAATCTCCAAGGGCATCTCGTCCAACTCCACCAACGCTCCCGCCGTGTTCACCGAACCCAAGGGATTGCTCACGCGGCACACGTAGCGTCCGCCATCTTCCACACGAATCGCTCCCAAACTCAGCACCGCTCCCTCTTGCCCAGGCAACTTCACCCCATCCTTGAACCACTCATAACTCAACGGCGCCTCACCAATCGCAGAAACCTTCAACTCAACAGACGTACCAACCAAAACACGCCGCCCCTGAGGATGCCCAGCAATCCGAACCCCTTTCCGAACCGTCAAACCCACCGGAGCGCTCAACACACTCCCGCCCGCGTTGCTGACGCGCACATCATAGACGCCCTCGTCCTCTTCACGAACGACCGACAACCCGATCAACGACGCGTCCGCCCCGGGAATCGCGACACCATTCCGCCGCCATTGATAGACCAACCCATCGCCCGTCGCCCGGACCAAAAACGCCGCGCTCGTCCCAGGACTCACCCCGTCCAAACTCCTCGGTTGCTGGAGAATCTCCGGCGCATCCACTAATCCAACCCACGCGGGGGCGCTCAGAACACTTCCCTTCGAGTTACTCACCAACACGTCGTACCGGCCAACAGCGTCCGCTCCCATCGGGCCGACGGCCAGACTCGATGCAACCGCTCCAGCAATCTCACGCCCATCCTTGCGCCACTGATACTTCAGCACATCCCCCGTGGCGGTCACGCTGAGCGTGACGACCCCTCCCATGCCACCCTTCGCGGAAACCGGATGCTGATCCACCCGCGGGGCGATCTTCGCCGCCGTCGATGTGCTATCCGCGCCCTCGATAGTCACAAGGGCCACCACATTCTTCACACTTCCGAAGCCGTTGCTGACCACCACTTCATACGTTCCCTGATACTCGGATTCACGTCCCTTCAACAAAGCCGCACTGACCACGAGTTCCGGCCCCTGCAGGCCGCTCAATGCCCCGCCATTTCGAATCCACTGGTACTTCAACTCCCCGCTGCCTTCAGCGGTGACGCGTAACCTTAACCCCTCGCCTGTCTTCACCAAAACCGCTCCCCCAGAGGCGTCGAGCACGCGCGGCGCACTCAGCACCTCTACCGTCACCTCCCCACTCATCTCCTCGCCCACGCCACTCACCTTGACCCGATACCTGCCCCCCTCCGACACCTTCAAACTTCCAAAGGCCAACTCAGCGCTATTCGCCCCCTCAACCGCAACCCCATTGCGATACCATTGATAACCGAACGGACCGTCTCCAGCGGCGAGAACACGCAACGTCGCAACTCCCCCCTCCCGCACCGCAACTCCCAGCGGCTGCGCCACGATCTTGACCCGTTCCCTCACCCGCAACTCCACATCACGGCTCGACGTACTGCTCACCCCATTGAACACCACCACCCGGTACAACCCACGATCCTCAACGCGGGCACGATCCAGAATCAACTCACGTCCAACCGCACCTTCGATCGCGATTCCATTCCGATACCATTGGTACTGCAGCACTCCGCCGCCCTTCGCCTCAATACCCAGCACCACACGCCCTTCCGTCTCCACCTCGCGGCTCTCCGGTTCTCGCAAAATACCCACCGCCTCAAGAACAGCCACCTCAACCCGTCCACTCTCGACCCGCCCAGCCTCATTCGAGACCTCTGCGTAGTACCAACCCGCCGCCCCACGACCCGCATTTGCCAACACATACTCCAGACCATTCCCCTGCCAAACAATCTCACCCGCACTCACTGCATCCGCAGCCCGCCGCCATTTGACATCAAACGGACCCGTGCCCCCAACATCAACACGAGCAGCAAACCGAGCTCCCAGCGGCACCTCAACCCGCTTCAACGCAGGCTCCATCGATCGAACCACCGGCGCATCAACCCACACCAACTCACCCGGCGCACTGACCACCTCATACTTCCCACTTCTCACCCTCACCCGATAACGCCCAGCCACTTCGCGGCTCTCGGCCTTCACCTCAAGCTCCGCTCCCCCAACCACAACTGCAACCCAATCCCCACCGCCCACACTCCGCTCCCATGCATACTGCAACCCCTCCCCTTCCACTCCGACACGCATCACACCCACTCCGCCAGCAACCACCCGCACCAATGCGGGTTGTTTCACCACGTTCACTGCGGCGCGCACAACAACGTAGGCAGGAAGACTTCTCACCAACCCCTCTTCGTTCCGCACCTCCACCATGTAACGTCCCTGCGCCGCACGCTCCGTCTCCAATACCTCGTACACGGCACCATCCGCTCCCGCCACCAAAGCGCCCTCACGGTACCACCGATACTCCAACCGCCCGCTCCCACGCGCCTCCACCGCGAGCCGCAACGCCTTGCCTTCGACAACAGCAACATCCTCCGGTCCCTTCAGGATCCGAGGCGCAAAAGTGACAGTCACCATGGCGACAACAGACTGCACCTCCACCACTTGCCCGCGGACAAGGCTCCTCGCAATCACCCGATACTCGCCACCCTGCGCCTCTTTCACATCCACCAACTCCAAACTGCTCCCGCTCACCCCAGGAATCATCTCTCCATTCCGACGCCACTCGTAACTCACCGAGCCACCCCCGCTCTCCGCAACCGCAGTCATCCGGAAAGAGCCTCCCTCGGCCACCTTCCCTCCCGTCGGTTGCAATACAAACTCCAACGGTCCAGCGATCTCCACCCGCATCCCACGCTTCACGCTGCCCGCAAAGTTCTTCACCTCAACCTCGTAATATCCCCCACTGCCCAATCCCACCTCACGAAGCGCAAGTCGCGCCCCCGTCGCTCCATCCACCGCAGTTCCGTCCTTGTACCATTGATAGGTCATCGCACTTCCGCTCCGCGCAAACACCTCCAGCGCACCGCTAGCGCCCTCCCGCAAACGCTCCGGTCCACTCAGCCGATCAATCAATGCCACCGCCATCGCCTTGACCTCCACCGACGCGCTCTCCTCCACATCTTCCCCGTCCGTCACACGCACCCGATAGGTTCCACTGTCCTCCTCGCGCGCGCTCGTGAGCCGAAGCACCGGTCCAATACCACCCACCACCGCTTCACCATTACGGTACCATTGATACCGCACCGCAACGCTCCCGCTCACCTTCACCCCAAGCGTCAAACTCCCCCCAACCGCCACCGCCCCGCCCGTTGGTTGCTCCACGATTCCAAACCCGCGACCAACCTTCACCTCAACCGACCGACTCTCCACCGCCACTCCCTTTTCATTCCTCACCACAACGCTGTACATCCCCGCATCAGACTGACCGACCACCGGCATCGCATAGACCGGACTCCCACCGCCGATCACCGCCACGCCATCCTTGCGCCATTCATAACTCAACGCACCGCTCCCCTCCGCCACAACACGCAACGCCGCGCTCGTGCCCTTGGCCGCATACACGCCCAACGGCTGCACACGGATCTCCACCGCAGGCCGTACCACCACCCGAATCACACTCCCGCGTGCAGCCCAGAAATCGTTCCGAGCATCAACGACATAACTACCCGCATCGGCGAGTTTAGCTTCCGTGATCTCAATCCCTGCCTTCGTCTCACCCGCCATCAACACGCCATCCTTACGCCACTCATACGCCACTTCACCTCCCGCCGCACTGACCCCAAACGCCAACCGCTCCCCAACCCGCACCGCCACCTCGCTCACAGGCACACTTACCGTCACCGGCCCCATCACCACCACACGCGCCACACGGCCCCTGACATTTCCCGCCACATTCCCCACCTCAACCTCGTACTCCCAAACGCCTGGCTCCGAAAGCAATCCCAATGCAAGGCCTTCGCCTCGCGCCCCTTCCATCAACACCCCATTGCGGTACCACTGATAACTCATCAATCCGTCTCCAACCACATCTGCCCTCAGATCCACCGAACTGCCCAACGCAACGCGCCGCTCGCCAACAACGTTCCGGATCACCGGCAACCCCGCAATCCTAACCACCGCCCCAACCTCAACACTCGAGACCTCATTCGAAACCACGACGCTGTAAGCGCCAGCCTGTCCCTCGTCGACTCGGTCCAAAACCAACTGCGCCCCCACCGCCCCAGCAATCGGACTGCCCCCCTTTTTCCCTTGATACCGCACCGCGCCGCCAGATGCCCGCCCCCCAAGCACCCCGCCCCCCCCGCGCCGCACCCACAGGTCAACCGGACGCTCCATCACCGCTACCGCGCGCTGGAACTCCACCGCGACCTCGCTACTCAACACCGTGCCGCCATTTCCGCTCGCCTCCATCCGGTAAACGCGACGTCCCTCCTGCGCCATGTCTCCGCCAATCTCAAACGCCGCGCCAGTCGCACCATTCACCCACTGACCATCCCGCATCCACCGATACGCCAAAGTCCCACTTCCCTCCGCGCTCCCGCGCAAAGTGACAACGCTACCCGCCAACGCAACCGTCGCCGTTGGCTCGGAGAGCCACCGCGGCTTCACCCATAACCCAACCGGCCCGCTCTCCACCTTGCCAACCGCATTCTTCGCCTCGACCGCATACAGACCCGCCTCGTCAAACCCGACACTCCCCACCGCAAGCTCACTGCCCACCGCACCCGGCAACACCAAGCCGTTCCGCTTCCACACGTACTCCAACTCCTCGCCCCGAACCCCAACACTCAACACCACCCCGCTCCCCTTATCCACAGACGCTCCAACCAACGCTTTCTCCAACACGGGCATCTCCAGATACTTGACCCCAACAGGCCCGCTCACCACGGACCCCGCCAGATTGCTCACCTCCACCGAATAATCCGCCCGTCCAACACCCGCAGCACTCCCCTCAATCACGTACTCAGGCCCCAGCGCACCCCGGATCACCACCCCATTGTGCTTCCAAACGT
>JACCEB010359975.1_pt1 | contig 15766 bp, 13 predicted proteins | sample 7454761 | NCBI WGS metagenome assembly JACCEB01 (sample SAMN15323454, study PRJNA562643) | freshwater metagenome | isolation source: river surface water | place: USA:Blue River Watershed | collected 2017-08-18 | reverse complement strand
TCGATATTTTTATTTCCAAGTCCCACGATGTACTGTCCCGCCGCTTTACCACCGTGACAAGCGACACATCCAAGAACTCCGATATTCATACCTTCATAGGGTTCGTTGAAGAGACCTTTGACTTTATTTTTTTCAACAATAAGTCCCCAGCGCTGATTGAGAGGCCCAAGATCAGAAGTTCCTAATCCCCTTTCACCGGCCCACTCGTAGAGACTAATAATTTCTGGTGAGACCATCATGCCTCGACCCTTATAGAAGAAGTTTAAATTTTTAAAAGCTTCTTCCGCTTCTTGGTGACGATCTTGGCGGACATCCTGAGCGAATGTTGGTAGGGTAAAGAGAAGTGCTAAAATTAAATTCTTCATCTGAAAACGCTACCAATTTTGGATGACAAACTAAAGAGCAGAAGACAAAAAATGAATCAGTCTCCGACAAAAACGATCTGTTTTTTTAACACCAATAAGGCCTGGGGCGGTGGTGAAAAGTGGCATTTAACGACTTGCAAGGAGTTTGGGCGACGCGGATTCAACACCATACTCGTAACAAATGAAGCTTCAGAGATCGCTAAGCGCGGAATCCAAGAAGGACAAAACGTTTATCGATTCAGAGTCGGAAACTTAAGTTTTTTAAATCCTATTAAAATTTTTCTCTTCTATTTATTTTTTAAATCGAAGGCTGTGGATGCTGTAGTGATGAATCTTCCCAGTGATTTAAAGGTCGCGGGGATAGCAGCGAAGCTCGCTGGAGTGAAGAAAATTATTTACCGAAGAGGCATGCCTCACCCCCTTCGAAATACCGCTCTCAATCGTTTTTTATTCACTAAGATTCTTACTCACGTGGTGGTGAATTCAAAAGAGATCGGAAGAAGTTTAAAAGTGGGGAATGAGACCTGGTTTCCGGAAGAGAAGATGGTGCTTATTTATAATGGTGTTGATACTTCGAAATCCATCGATAAAAGTAAGAGGCTCTTCGAAAAAAGTGGTGATGAAATTATTATTGGAAACGCGGGAAGACTCACGGAACAAAAAGGTCAGAAGTATCTTATTGAGCTTGGAAAAGTTCTTAAAGCTGAAGGTGTGAAGTTTAAAATTCTCATCGCTGGAGAGGGAGAGCTCAGAGAATCCCTTCAAAAGATGATTGAAGAAGCTGGTCTTAAGGAAGAAATTAAACTTCTGGGCCATGTGACTGAGATGAGCGCATTTCTCAACAGCCTCGATGTTTTCGTGTTCACAAGTTTATATGAGGGATCGGCCAACACTTTAATCGAAACTCTTCAGCATGGGATTCCCACTCTTGCATGGGACATTAGTTCAAATCCTGAGATTATCATCAATGGAGAGACGGGGTATCTCGTGAAGCCGTTTGAGGTGAGAGAACTTAAAAATTTGATTTTAAAAAGTCTTCAAACGTCAAAGCTTGAAATTCAAGACAAAGGTTTAAGCTTAGTCGCGAATCAATTCGACACTTCAAAAAATCTCAACATTCTTTCAGACATTTTGATCAAGAATTGAATCTCTGAATTACTTAATTGCCTTCCCGATCGCGTAGTAAGTAAACCCCTGCTCCAATACTTTCTTCGTATTGTAGAGATTTCTTCCATCGAAAATCACGGCATTTTTAAGACGAGACTTGATCTCTTCAAAATCTGGAGCTCGGTACTGCTTCCACTCGGTTAAAACGAGGAGTCCATCAGCCCCATTCAAGGCATCGTATTTATTCTCGAATTGATCGACAGGAATTCCCATCTTCGCCATATAAGACTCAAAATGATCAGCGGCCTCAGGATCATGAATACGCACCTTCGCACCGGCCTTGTGTAACTCGACAGCGGTATCAATCGCTGGAGTTTCACGAATGTCATCAGTGTTTGCTTTAAAAGCAGTTCCCCAAAGGACAAATGTTTTACCCTTAAGATCATCTTTAAAGTGCTTCTTCACTTTTCCAACAAGATATTTTTTCTGCTCTTTATTCACTTCTTCAACGGCTTCAACAATCTTGAAATGAATGCCATGCTCTTTCGCTGTATGAACAAGGGCCTTCACGTCTTTTGGAAAACAAGATCCACCGTAACCAGGACCTGGGTATAAAAATTGAGAACCAATTCTTGAATCTGTCGAAATCCCGTGACGAACTTCTTCCACATCAGCACCCACGATATCGCAAAGGCGGGCCACTTCATTCATGAAGGAAATTTTTGTCGCGAGAAAACAGTTCGCTGCATATTTAGTCATCTCGGCAGAGATATTACTCATACGAATCGTGCGTTTAATCTGACGGTTAAAGGGCTCGTAAAGCTCTTCAATAATTTCAGCGGCTTTATCTTCCTGAGCACCAATAATAATTCTCTCCGGCTTCATGAAATCTTCAACAGCTGAACCTTCTTTTAAAAACTCTGGATTATTTACAACAAAAAATTTTGCTTTTGTTTTGCCTTTAAGGTGCTCACGAACTTTATTTCCTGTGCCCACTGGAACAGTTGATTTTACAACCACAACGGAATCATCTCTAAGATACGGAGCGATCGAATCACAAGCAGCGAATACGTACTTAAGATCGGCCTGGCCATCGTCAGATGAAGGTGTTCCTACTGCTAGGAAAATGGCTTCAGCTTTATTAACGGAATCATAGTTATTAGCGAAATGGAGGCGGCCCTCATTGAAGTTTGTCTGCATGAGAGGTTCAAGTCCTGGTTCAAAAATAGGACACTCGCCTTTTTTCATTCTCTCAACTTTAGCGGCATCAATATCGATACAAGTCACTTCATGACCCATTTCTGCGAAACAAGTTCCAGTTACTAAACCAACATAGCCAGTTCCGATAATGCTTAGCTTCATTTAGAGCTCCAATAAGAGTGAAAATTTCGCCCATTCTCGATTATTGAGAGTGAAAATTCAAGGATGAAATTGTCGAAAAGGTACCGTCTACCTTTTCGACGGAGGGGTTAGTTTATTAAAGAGCTTTAGGTTTCTTTTACTTACATCGAAATGACCCTTTCGAAGGCCCAGTTTAATCACCTCTAAGTCTTCCTTATTAAAAACTTCATTCAGCCAAATGAGCTCCCCTTCCTGTCCCCCAAAGGACATCGGAATAAAAGAATGCAGGGGAATGGGGCACGGATGGAGGGTGGAAAAAGGATAATCCTCCACTTTACTGCAAATATTCGCTCTAAGGGGATTTTGAAAAATATACCGATAAACTTGAAAATAATGGGCCTGGGATTCAATAAGACTCCACTTGTAGCGATTTCCCCAAACATGGTTAATGGATCGATTTCGGATATTAATTTTCACAGATGTTATTCGAAGAAACCGCTGCATGATCTGATCAAGATTTCCATGTGGTGTGTGACAGAGAAGATGAAAATGATTTCCCATGAGAACAAAGGCATGAACGGCCAGGGCATGTTCTTTCACTTCAATTTTAAGTTGTTCCATCATGATCATCCAGACTTCCTTCAAGGGAATGGGGAAAAATTCCTTATTATTACTTCTTGAAGTCACGTGATAGGGATGAGTTTCAGAACGAATGAGGAGTGCCCTTGCCATAAGTTACCAGGTACCTTTTGGAATTTAAGATGAAAGTTATTCCAAGAAGGAGCATGGAAAAATCAGGCCAGTTTGCGTTTCTTTAAACTATTAAAATATTGAAGAATGAAGGCAGGGCATTGAAAAAAAGGAAAGACCAAGATGCCTATTTTTTCGATTTACGAGCGGCCTCTTCTTGGGCCTCTTGAGCTTCTTGAAGATCGAGAATTTCTTTAAATTTAATGATCGCCCCATCTTTTTGGTTACATTTTTTATCTTTAACGACGCCATCTTTGCGATTGAAAATGAATTTTTTTCTTTTAGCATCCCATTTGAGATTTAAGACAACACAATCAAGTTCTGAATCTGTGTTATTAAAAAGATTGGCATAAAAGCGAGTCATATCTTTTGAGAGGTAAATAAGTCGATAGAGCTTTTTCCCATCACAGTCTTTACACAGACCATGAATGGCAGGGTTTCCCATGATGTTTAAAACTTCTTTATGTGAACGCCCCTGAATTTTATAAAGGGCATTCTCAAGTTGCGCCCCCTCATAGCCCTGAACGATCTCTTCCTTCGTTGTGGAACAACTTACATAAAAAAGGAGAGGCATGAGTAGAAGTAGTTTCATCATATAATGTCGAAAAGGTAGACGGTACCTTTTCGACATTATGGTAGAAAAATTAAGCCGTTTTCATGAAAGGCAAAAGGCCTGAGGCATACGCCGCAGAAGGTTTGTAATTAGGTGGATAGAATCCACCATTATTATAAAATCCAGGCCCCCAAGTGTAGGAAGAAAAACCGAATCCTCCCCCCTCTTGTCCAGGAGTCTTATAGTCCGAAACCGTGAGCCCTCCGGCCTGCAGAACCTGATTCCACAAACAATTAATCGGTAGATTCACCGTCCATCCAGCAGAACTAATGGTGTTGTAGTCATAAAAATAACCATTGTTAAAATACCCATTCATTTTTCCAGCACAAATCACATAAGCATCATTTAGATTATGAAGAATCCCATCTCCCCCATTCTCTAAGATGTGAACAATTCCGGTTCTATCTAAATAAGTTCTTCCTGTTCCATCAGGGACATCAAGACCGGCCACGAACTTCGAAAATATATTTTTATGGATCCATTTTTGATAGGTAATTTGCGTGTCCCAATTAGGATCTCCACCGTGAGAACTTCCATGATGAAGATAATGCAAGAGTCCCATCGGCATCAATTCATTCCACATGAGAATTCTCGTTAAACCACACTTAATGGCGGCCAAACAAACCTGCACCATCGCATTAACGTGAGCATTCGTGACAGCATCTTCTACTATTCCGGATTTATTTTTTGTGGATAAACTTGCATAACTCAAAGGAGTCGCCGGAGGTGCACACATCCCACCAGGAATAACATTTAATGAGTTTTGAAGATCAGAAAACATGTCCATTCTTTCCTGTAAGAGAAGCCCATCAGAGTAGCTTATGCGTGAATCGTTTCTCAATCGGTTGTAGTCAGACATAACAGAATTAAGAATACTCACGGAATTGGATCCCGAACTCGTGGTGGTTCCAAAGAGTAAATCAAAAACGACTTTGGGATTTGTATAACATGGAGATCTTACGCCATCGGCAGAGTAAGAAGCACCATGAGTTTGCGCCGTACTGACGGAGAGATTTCTAATCACAGGTGTATCAGAACCATAAAACTTTGAACTATTCTCTAAAACTTTATCGAGCGTTGGATTATAAATCCACCCCGCTGGTACACTGGTTTCAGTTCCATAATTTGAACCAAAACAAAGTGCTCCGTGTTGATGCCCAGGTTTAGGGCCATAGAGCCCTAAACCTCGAATCAAAGTATAATTCTTATACTGAGACGAGAAACTTGAGTCAAAAATAGTGCTCGCACCACTGGTGGAAAACTGACTGAGTGAAATTCGTTTCGCGTGATTACTTAAAACCTCCCAGCCACCAGTGACTTGCGGAAACCAAGCCGTATCATCAATTGAATTGGGACTTAATAAACCGATAAAGATCGGAGAAGAAGGAGAAGCAAGAACTTGCGCCAGTGCCTCTTTGGACATCAAAGAGACCATATGCGGAAGGGCCAAACTAAAGCTTCCAACTCCTTTTAAAAATTGTCTCCTATTAATTGAACTCATGGGACCCTCTTTACTTTTTTAAAGGAATCTTCATTCACGAGAGCTCTAAAAATATCTTTAACTGGTCGATTCTCAACCAGATGAGTGTAGACTGATTTGAGAGAACAATATTGTGGTCCTTGTGGAATAGTTCCAGAAGTATATTCAAGAAAGTGCTTCGCCATACAGGCATGAGCGACCTTGGAATTTTCAATCGCTTGAACAAAGGGATATCCCCCTTGAACATCCATCATAAGACCCGGAATAATTTCGAGGGTCACCTGATCATTAATATTTAACGTATTCACAAGAGAAAGATTTGTTGGTGAATAAATTTTTTGAACCGAACTATATCGACCTAGAACATCAAATCCTTCGAGCGCAAACCCCATTGGATTGAGAACTTTATGGCAAGCAAGACACGCATCTGCGGAGGTCTTGCCTTCAAATCTCTCTCTCGTTGTTTGAGCTGGATTATATTCAGGCATCGATAAAGAGCCGGTATCCAAATCCGTTGGGAATTTAATTTCCTTACAGAGAATATTTTTTGCTAACTTACTTCCGCGCGGGAAAGGATCATTCTCTGCAACAGAACGTCCTCCATAAAGAAAAAGTGGATGTAATAAAAGACCTCTTGCCTCAGTTGGTGAAGTTAATTGGAACGCTTCTGACTTGGCAGGAACTTTAAAAATATTTTTTAATGTATCAGAGACTGCAAAAACCTTATTTGAAGTGAGGAGATCACTAAGAGATCCATTTGTTTCAAAAATCATGTGGTTCAAATAAAGATTAAGAGATCTTACACCATCATCATAATGAGTTCCATACTGTGGAGGAGCAAGGTCTGTTCCCGCAAGATTTTTAAGGGCACTACTATTTGAGTTAAAACTAGAAAGTTTAGAGAAGTCTAACCACTTTGACATAAAAGTCAGGATGGATTTATTCGCCTTCAGTTCTCCATTTTCATTTTTAAGAGTATACAAATAATCAAGAAGCGAATTCACTCCGGCCACTGTCATGATGGATTTATCTTGCGCTTTTGAAAGACCAAAATCATCTGGTGTATGGCCCACGACCGTGAAATATATTTTTGAGGTCAATTCCCAAGGAGATAAGACGTAAACACCAGACTGGCCAGTCACACTTGTTTCTCCATGAATAATCTCATTAGTAAAGTTTGGAGAAGTAAGGAGAGCATTGATGACCGCTCCAAAACCTTCAGGAGAAGATGCAGACCCCTGATAGAGTGACTTAAGCTGATTCACTTCATCAGTCGTCAGTGGTCTTCGGAAAACTTTCTGGCCAAACGTTGTGATAAATCCAGTGTAACAAGTTTCCAGAACTGGCGCGGCAGTGGAACAAGTGCCCACAATTGTACTTAACATCGCCTTACTATTAGAGATTGCTTTCGCGATATCTCTTCCTAAATAGTAATAAGAATCTGTGTGTTGTTTTGTTACCTTCTTATCCATGCTTGGAAATTTTAGGGAATTATCTTCCTGAGGAATCGTAGCTATTGCGGACTCAGAAGATAAGAGAAGTGATGATGATAAACTTCCAAAAAGAACCTTGATACTTTCAATGATTTCACTCTTCGTTAATTTCCTCACAGGAAATGCTGAGATACTATTTGTCGAATCGCAGTTAAAAGACATCGCTGTCAAAAGACTCTTAATCTCTCCGGACAAACTTATAACGATCTTAGGAATAGTCGTTAAGTCTGTAGGGAGTTCAAATCTTGCGGCCTTCACTCCCATTGAGCTTTGATCGATTTTAAAAGTTATTAAAGCTTCTTCAGCTGGAAGAAGTTTCGTTTTTGATAAAGCAACAAATGTAAACTGTGTTGAGGACATACTTGGAGTGCCGAAGGTGATCGTCTTGGTTCCGGTGTTTTTAATTTTCACTGAAACAAAAGGAAGCACTCCCTCAGTTGTCCCTAGTATTCCAGACACAGCGAGCTCTTTCGTCGGATCATAATTTTTTGCGAGATACGTTAGTTGAAGCGAGCCGATATTTTTATCGGTCACAAGTGTAATCCAGCTTTTTATGTAATTATGATAATCAATTTTATAAACACTTGCCTCTGGAGAGGTGGCCGGAGGCATATTCCCTCCGGTTGTAAATTTTGATCTTATTAACAATTTGGAAGTGAGTGGTGAGCCAGCTGCAATGATTCCATTATCAATGAAATCTTGCTCCGAATAGGCTCCCCAGGCCGCATGACATCGATTACAAGTGGCCGCAAGAATAAGTTTTGTTTTACCAAAAGCTGTTGGCTCATTTTGAATTTTTAAATCTAACTCCGAGATCGGATTCGCGTAGACCTCGGCCGTTAGGTTCAGACTTATTTTAGGTAAAATCGTTAAGTTAGTGTTTAATTCAAATGGAGAGGAGTAAATCCCAATGTTAAGAGTGTTGATAGAAAAATTCAAATCCACCATCTCACCTGGAAGGAGCGTCGATTTTCCAAGGCCAAGAAACTTTAATTGAGTCGAGGTAAAAGTAGTTCCGGTAAGATTCACCGTATTGGTGCCGGAATTTTTCAGTTTGATATTCATGACAGCATTCAGTGAGTCTTTTAAAACTTTCGGAATCTTAACTTCGACCACCGCTTGAGCAGGCACAGTCAGCCCATTAAAAAGAAGATCAAGCTTCGTACCAGCATTGATGTCTTTAAGAGATGTGATCCATGTCTTAATGACCTCATGGTGATTCACTTTATAAATTTGTGATTCAGGCGAGCCAGTGCTTGGCATCGGAGTCATTCCAGAACCAGAGTACATAGAGCGCTTTATGAGGAGCGAATTAACGGGATCACCTGCTTTCACAAGACCTTGATCAATAAACTGCTGCTCAGTGAAGTTGGACCAGTCTGAGTGACACCGGAAACACGCATTCTGCATCACCACTTTGGCCCGACTAAAAGAATCGACTTGGCCACTTAAAGCGACATCAATGGGATTAGGGGCGGTCGTGGTCACAAGACCTGAGAAGTTAATAAAGATTTTTGGAAATAGTGGGCTTGAGGTGCTGACTTCAAATTGAGAAGACTTAGCTCCGGCCGATGAATGATTGAGCGAAAAAAGAATTTTTGAAGTTCCCTTGGAGGCCACATAAAGGGGGACACTCCCAGAAAGTAAAAAGCCCACTCCCGTTATTTTTGCACCGGTGAGAGCTAAGCTTTTTGTGGAATTGTTTTTAATTAACACTTCAAAGGTTTGAGCTGTCGTACTCAACTCACCCTTAATACCACTGATACTAAGTGGAGAACTCGCATCGTTATTCACTCCACCATAAATGAGCTCAACCTCTGGAGGAACCACAACTCGCTTAGCTCCAGCGACCCACGCCTTTAGGTACTCGTGGTAGCGAAGTTGGTAGATTTTATCCTCTGGGGAACCGACTAAAGGCATTGGACCCACTCCAAATGCTTTAGAAAATTTTGATCTAATAATAATGGACGATGAGTCAGGTGAACCAGGGTAAATTAATCCCGTCTGAATAAAGGTTTGCTCATTGTAATTAGTCCATTCTCCATGACACCGAAAACACGTCTCCCGCATGATAATTTTTGCTCTAAGAAACGGATCCGTTGTAACGGATAAAGCAGCATCAATCTCTTTTATTTTGAAGGGTGACTCATCTGGAATATTGTCATTAAATTGGAGTTCTTGGTTCGTCGATGGCGGCATGGGATTACACCCAAGGAGAACAAGAAGAAATAATGTCAGTCCTAAATACGTCTTCATGTGTGGCCGCTTCATCCGACTGTGAGTTTAAAAGCTTAGAATGATTATAGATTTACTTATCGGTAGATCGCTAAAATTACCAAAGTTTGGTCATTAAAAAGCTCTTATTGCCAAGAATTTGTGGCGAAAAGGCGAAAAGGTACCGTCTACCTTTTCGACTAGCCCAAAAACAACTTTAAATAGACCCCAGCAAAGAGCCCTATGATGAGTCCGATTTGCCATTTATGATAGCTCCAGACTTTATCGAAGCGCTTATCGATATCAGAACTAAATTTATCGAAGCGCTTATCAACATCAGAAGACAAACTTTCAAAACGTAATTCCATCTTATCAAATCTTTCATCAATTTTTTTAAATTCCTGCCTAAACTCCACATCCATGTGATGAAAGTGATTCGTTTGGGCCTTAAGAATTAAAACGAGCATCTCTTCTGTCGTTATTTTTTCTCGATCAACCTTAGAGAGAATTTCATCAGATTTTTTTGTTAACCATGAATCAAAAACTTGATCATCAAACACAACGGCTCCCATAAAAGACCTCCGACATTGGAGGTATAGTAGCACAGCCTTCTCCACAAATGTTGCCAAACTTAAAATGGGTAAAGGATTAATAAAACGATGAGATCAACATGATGAATTAAAATAAAATCACGAGTGTTTAGACTTTTTTACCTGGCACCTTTTCGACAAAGCTCAATTCCAATTTATCTGCTAAAATGAATCCCCTATTTATGAACAAGATTAACATCAAGAAAACCCTCTGGAACGCGCACCCCTTTTGCTTTGTATGCAAGAGGAAAATGGCCCATCTAAAAGATGCTACACTGGAGCATATTATTCCAAAATCAAAAGGTGGGACAAACAAGAAATTGAACCTCGCTCTTTCTCATTCCTTTTGTAACCAACTGAAAGATAATTTGATTCTTAAAGCTGAATGGGAGAAAAAACTTCATGAACATGAAAATAGCATAGAATTAATTTTACGCCGCAGGATTCAAGATACTCAAACAGAAACGGAACTTCTCATGTTTTGCCTTATACTCTTTGAATCTGATGCAATCGATACCTATACGCCTCAAAAATCACTAATACAAAAATTCAGTCAATGTGATGATCTTACCATCCTCATTGAAGCATCGGTCAATCTACACCACTACCGAGTTCCAAAATTATGGGAACTCATTTTCGGTGTGCTTTTTCTTCAGAACTTTTATAAAACAAAAGACATCCTTGCTTTTCTTCATTCAGCGTGGAGGCTAAATCGATTTCTAAAACAAGGACGTCGTCATCATCTCGCACCATTTGCTATTGGTCTCATTGAGATTTGTAAAGGTATCAACTTTTCTGCTTATGAGAAACTTGTCGAAAAGGTAGACGGTACCTTTTCAACATAGCTTAAGCGACGTATTTATTGCTCGCCTTTAAAATTTTTTCTAATTCCTGGCCAAGGCGATCATCCAAAAGGGCATCATTTAATTCAAGTCCATCGCTCTCAATTTCAGATAATACAATGTAGAGAATGGACGTAATCGTTTCTTTTGCCAGAACTGGCCCTTCTTTATCTACAAATATTTTGTACATTCTAGTGATTGCCGATGACGTTTTCATATTTTTCCTCTTCTCTTTATCGGAATCCCATGACAGCTTTTTAGATTTCATCTCGAAGCTATAATAATTTTCTTATGAGTCTCTTCATTTCAAGAACTTGCAGCAGTTTGTGATTGCGAGTTGACCTGTCAATTTTTAGTTTTATCAAAAAGGTACGTGACACCTTTTTTCATGAATTGGTATTCTGAGGCCTATGAAAAATAAAATGAATGTGGTGACGAGTGCAGCTTTCTTTTTTCTTGCGGCGGGAATTTTTACATCGGTAACAATACTCTCTGCTTATCAAATTCTCTTCACTCTCTCGCTTCTCTACTTTTCATACGTTGCCTTCAAAGAGAAAAGCATCACACTACCTAAAAGTGCTTACTGGCTTATCGCTTTTACGGTCGTGGCCCTTTTAAGTCTCGTGATTAATTTTGACCTCATCCCAAAGCCTTCGAAAAATATTGGCCGCTTGAAGTATTTTATTTTTGGGGTGGGTGGAATTGTTGTTTTTGAGTTTTGGTTAAAGGAAGCGACTGAAAGAACAAAGAAAATCCTCATCAACACTTTTTTTGTAAGCATTGTGGTTGCTGGAATCTATGCCATTTATCATTTTATCTTTTTAAGTCAGGGGCGTGCGAAGGGTCTCACCGATACCATGAGATATGGTTACGGTTCGGCGATGATGCTCTTAACCCTTCTCTCGGCAATTCTTCACAAAGAAAAACTTGGAAAATGGTTTAACTGGAAACTAGCGATCCCAGTTTTCATTATCGGCTTTACGGGAATGTACCTCACTTACACACGAGGCGCCCTTTTGGGTTTTCTCTGTGGACTTCCTTTTGTGTTGTATTTTTTTAATAAAAAACTTGGCTATGTTCTTGGAGGACTTGCCGTCCTGGGAGTTTTGGGACTTGTGGGAGTTTATCTTTTTGGCTCAGGCCAGTCGAATTCACGGTTTTTAGTGAATAAAAATAATTCTTCTGACGTCATCAGACGAAGTCAGTGGAAAGCCGCGATCATTGCGACGAAAGAAAAGCCGATCCTTGGTTGGGGACTCTCTAACTTTCACTCCCAATTAAAACGAATTAAAACTGATTATGATCTTGATGCAAAAGATTATAACGACGCTCACTCGCATAACCTTTTCCTTGAAATAGCTTCTGGCACCGGAATCCTTGGCCTCTTTCTTTTCCTAGGATGGGTTTTAAGCTGGGCATGGGAAGCGTTTCGGGCGCAAGGACTTACTCGATTGCTTGTTATTCCCTTTGGTGTCGCTTTTGTGGTTTCCAGTCAGTTTGAAGTCACTTTCGATGCAAATAATGCATCGATGATTTTTTTCTTGTATGCACTCAGTTCAAATTTAGCGAATAAACGATATGAAAAATAATCAGGCTATAATGTGTGGAAATCCCGGTAATTTTTGATGCCTTTCAAAAAGCCTTGGGTTGAGATATTCATTCGACCAATTGTCAAAAAACAACTGTTGTACGTCAGGATGTATCACTCTAACACAAGGTAAATGTACTAATCCTTCAAATATTTTTGGCAAGGGGATTAAGCTATAAAAAAATAATTTCTTATTTAATTCCGGAATCTCCTGATTCTTGGTTGATTCGAAAAATTTAATCACACGATCATCTCCGGAAAAGCGATGATAGCGATTGAAGCTCTGAATATCATCTTTTACAATTTCAAAATTTTCACAAAAATCATTTTTAAGAAAAAGAAAGGAGTTTAATTCGTATTTTGCCTTTCTGACTGCTGCATCTAATTCGAAATCACAGCCACTTGAAAAATAAAACCCCTCCGAATCCAATAAGACACCGACGACAATAAAAGTTTTTAAAGGTCCTCGCCAAATATAAAATCGACTCTCTCTTGAATTAGAAATAATACTTGAAATTTTTGAGATGGGACCTATTCCCCTGACAAAACTATAAAGAATTGTGTGCCGTTCGATTAATTCAAGAGTAGCAGAAAGGATTGCACTTTTTTTATTCAAATGAATGGCCACACCATTTGTGTTTGCAGGATGAATGAAGCGAATAGGTACATTGAACTTTTCTGAAATCTCTTCCAACTTAGACGATTTCTTGTATAAACCAAAACAATTAGAATACTTAAATGGTGAAAAATTTGAAAAATAAATTCGCTCAATCATCTCCATGAGCGCCTTCCCAAAAGCTTCATCTTTATTGGCACCTGTACCCCAAGAATTTCTCAAATTTCCAGAATGATCTTCAAATTGAAAATGAACAGAATATGGAAGAGTGTCATCATCTCCTCTTTCATAAATATAATAACGAAGACCGTTTTCTTTAGCTGACGATTTAAGCCTACTAAAATACTTCTCCAAAATTGAATTCATTTAATTTTTCTTCAATTTCCAAAGATTGAAATAGGTTAATTCATCAAGGCCAGAGACGTCCAATTTTGACCTATTATAAAAGAATGGTGAGGCAACATAGAACAATGGTATGCATTCTGCATCTTCAATCATTTGAAATGCAATCTGATTTACAATCGAAACAGTTTTTGAATGATCCGCATGTTGATATTGATCCATTAGATATCTTATCTTTTTATTTACATCCTTGAATAATGGCGAAGATGAAAAATAGTAAAGATTTATAGATTCACCGACAATTACTTGGTCCATAGCTGTAATACCAAGAAATGCCTCATATTTTTTTTCTTTAATAAATGTTTCGTATTCAGTTGAAGGAATTGAATTATCTATAATTACGGGAAAGCCAAGTATCTTTTCAAAATCATTAAATACTCCTCGCAGAGTAACTTCAAATGCCCTTTGATAGGTAGAAATGACTATCCCATTTTTAAGATCATCGGGAACACGAGAGAGGTCTATTTTGTCCCAACTGTTCAACTCTTCAACAATCATTCTTTCGTCTGCAAAGCCCTTCACAAAAGGAGTGAAGAACTGATAGGCTTTCCTTGCGATATTGGAATACTTACTATCTAATTTAAAACTATTAATTATTTTCTTTTGAATCCATTTTCTGGTGTAGGCACTCTTGAATTTTGGATGATCAACATTCAAAGCTAAAAAATTTATCATGTCTCCACTATTACCAATTACCTGGAGTTCATTGATTTGACTTAGTCGATCAAGATGTTTTTCGTAAGAATTTAAATTAAATTCCCCAATATCAACCACTCCTTTTTCAAAATCATCTAAGGTATCTCTTCCTCTTGCGCTTAAGAGTTTTACACTCTCAGGATATTCTAAACTTCCAAGTTTATAGTATTTGTTTTTTACCAAAAAGAAGTTATCGCCTTCAATAGAATATGAGTAGGGACCAGATGTTGCGGTCATCCAATCCTCAACATTAATCTCTTTTTTTGAAATCTGGGAATGATGTAATATAGAAAGATCAGCAAGTGTTAAAAAATATAAAAAATCATTTAACTTCTTTTTTAGCTTAAACACTAGCTTACTACCATTAACTTCCACTGAATCTATCAAATCAGCAACGGGTAGATGGCTACTTTTAGAACTCATTGCTCTTAAGAATGACGCTTTTACATCTTTGGGAGTAACTCTCTCTCCGTTACTAAAATAAGTTTCTTTTATTTCTACTTCATATTCAGTTTCAGATTTTTGATCTATTCGGGATGCTAGCATGAGCTTATAACCAGCTTTAGCATCAACTTCCACTAGCCGCACGGTCATGTTCTCAAGAAGATAGTACTCATTTAGGAAGAATATTCGTGAAGGATCAAGGACTGTCCCTTTTTTCAGGGGGGTTAATGACATATTTAACGTATTTGATTTTTGACAACTGGCCACCATGATTAAAACGAGAAGGATTAGTTGCATTTTCCACAACCGCCTGTCCTCCCTCCCATTGTTTCGCTCCTGTCAGCAGCAGCAGATGAAGAACTTTCATTAGCATAAACTTTAAATTCATCAAAAGTTCCTTTAAATAGACTCACGATGCCGAAAGCAACCAATATTCTGGTGAGAAATAATTTCATACTACACTCCTATAAAGGTAGATTATCTATTAGGAATATGTTTTTCGCTAGATGGAGTGAATTTAATACATGAACCTAACACAAAACTTAAATAAAAAGCTCTTAGTGGTCATAGTTTTATTTCTCGCCCTAATAACTTTCCTTGGGGGTTTATGCGCTATCTTACTTTTTCAATCTAAATCCTTGAGCTCTAACCGAATATTAAACGTATTTCAGGATGCTCAAAAACTCTCCTCTTTTGATCATAGCATTAGCTTCGAGAGAGCTTTGAAAATATATGAAGGAAGTCTTTCTTTCTCTGTTTTTGACAAAAATTGCTCTCCTGTTCACGTCTCAGACATGATGATCTTATCTCGCAACTGTGAATTGCGAGATAACTCCATTCATTGGTTAGAAACTAGTGGGTTATCAGGTGATAAATATATTATTGGATTTTCAGGAGAATTTAATTTCAGGAATTTCTTTGACGAATTTAAATCAGTCGTTGTTTCTACTTTGCTTCTTTATATCTTCTTAATCTTAATTCTAATTTTCGTTTTTTTGCATCTTTTTATTGATATTCCTATCTCGAAAATTTCTCATGTCATTAACAGACTGTTGAAAGACAAAACATTTGACGTCAATCTTTTTAAAGTTAAAAATCAGACTCTTTTTGATTCACTATACAAAAATTTATCTACACTCATTGAAGAAACTAGCAGAATTTATAAAGATGAGCAGAAACTTCTTATTTCGAGACAGATTGCTCATGATCTAAGAGCCCCACTCTC
>JACCEB011673418.1_pt1 | contig 15789 bp, 7 predicted proteins | sample 7454761 | NCBI WGS metagenome assembly JACCEB01 (sample SAMN15323454, study PRJNA562643) | freshwater metagenome | isolation source: river surface water | place: USA:Blue River Watershed | collected 2017-08-18 | reverse complement strand
GGCACCACCGTGCTCGGCACCGTGGTGATCCCCACCAGCGGCACCTGGTCTTACACCTTGGCGGCCTTGGCCGATGGCACGCAAAACGTCATTGTCAAAGGTAGCGGCAGCGCCAACACCGTCACGCTGGCCCTCACCATCGACACGACCAACGCCATCACCATCACAAGCGTGGCAGGGGATGCCGTCGGGTCCTCTGGCAATGGCCTGTTCAACGCCACCGAGCGAGGCTTTGATACCACAGCCTACACACTGAACAGTACCGTGACCACACCGCCGGTCATCAGCGGCACCACCACCGCCGACAACAACAGCACGGTGACCGTGACCCTGAACGGCAAGAGCTACACCACCACCGTCGCCTCAGGTGCATGGACCATCACCGTACCCGACGCCGACGCCAAACTACTCAACCACGGTAACACCTACGCCATCGCCGCCAGCGTCAGTGACCTGGCCGGCAACCTGGCCACCGACACCAACAACGGCATGCTGGTCAACATTGCCTTGCCCGACGTGCCCACCGTGGTCAACCAGGCCACCTCCAGCACCACACCCACCATCACCGGCACGGCGCAAAAACTCAACGGTGCCGCAGGCATTGCGCTGGCCGCTGGCGACACGCTCACCGTGGTCATCAAAAACAATGGCGGCACCGCGCTGACCAATGGCACTTACACCCTGACTGTGGGCGGCACCAGCTCGCCCACCGGCCTGAGCTACGACCCGGCCACCAGCACCTGGAGCCTGGCCGCGCCTGCCAGCCTGGGCCTGGTACCCGGCACCTACAGCATCGACGTCACCTCCACGACCAACACCGTCAGCCGCACCGACCTGAGCGCCAGTGAGTTGAAAATCGTGGGCCCCATCAGCATCACCAGCATCCCCGAAGTGGCCAGCGGTAGCCTGCTCAATAGCGTGGAAGCCGCCAACGGCACCCCCGTCAACATCAATCTGGCCAACACCGGCGCGGTGGCGGGCAACGCCATCCAAGTGGTCTGGGACGGCCAGATTGTCACCGTCGTCCTGACGGCGGCCGACATCGCTGCTGGCACCGTCGCGGTCACCGTGCCTGCCTCGGTGCTGCAAGCGGCCACCTCGAGCGGCACCAGCGAAACCCTCACGGTGAGCGCCAGCCTGCTGGTCTCTGACGGCGGCGGTGTCATCTCAAATGCCGCCAACACCACAGCGGCGGTCAACTTCACATCGCCCACCGCACCGGTCATCAGCGCCACGGCCTGGAGCGCCACCAACACCTATTTGCAGAGCAACGACTCCGGTATTCCTGAAAACAAATACAACATCGACTGGACCTCCACGACCATCCCCATTACCGGCACAGCCGACGGCGCCATCTACCCGTCTGAGGCAGCGGCCAACGGCAGCGTGGTGCGTGTGCAGTTGCCTACCACCGCTGGAGCAGGTTTGGTGCCTGCGGTCGCCAACGACCAGGTCAGCCTGAGTTGGGGCGGCCTGGGCACGGTGACCGTGACCTTGACGGCCACCAACATCACCGCTAAGTACGTGGATGTGCTGGTGCCCTGGAGCATCATCAGCCAGCAGGCCTACGACAGCACCCTTAACGTCAGCGCCACCATCGTCAGCGCCGCCACCGGTAACCCCAGCTTGGCGGCGGTGGTGCCCGTGACTTTGCGCTTTGACGTGGCCCTGGCCGCGGCCGACGCAGGCACGACCAACTTTGTGATCTATGGCGAATCCGGTAGTGATCACAGTGCCTGGTCGGTTGCCGGCGTTGGTGACGTCAACGGTGACGGCCTCGACGACCTCTTGATCGGTGCCCCCGACGCTGTTTCATCCACCACACCCACCACCCACGAAGGCCGTGCCTACGTCGTGTTTGGCAACACCAGCTACACCTCAGGTCATGTGCCCATCGAGTTGTCTGCCATTGCCGCCGGTGTGGGGGGCTTTGCTATCAACTCTCAATCCGCCAGTGCGTCGGCGCAAGGCCTGGGCTGGTCAGTGTCTGGTGTGGGTGACCTCAACGGCGATGGCCTAGCCGACGTCCTGGTGGGTGCGCGCTATGCAACTTCACCCGGTTTTAGCATCAACGGCGTGGACTGGGTGGTTTATGGCAAAACCAGCACCACCCAGGTGAATCTGAGTGCGGTGAACGCGGGTAGCGGGGGCTTTGCCCTATATGGACAGTTCAGCGCCGGCCGATCAGGCTACGCCTTATCGGGCGCTGGTGACGTCAATGGCGACGGCTACACCGACCTGTTGCTGACCGCCTATCAAAACAACCGTGCCTACGTGATGTTTGGCGGTTCCAGCAACACCAGCTTCAACATGGCGGCTTTGTCTGCGCCGGGCAAGGGGTTTTACATCGATGGTGACGCTGGCACCGCCACCGGCTGGGCGGTCAGCGCAGCAGGCGACGTCAACGGTGACGGCCTGGCCGATTTGCTGGTGGGAGCGCCCACCGCCAGTCCGGGTGGAAGAACCTCTGCCGGCCAGGCCTATGTGGTGTTTGGCAAAACTGACAACAATACGGTGAGCCTGTCTAGCCTGACGGCTGGCACCAGCAGCGCAGGTTTTGTTTTCAACGGGCAAGGTGTTTCTGACTTTGCCGGTTACTCGGTTTCTGGATTGGGCGACGTCAACGGCGACGGCCTGGCCGACGTGATTGTGGGTGCGCCAAAGGTCACCTCCCTGGGCACCAACAGTGTGGGTAATGGCGTGGGCCGCACCTATGTGGTGTTTGGCAAAACCGACAGCTCGGCGGTCAACCTGTCGGCGCTGTCGTCAGGCACCAACAGCCTTGGATTTCTTATCAACGGTCAAAATTCAGGCGGCAATTTCGGCCTGTCGGTGGCCGATGCGGGCGACTTCAACGGCGACGGCCTGGCCGACATGATCGTGGGCGAGCCCATGGCCGTGGTCATGGGCGTCGTCAATGTGGGCAAGACCTACTTGATTTACGGCAAAACCAGCGGCACCGTGGTGAACGTCTCCAACTTTGCGCAAAGCGACGGTTTTGTCATCACCGGCACCAGCAACGGTCTGAGTGGCTACGATGTGAGCAATGCCGGTGACATCAACGGCGACGGCTTCAACGACTTGCTGATCGCTGCCCAAAATGGCACCCCCTCGAGTACACGCGGCTCAGCCGGTAAAACCTATGTCATTTTTGGTGGCATTGCCGGGGCGGCCACCAAAGCCATCGACTTCATGGGCACCGTTGGCGATGACGCACTCAACGCGGCAGGTACCAGCAGCAACCTCAACGAGCAGTTCATCGGCGGGGCCGGCAACGACACGTTGGTGGGCGGCGGCGGGGCCGATGTCATGTACGGCGGCATTGGCAACGACACCTTTGTGCTCAATACCGACAACTTGGCCCAGTTGGCCAGCGCAACCGGCAACAACGCTCAGGACATTGCCCGCGTCAGCGGCGGCCATGGCATAGACACCCTCCAAATCAGTGCCACTGGCCTGACGTTGGATGTTGGCAGTTTAAGAAACGGTGCCGTCAGCGGCATCGAACGTCTGGACCTCAACAGCGCCAGCAACGTGCTGAAGATGAACCTGGCCGACGTCATGAGCCTGGCGGGAAGCGACATCAATGGCACAACCCCCGTGCTTGACGACTCCAACAACATCTTCAACACCACCAACGGCTGGACCGCCACCAGCTCCGGCGGCGCTACCGGCTGGGGGGCGATCAACCGCGCCCAGCAACTGCTGGTGGACGGCGACGCCAGCAACGTGCTGCGCCTTTCCGGCACTTGGGACATTTTGGGCACGGTGCAAAACACCTCAGGCACCGTGTACAAGGTCGTGGCCAACAGCCTCAACAACGTGCAGGTGCTGGTCAACAGCAATGTGCAGCTGTGTCTCGCGCCACGCTTGGACATGACGGCCAACGAACTGCCTGGCGGCCTTAACTACACCGAAGCCACCAGCAACGGCGACACCCCCTTGAAGATCAGCCTGGCCAGCACCGGCGCTTTGGTGGGCAACACCCTGCAAGTCAACTGGAACGGCCAGCTGGTCAACTACAACCTGACCTCCACCGACATCAGCAACGGCTTTGCCAGTGTGCCGGTACCCACCAGCACGCTGACAGCTGCCACCCCGGTGGGCACGGCGACAGCGGTGTCCACCACGGTCACTCTACTGGACGGCGCGAATGCATTGACACAATCCGGTGTTCAATCCATTGCAACCAATTTCATCATCCCAACAGCGCCGACCATCAACGCGACAGCTTGGGCTGCCACCGGTGCGGGTAACACCAGCACGTTGTCAGGTATTCCAGAGGCGTATTACGACAAGCAAACTGCTACTTATGCTGCGGGCACAGTCGTTGATCAGCACCTTTATTACAGTGAAGCGGTGGCCAGTGCCAACAGCGGCACGGTCATGCGGGTGCAGTTGCCGACCACCGGTACCAATCCGCCCTTAGCCGGTGACACGTTGGCGGTGACATGGGGCACGCAAACCCTGACCGCCTACACACTGCTTGCCGCTGACATCACCGCCAAATACGTGGATGTCGTGGTGCCTTTCACCGCCATCAACAGCCAGCCATTTGGCACGGTTGCGGTCACCGCTGCAGTCACCGGCGCAACCAGTGGCAACAGCTCGCCAGCCGCTACGGTCAACGTGATGTGGGCTTATGACTTGCCGTTGGCTGACTTGACGGCCTTGAGCGGCGGTTTTGTCATCAATGGCGCCATAGGCACTGAAAAAATCGGCTACAGCAGTCTGCCAACAGGCGCTGTGAATGTCGGCGACGTGAACGGCGACGGCTACGACGACGTGATGATTTCGGAACAGGGAACTAAGCGCTATGTCGTGTATGGGCGTCCAGGCCTTGCGACGCTGGAGTTGTCCTCCATGAGCGTGGCGGGCAATACCAATGGCTTCATCCTAACGGGCGGTGATCCCACCAGTACCCGTGCTGGGGACATCAACGGCGACGGCCTGAGCGACATCGTAGTTCAAGTTGGAAACTCGGCTTATGTGGTCTACGGCTACACCGCCAGCATCGGACAGGTAGCCTTGACAGCTCTGGCCGCAAGCGCCGGCTTCAAGATTACCTACGGCGACAAAACAACTAACAACAGCTCTCTGGCTAGCCCCAGTGTGGTGGGAGACGTCAATGGCGATGGCTTTGACGATATCTTGTTCAATTTTGCTGACGCCTCAGGCAGTGGCAACTTCTTGCTCTACGGCGGCTCTGGACTGAGCAACCTGACCTTGCCTGCAGGGGTTTCCGGTACCGCCAGCAATGGCTTCTTCATCACGCCGGCGAACACCTCCACCCTCTCGGGTGGACAGGTTGCCACCATGAGCGGCGACTTCAACGGCGATGGTTACAGTGACTTTGCATTGTTTGGCTATTCCAGCGCCACAGCCTTGACCAGCTATGTCTATTTCGGCGGCCCCAACCTGACAGGCGTCAACGCAACATCGCTCAATACGGCAGGCAATGGCCGTGGTTTTGCCATCAGCGGGTTGACTGGCGGTAACACCGCTTTCTTTGGCACCAATGCCGGGGACATCAACGGCGACGGCATGGAAGACATCATCTTCAACGATGGGTCCGCCCGCGCGTTTGTCCTCTTCGGCAAGACCAATACCAGCCCGGTCAACGTGAGTACGTTGGCCGCGGGCAGCGGCGGCTTCATCATCAACGCCGGTAATTCGACGGTCACCAGCGCGGGGTATTTGTACGACGTTGATGCGATCGGCGACTTCAACGGTGATGGCTTGGCCGATATGGTGGTTGCTGACCATACGCTGGCAATAAACGGCGCGACAACAGGAGGTGCGTATGTGGTTTTTGGTCGCACAGCCACCTCGGCGCTGACCTTGAACAACCTGGCCGCCTCCGAGGGCTTCCGTATCGACGGGGCTGGCGCGGGAGGCGCAGCCGGTTACACCTCGACAGCTGCGGGTGATGTGAATGGTGATGGCTTTGCCGACGTATTGATCATGTCGTATACCGAAACTCCATCCGGCGGCTCACGAACGCAAGCCGGTGTGGGTCGAATCGTATTCGGTGGTGTAAGCCGAATCAATGATATGGTTTTTGAAACCATCAACGGCGACGCCATTGGAACCACGGGCGCAGACATACTCGCCGGTTCAAGCGGCAACAACCAGCTGGTAGCCGGCGATGGCAATGACACCTTGAGCGGCAGCGGTGGCGCCGATGTTCTCTATGGCGGCCGCGGTGACGACACCATCATGATCAACGCCGACAACGTGGCCAAGATGAGCCTGAGCGGGACAGCGCAGGCGATTGCCCGGGTGGACGGTGGCAGCGGAATCGATACCTTGAAGCTCGACGGTACGGGCATTTTTCTGGACCTCAGTTTGGTGAGCGGGCCGGTCATAAATGACATCGAAAAAATCGACTTGACAGGGACTGGCAACAACACCTTGAAACTGAGTTTGGCCGACATGTTGCAGAGCTTTGACAATTCCAACGTGTTTAACAGCAGCAACACCACCAGCGGCTTGTCAGCCACGGTCACCAAAAATCAGTTGCTGGTAGATGGGGATACCGGGGACAAGGTCGTTCTGAGTGATTTGGTTAACTGGACTGCATCGGGAACTAACGTAGTGTCTAACGGGCACACCTATGTGGTTTATAACCACAATGCTAGTGCACATCAGTTGCTGATCGACAACCAATTACTGGTCTCGGCAACTTGAAAGCAAAGTTCCAATGGCTGAATGTTGGCAGCGGCCCAGCTGGTTCGGGTTTGCGGCCTCAGGGCATGGCTTCGCCAGACTGGCTCGAACGACGGCTGGATGCAGACCCTAACGTGCTCCCAGATGTTCTGGCGCCAGCGAATGACTTATCGATGGTAGCAAATGCGTCCATGGATGCCGTGTTTTCATCGCATTGCATAGAGCACCTCTATCTGGATCAAGCTGTTCCAGCGTTGAATGAATGGAGACGAGTTCTTCGGTCTGATGGGTTTTTGTTGCTGGTATGTCCAGACCTTCAGGCTGCAGCAGAGATGATCGCTCAGGACAGACTGATGGACGTTGCCTACGCTGGGATTAGACCGTATGACATCGTTTTCAGCCATCAAGGATTGGTGGCACAGGGCAGAGCAGCGGGACACAGTTTCATGGAGCACAAAAGTGGTTACACGCTGAGCTTGCTGCGAGCGTTGGTCAATGAAGCAGGGTTCGCTGTTCACGCGGCAACCCGCATGCGTCACCGCTTTGAATTATGGCTGATTGCTTGCGTGCAGCCACGATCTGAGGATGAGATGCGGACCATGGCGCAAAGGCACTTTATATGTTGACGTTTGTAACCGCTACGCGACACAGCCGTGCCGATTTTGAGGCTCGCAGTCCATTGGCCTGGTCGCTCAAGAGGGTGGGGGAGTTGACCCCCTTGCGCTTGCTAATGGTTGGCAACAATTCTCGCCCGCTAGCTGAAATTTACAACTCTGCAATCCATGACAGTGAGGGGGATGAAATTTTAGTTTTTGTCCACGACGATGTGTTCATTGACGACTGGATGCTGGGCGCTCGATTACAAGAAGCATTGCTGCGTTTTGATGTGGTGGGTGTGGCCGGAAATCGCCGTCGACAACCTGGGCAGGAGACCTGGTATATGAAGCCAGGGCAGTTGATCGATGGACAACGATGCATCACAGAACGGGACAGCGATTGGCTCAGTGGTGCCGTCCGCCATGGAGTGAATGGAGATCAAGGGGTGTCTGTGTATGGGGCTGCACCTGCATCTGTTGCTTTGCTTGATGGGATGTTTTTAGCCGCTAGAGGGAAAACACTGAAAGAAAGGGGTGTGTCCTTCGATCCTGTGTTTCCTTTTCATTTTTACGACCTTGACTTTTGCCGTGTTTCACTCCGAGCCGGATTGACTTTAGGTACTTGGCCATTGGCAATGACCCACGAAAGCTGTGGTGAATCTGTGAGATCAAATGATTGGGCGAGGGCGTGCGATGCCTATTTCCGAAAATGGAATGAATTGGAGCAGGTCGAAGTGGCCAATGGATCGTCATGAACAATTCACCGACGACCTCAGATTTTGCACAAAGCGACGGGATTCTTTGGCTAAAACAAGGGGTGTCTTTCCGCGCTGAAGGCCAACATCTGGCTGCATTGGATGTCTATCAAAAGGCATCATCTATTCCGGGTGCGCCTGCAGAGGTTTTTTTTAATCTCGGCAACGTGCTATTGGATTTGGGGCGATGGGAAGAGTCCGCTGCTGCAATGAAGCGGGCGCTGGAGCTTCAACCCCAAATGACATCAGCCCTGATGCAATTGGCGCGTTGCAAGGTTAGGTTGGAGCGTCTGGCTGAAGCAGATACGCACTTTTCCGAGTTAGTCCAAATCGATCCCAATCATTTCAGCGCTTGGCTGGAGTATGGAAATTTGCTCAGACAACTCGGTGAAACTGAGAAGATGTTAGGCGCTTACCAGCGCGCAGCCAGTTGTACACCTCAGAGGTGGGAAGGGCTACTGGCTCTGGCGCGAAGTCTGGAAGAGGTCAGCCATTTTGATTTGGCAGCTATCAATTATCAACGAGCTGTTTCTTTAGCGGGTGCGGCTGAATCATCAACGTCACCTACAACAAATCCACAGAAAAAACTCCCGCAGCAGGGGCAATTGCGCATAGTCCATTGGCGCATGGCCAAATACCGATTGGAACGTGGGGATGTCGCCCGAGCCATGGAGGCGATGCGACAGGCATTGATGGCGGCGCGGATAGAACATTTGCGGACGCCTATTGATGAGAACGAGATCGCCGAGATGCAAATGGACCTGGCCGATATTCACATGCGCTTGGGTATGACCTCGGAGGCTCACCGCGCATTTGAACGAGCCAGTGCTGCAACCAGTGAGGCCACCCTCGTGCGCCTGGCGGAATTGTCCTTTCGATATAACTTGTGGCAAGAAGCACAAAACGTTCTGAAGCGCAATGTGGAGTTACATCCCGCCAGTGCCATGGCGCATTGGAATCTGGCTCACTCGTATGCCGAGTCTTGGCAAATGGAGGATGCACTCGAGTCATTGGCCAAGGCTGAAGCGATTGAGCCGCAAGCTGGCGCTTTGTCCATGCGGGCCAGTGTGGCAGGTCGCACTGGGGATGTGGAGACAGCATTGCGGCTGTACCAATCGTTGGCTGAAGCGGAGGGGCCTTTATCAAAAATGCGCTCCAGCGCGGCCATGAGTGCACTTTACAGTGACCAACTGACCCCACAGGCTGTGACAGATTTGCATCGCTCGCTGTTTGCTTCATTAGGGGAGGGGGGGCGAAGCGCAGAGAGTTTCACGAATACGCGAGACCCTCTCAAGCGATTGCGAGTGGGGATGGTGTCAGCGGATTTTCACCACCAGCATCCTGTCAACATATTCATGCAGCCTGTTCTGGCTCGTCTGGACCCCGCGCTGTTTGAGGTGACGGTATATTTCACGGGTGTGTCGTATGACGACCAGACTCAGCGGGCACGCTCTCGGGCCGCACAGTGGGTGGAATGCACGCGATGGACCGACATACAACTGGCGCGCCGCATCGAGGCCGATGGCATCGACATTTTGTTGGACCTGGCTGGTCACACCAGCTTGAATCGCATGGCGCTGTTTGCTCAGCGGGCGGCACCGGTCCAGGTGTCGTTCCTTGGCTACCCAGCATCGACGGGTGTGCCCAATATGGATTGGATTTTGGCTGATCCGGTGGTGGCACCCGCGGGAAGTGATGCGTTGTATTCGGAGCGTGTGTATCGGCTGCCTAACTCCGTGTTTTGTTTTGCCCCCGAGGTAAATTACCCCTACCCGATCTACACGCAAGTGCATGCCGAACGCACACTGACCTTAGGCTCATTCAACAACGTGCCCAAGATCACGCAGCACACGGTGGCTTTGTGGTCCCGAGTCCTCAATGAGATACCCGGTTCGCAATTGCTGCTCAAGGCGCCGAGTTTCAAAGACGAGGGGGCTATTCGCGCATTCAAGTCACGCTTTTCCGCGCAGGGCATTGCTGAGGACCGGTTGATTTTTCGTGGCCCTGTGGGATTGAGCGACATGATGGCGGAGTACGCTGACGTGGATATTGCGCTGGACCCCGTGCCTTACAACGGGGGCACCACCACACTTCAGGCCATGTGGATGGGCGTTCCGGTCGTGGTCAAAGCGGGAGGTAATTTTGTCTCACGCATGGGCGCGAGCTTCATGACCGCTGCTGGTCTTTCCAATTGGGTTGCGTCCGATGACGATGACTACGTGGCAATTGCAAAACGCATGGCATCCAACAGGAGCGAGCTGTTGAATCTCAAGCAGGGATTGAGGGCTCGACTGTTATCCCGTCCGGCATGGGGTATCGATCAGTACGTTCGTGATTTTGAGGCGGCTTTGCGCAGCATGTGGACAGACATGTGTCAGGGGGATGGCCGATCCCGCTCGACCACACACGACAAGATCCTATGACTCAACATCACTCAACTGAGGAAAAAGCGCATCCTGGCTCTGGTGGCCAGACACAGCCGCCGGATCCCTTGGTTCACTGTCTGTCATTGGCCTCGCATTTGCTGGGACGTCCTGCGCACGTGGCGGCATTGCGTGCAGGCTTTGCCGTCGATCACAACGGATTTGTGCCGGCTGAATCCATGCCAGACATGGCCCGTCAACAGGGTTTACTGGCAGCTTGGTCCAGGACGAACCCCAGCGCCGTTCCCAGTTACGCCTTACCTGTCATTGTGCCATTGCAGGATGGACGAGCCTGTGTGTTGCGCGCCATCGAACAAGGGCAAGCACAAGTGCTCTTCCCAGAGTCAGGACAGCAAGAGTTGGTGATGTCGTTGGATGAGCTGAATGCCATGTCCAAAGGCGAAGTGTTGGTTGTACGCAAGCCAGTGGACAGGGCAGAGCAAACCCTGACACCCATGCAAGGCGCGGCTTTTGAGTGGTTTTGGGGCACTTTGTGGAGATTCCGACACTTCTATATCGAATCCATGTTAGCCACGGTGGTTGCCAACATCCTGGCTTTGGCCAGTGTGTTCTTCACCATGAATGTCTACGACAGGGTGGTTCCCACCCAAGCCTATGCATCACTGTGGACCTTGGCGATTGGAACCCTGTTGGCCGCCCTGCTGGAATTCGTGATGCGTTGGCTGAAAGCACGCTTGGTCGATTTGGGGGGGAAGCGAGCCGATCTGGCGATCAATGCCACGCTGCTGCGCGAAATCATGTCGATTCGACTTGAGCATCGGCCCCAGTCGATTGGTATTTTTGCAAGTTCGATGAAGGACTTTGAAGCCTTGCGAGACTTCTTTTCATCGGCTTCGCTGGTTGTGCTGGCTGACTTGCCATTTGTGCTGCTGTTTGTGGCGCTGGTGGCAGTAGTGGGAGGGCCGCTGGCATGGGTGCCGGCATTGGCCATTCCCCTGGTATTGGCCGTGGCGTGGATTGCCCAAAAGCCATTGACCGGGGCCATGCGCGAGAACATGAAAGAGTCTGGCGACAAGCAAAGTGTCTTGGTGGAGTCTGTTTTGAACTTGGAGATGCTCAAAGCACATAACGCTGAGGGATATCTGCAACGGCGTTGGGAACAGTCGAATTTGGCGGGAGCAGATTCCTACCGAAAGATCCGCTCAGTCTCTAACCTGATCACCGGATTCATCGGGTTATTGTCCCAATGGACCACTGTGATCATGGTGGTGTGGGGCGTTTATCTGATCCATGCCAACCAACTCACGCTGGGTGGACTGATCGCCTGCGTGATTCTCACGGGAAGAGCGATATCTCCCTTGGGCAGTGTGCTGGGCCTGGCTTCCCGCTACCAACAAGCCAAAACGGCTTTGGAAGCGCTGGATGGACTGATCAAGCGTCCCCGTGACCGTGATCCTGGCAAGCGTTATGTAGTTCCAGAGCATGTAAACGGTCGCATTCAAGCGATAGACCTCGAATTCGCCTACCCCGGTGAAGCCAAATTGCAAGTGATTCGCCGTCTCAACTTGATGGTCGAGGCGGGGACGCGGATGGCATTGCTGGGTCGAGTAGGAAGCGGGAAAAGTACCCTGATTCGCTTGATGTCGGGGTTGTATTTGCCCTTGGGTGGGAGTGTTCGACTGGATGACGTTGATGTACGACAAATCGATTCCAACGAAATGCGCATGAGTGTCGGTTACGTGCCTCAAGAGCCTCAGTTGTTCATGGGAACTCTCAGAGAAAACCTGATCTTGTCGGACAGTTGGATCACGGACACCAAGATCGTGCAAGTTTTGCAAGCACTCGACATCTACAACATGGTGGCAGCTCACCCCAAGGGGCTTGATATGTCCTTGACCGAAGCGGGAGGAGGGCTGTCAGGAGGTCAACGCCAATTGGTGAGTTTGGCCCGGCTGATGCTTCGAGACCCGAGCCTTGTCTTCATGGATGAACCCACCGCGCACATGGACCAGAACACCGAGGCTCGCGTCATCGCTGTTCTGGGGGAATGGTTAGAAGGTCGAACATTGGTCCTGGCCACGCACCGCCCGCAGCTATTGGAGTGGGCAGATCAAATAGCTGTCATTGATTCAGGGCAATGTCTGGCAGTAGGACCCAAGGCCGAGATGATTAACAAATTGAGCAAAGGGATTACCCGACCTGTGGCTCAAGGAGGTATTGCATGAGTCGTAAGGAATTCGGCGTCACGACCGTTGACGAAGAAGAGCGCCGAGCCAGTCGATGGCTGTTGATCGCCACGGTGATGACATTGACACTGGGTTTGCTGTGGGCCGCGTACTTTCAACTTGACGAAGTGACTAGAGGGCAGGGAAAAGTGATTCCTGTCAGTCGCGAGCAGATTGTTCAGAGCCTGGATACAGGCGTTGTGACCGCCATTCTGGTTCGAGAGGGTAGCGTGGTCAAACGCAACGATGTTTTGATCCGACTGGATGACGCGCGTTCTGGCCCTGTGTTTCGTGAAGCCAAAGAGAAAAAACTTGCCTTGCAGGCGCAAGCTGTTCGACTCCGGGCAGAAGCCTATGGGTATCCCATGGAATTTGACAGCGAAATTCCCAAAGCATTGGTTGCACGCGAACGTCAAGCCTATGCCGCCCGCAGGCAGTCGATGCAAGAGGCCATGGCAAGTCAGCAAAAAGCGTTGGAGGCCATGAACCGCGAGATCATGATGACAGAGCCGCTGACTGAAAAAGGGGTGATCTCAGAGGTTGAATTATTAAGGTTAAAGCGCCAGCATGCTGACTTGATGGGGCAAATGGCAGAACGGAAAAACCGTTACACGACAGACGCTGCCAATGAGCTGGTGCGGGTGGACTCTGAGCTGTCTCAGACCCGGGAAAACGCCTCAGCCCGTGAAGATGCCCTGTTACGCACAGTGATTAAAGCGCCTATGGATGGGGTGGTGAAAAATGTTCAGGTCACAACCATCGGTGGGGTGATCCAGGCTGGGATGCCGATTCTCGAAATTGTTCCCACCCAAGACCAGATGCTGGTGGAGGCATATGTCAAGCCAGCCGAGGTGGCATTTTTGAAGCAGGGGCAGACAGCCATCGTCAAACTCACGGCCTATGACTACAACCGCTTTGGTGGTTTGACGGGTGTGTTGGAGCACATCAGCCCCGATACCTTACGCGACGAAAAACAAAAACGACCAGGCGTTCCACTTGAACTGGAAGAAGGCTATTACCGGTTGCTGGTTCGGGTGACGGAAGTTCCCCAAGAACGCCATGGCGTTCGCATCGAGTCACTACCGGGCATGACGGCCATGGTGGAAATCAAGACCGGCCAGAAATCGGTACTGGAATACATCTTCCGACCGCTGCAGAGCGTGAGTCAAGCGTTGCGTGAGCGCTAAGGAGTTCATTGATGAAGTTGATCAATAAGACCTGGATTGTGGTGGCATCTTTTTGTGTCGCCGGTGTCGCTTGTGCTCAGAGTGCAGTCACTTTGACCGATTCGTCGACCGGATTGACGTTGGTGCAAGCGATGAGGCTGGCATTGCAACGTTACCCGGCCGTGCATGCGACACGCTTTCAACTGGCATCTGCTGGTTCGGACGTCACGAAGGCAGAAGGGGCACGCTGGCCTGTGTTGTCTGTAGGGGCTGCTGCCATGCAGTCAGGCGTCAATTCGACCTATGCCCAATCGTTGACCCCGCAATTGACCTATTCCGCTTATGCGGGGGGAGGCGTTGAGGCAGGCGTCGAGCGAGCCCAGCATTTGAAGAGTGCAGCGGCTCGTAAATTGGACTCTACGCAGGATGATGTGGCTTACCAAGCGGGAGAGGCCTATTTGCAATGGGCCAGGGCGTTTGACCAACTGGCATTAGCGCGTAAAAACTTGCAATCTGTTAAGCAAATCAAGAACGATGTGGAAACCATCGTTGAAGTGGACAAAGGGCGAATGGTCGACCTGAACCAGGCGCAAGTCCGTGTGAAAGCAGCGGCACTGATTGTGTCGCAGCGCGAGGCTGAGGTTGCACAGGCCAAAGCTCACTTGTCTCGTTATGTGGATATGGTGCCGAAATCAGCCGGTGGTCTTGATGGGCTACAAGCCAAGTCGCCCCCTAGCTTGGAGTTGGCATTAGCCGCTTTGGAAGAGCAGCATCCAGTTTTGGAGCAAATGAGAGCCCAAGTCAGGGCTGCCCAGTCGGCGATCACGATTGCTCAAGCGCAGATTCGCCCCAAGGTGGATCTGAGTGTGGCAAGGCAGATCAATCCGTATACCTTGACCACCTTCACCACCAGCCAGGTCAATCTTAATATGCCGGTTTTTAATGGCGGGATCGGGCAGGCGGGTGTTCAAGGTGCTGTCGAGCAACTCCAGGCCGCGCAAAGTTCGCTGGATGAGCAAGTGCTGGTCTCGCAGGAGAAGGTCAGTTCTGCTTGGTCTGAATGGCGCATGGCCCAGGATAGATCCAGTTTGAGTGCGGACCAGGCTGAGGCGGGGCTGCAATTGGTCGACAACTACAGGCTCCAATTCAAGTTGGCCAGACGCTCATTGTTGGACCTTCTGAATGTTCAGAACGAAACCTATGGCTATCAGGCCGCCGCCATTCAGGCCGGATTTGACGTTCGTCTTGCGCAGTTGAAGTTAACCTCTGCCATGGGGAGGTTGGTGCGCGTGATTCAGGAGCTGCCATGACGCACAACGAGTTAATTCTCTTGGCTGATGCTCATTTTTCCTGTTTATCCGTTGAGCCGGATCCGTCTGGCGAGGGGCTGCGGTTGATTGCTGAGATGGGTACAGACGTAACAAAAGAGTTGCATAGCTTTATTCAGGATTTCTTATCTAGACATGCAGAGACCCCCTATCCGGTTTCTCAGGAGAAGATAATTACCCTTCAAAAGAGGCACATCTGTGTCGTGGAAGACGACAATCAACTTCTTGAGGAATATGTCGGCTTCTTACAAAATGCGGGATTTAAGGCGAGTGGGTATCTCGACGGTTTGTCAGCACTGGCGGCTATCGAAAATAATGTTTTCGATATAGTTTTGACGGATGTGCAAATGCCTATCATGGACGGTTTTGAATTGTTGTCAGCTATCCAAGCGCGGGCATTAAAGTTGCCCGTGATACTGATGTCGGGGAGCGAGGCTTACGCATCGGGGGCTCAGCACCTAAAGATGGGGGCTGCTGATTTTTTCAGGAAGCCTTTTTCTTTGGCTAAGCTCGAAAAAAGGATTGCTGAATTACTATCGAGTGATATTTGATTTGAATAGCCAGTCTCATACAGACTCAAGAACTATGGTGGGTCTTATGGGGGAACCGGTTTAAATGAGCTCAGTAACCCGCATAAATACTAGCGGTACTACAGACTCCGTTTCC
>JACCEB010371786.1_pt1 | contig 15791 bp, 9 predicted proteins | sample 7454761 | NCBI WGS metagenome assembly JACCEB01 (sample SAMN15323454, study PRJNA562643) | freshwater metagenome | isolation source: river surface water | place: USA:Blue River Watershed | collected 2017-08-18 | reverse complement strand
TCGCCGCGATCGATGGCTTTCATCACGGACTCAAACGCCTCTTTGGGCATGTACTCGCGCATCGCCTTCTTGTTAAAGACGTTGGCACCGAAGTACTCCGATGCCTTGCCGGCAGGTTTAACGAATTCAGCTGGCTTGTGAGCAAGGGCAGCTTCAAGACCGAGGAAGCGAGAAGTAGGCATAACCAATAGTTTTATGCCACAAAATTACTAAACGCTCAAGGTCTAAATCAAAAAAATACTAAAAAATTATCAACACCCCCCATTATTTATTGGGCTCACTGATTAAAAACTACTTTTTCCGAGACACTACCCCCTCAATTTCAGACTTCACGTCGTCCACTGCGTCTTTTATGTCTTTAATTCCCGACTTTTCTTCAGACATCAGTTGCTGGGTAAGGTCTGCTTGGGCATTTTTCACCGTACGGATGCCTTTAGCTATAGAGCGCACGAATCCGGGAAGGCGATCAGGACCAAAAAGCATCAGCGCCGCAAAAAGCAGAACGACTACTTCTCCGGCGCTGATGAATAAAAGGGTCATGACTTACTTGGTCTTGTCGTCCTTGGGCGTAGCGTCGTACAAAATCGGCGATGCGATGAAGAGCGAGGAGTAGGTTCCCACTACGATACCCAACAAGATGGCGAAAATAAATCCGCGCAGCACCTCACCACCAAAGATGAAGATTACCAGGAGAACGATGATAGTCGTCCAGGACGTATTGAAGGTGCGGCTGAGCGTAGAATTCAACGCGTAGTTGATTACGCCCTTGTCGGCCTTGGCGCCTTTGTGGTCCGCGAGGTATTCACGAATACGGTCAAAAACGACCACCGTATCGTTTATGGAGTAACCAATAACCGTGAGAATTGCTGCGATGAATGCTTGGTCAACTTCCATCGTGAACGGTAGAATCCCATCAAACAGCGCAAAAGCTCCCAACACGAGGACCACGTCGTGCATCAATGCGACCACGGCACCTAATGAGTACTGCCAGCGATTGAAGCGCACAAGGAGGTACAAGAAAATACCGAGGAGCGAGAAGAGAATTGCCCAAACAGCAGAATTCGCAATGTCATCGGCAACAGTTGGCCCAACTTGACGGAATGCAACTACACCCAGTCCCTTGGCGCCGGGCTCATTGAAGACGTCTTCAGAAGGAGCACTAACGAAAAAGCCTTTTACACCGGCATACAACGCTGAACGAAGTGCTTCTTCGACTGCCGTACCAGATTCCGCAACACGGTAGTTGGTGGTGATGGTGACTTGCTCAGCACTGCCCAGCGTCTTCACAATAGGCGCATAGGATTTGCCGTCTTCGTCGACAAACTCATTAGCTAAGGCTGCGCTCACTGCAGAAACCTCCACCGGCTGATCAAATCGAACTTGGTATGTGCGTCCGCCCTCAAAGTCCACACCATAGCTCAGCCCCTTGGTAAATAATGCCACGATGCTAACTAAGACGAGTGTTCCAGAAACGACATACGCCATGATGCGCGTCTTTAGGAAGTCGAACTTCGTATTATTGAACCAGTCCTTGGTTGTTCTGGTAGCGAAGGACATAGTACCGGTCTTGGCCAAGCGCCACTCAATGTAGAGGCGCGTTACGAAGATGGCCGTAAAGAGCGAAGAAAGGATACCAATAATCAGGGTAGTCGCGAAGCCCTTGATCGGACCAGTACCCACCATGAACAGGATGATTGCCGTTAAGAGCGTAGTCGCGTTGGCGTCAAGAATGGCGCCGCGCGAATTGGCAAAACCGTCAGCTACGGCTGTGCGAACGTCTTTGCCGGCAGCGAGTTCCTCGCGAATCCGGTCAAAGATGAGTACGTTGGCATCCACGGCCATACCGATGGTGAGGACGATACCCGCCATACCCGGAAGCGTCAGTACCGCCGAGATGGCGTCGAGGATTCCGAAAATGAAGAACATATTCACCAAGAGCGCGATGTTGGCTGCTACACCGCCGCCCGAGTAGTAGAAAATCATGTAGGCGAACACCACGAGGAATGCGAAGATGAACGAGTTGACGCTCGAAGAAATCGCTTCTTTACCGAGGCTCGGGCCCACTACGTCGGCCTGGATAACACGAGCCGGAACAGGTAGCTTACCTGCCTTGAGCACGTTGGCCAAGTCGGTCGCCTCGTCGAGAGAGAAACCTCCTTCAATCTGCGTGCGTCCGCCCGAGATTTCGTTAATGACGCGGGGGTAGCTGTAGACGAGGTTGTCCAGCACCACGGCGACGTGGCCCTTCGGGTTTTTAGCACTCTCTTCGGCGGTGATTCGCTGCCAGATTTGGGCACCGTAGCCGTTCATCGACATGGTCACAATGGGGTTGTTGCCTTGGTCGAATTCGCGGCGAGCATCTACAATAACGCCGCCGTCGAGCTCGGGCTCCATAGTGCGGTTGCCTTGAAGGGCAATCAAGAAGGTGATTCCGGCCTTCGCGTCAGGGCGGGTCCATGCGAAGCGCACATAGCGCTTATCGCCGGGGATCAGGGACTTTACTACGTCGCTGTTGAGGTAGCCGTTAATCGTGGCCGTGTCTTTGGGCAGCGCAAAACCAATGATCGGTCCTTCAAGCGGGGTAAACGTTTGGGGATCGACGTTAAGCTGGAAGATGTTCAGCAGGGGGTTGTGCTTGAGGGCCGACGAGTCGGTCGCGGCTACTGAAGTAGACTCTGGCTTGGTTACCTCTTTTGCAGCGTCTACCGCGTTGGGAAGATCGATGGCTTTGGGGTTGGCTTTGGCAGCCGCAGCGGTTTTCGATGCATTCGGATCGGGAACTACGGCACGAAGGCGCTCGTTGGCGTCGACCATGAACTGCATCCAAGCTGCGCCGTAATCTGCACGCCAGAATTCGAGGCGAGCGGTAGACTGAAGAAGTCGCTGAACGCGGGCGGGATCCTTCACACCCGGAAGCTCCACCAAAATGCGGCCCGTATTGCCGAGGCGCTGCAGGTTGGGCTGTACCACACCAAACTGGTCGATACGCGCCTTCAATACCGTGTACACGTTTTGAACAGAGGCATCGACGTCAGAACGGATGGCTGCCTTGATGTCGTCGTCGGTCGCGTTGAAACCGAGTCGGTCTGACATGTCCTTCGTTCCAAACAAGCCGGGATCGCCCCAGCCGCGCGTTCCGCGCTTGGCGTCTAACGCCTTGATAAATAGATCAACGTATGCCTCACCTGAGTTAGCCTGCTCGGCGTCGGCGGCAGCTAAGGCTTCGACAAACAACGGATCGTTGGGGTTCGCCGAAAGACCGATGAGCACGTCGCGCACCGAAACCTCGAGGATGACGTTCATACCGCCACGGAGGTCCAAACCGAGGTTCATTTCTTTCTCTTTGACTTCCTTGTAAGTGAAGGAGGTAATGCCCAGGTTGTAGACCTCTTGGTTGGCCATGGAATCCAAGGCTGCGGTAAGCTTGGAGGGATCTCCGCCTACAGACTCCAGCGCCTGCTGCTCAACACGCTGAGCCACAAAGGAGAACGACAATTCGTACAATGCCGCTAGCGCAAAAGCCACAGCAAACAGACGGATAACCACTTTATTTTGCATACTCGAGTTCAAATTAGTACGAGGCGGCAAATATAGGCGAATTACCTTTGGGAATATGTCCGTGCCCAAGCAAATTGCCCTCCTTCTCGCCACTAGCCTTGCAGCCGTTTCACTTCAGGCTCAGGTTACTTGGACCTTTGCGCCGAGTAACCAAGCGGTAATCGAACGGGCGAACGGCCAAGCTTTGAGCCTTGGCACCTCGGGCGGACTTAACAATCCTCAATTTTACAGCCCCGATTTGAACGGAGACGGCGTCACCGACATGGTCGTTTTTGACCGCGACGGCGGACGCTGGCTCACGCTCGAACGCGTGAACGGCCAGTGGATTGAACGACCCGATTGGGCTGCAGGTTTTCCCAAAAACCAGCAATGGGTGCATTTGGCCGACTACAATTGCGACGGCGTGGTCGATATTTTTGGCTGGGTCACCCACGGTATCGGTGTTTGGCAGGGCCAGCGGAGCAACGGCCTACTCTCGTTCTCATGGGCACTTGGAACCCAAACGGAGCTGCGAAGTGTCTACGTCGCCGGCAATCCGGCGTACAACCTCCAGGTCCTCAGCGTGGACCGCCCCTACATCGGCGACGTGGACCAGGATGGCGACCTCGATGTGCTGTGCTTTGACCAAGGTGGTTCGCGCATAGAATGGCACCAAAACACCCAAAATTGCGGGCTGAATTTTGCTCGCGCAGACGGATGCTGGGCAGACGTCGAAGAATCTGGGGTGCGCAACGCGCTGGTCATTGACGCATGCACCGGTTCCCGAGTGGCTTCGCCGGCTTCGGGGCGAGAAGACCTCATGCACGCGGGTTCGACCCTGCTGCTTCACGACGTCGACGGCAACGGCCTGCCCGACGCGCTCATTGGCGACGTGTCCTACCCTACCGGCGTGGCCGGATTTAACGTAGGCAGCCTCGCACTTGCCAACATTGAAAGCCAAGACAGCACCTGGCCGGCGGGCGGAACCCCTGTCAATATGCTTTTTCCGGGGTTTTCTGCGGCAGACGCCAACCTCGATGGGGTGCGCGAACTGATTGCTAGCCCCAATGAGTACAGTGGCCTAGGCGACTCCTGTGTTTGGCTCTACCAAAACCTGGGTACAGGGGCTGCGAATTGGCAGCGGATTCAGGACCGCTTTTTGCAGTCTGAAATGCTGGAGCTCGGTACCTACGTGGTTCCATACGGTGGCGACCTCAATACAGACGGCCTACCCGACCTCATTTTAGGCAGCCGCCGCGGACTCTCGATGTGGCTCAACCAAGGCAGCCCGGGCCAACCCATATGGCGAGAAGCGCCCCTGACCGTGCCAAGTAACCTCGGCCCTGACCCAACTTGGACGGCCCCCGCGCTGGGTGACCTCAACGGCGACGGACTTCTTGACCTCGTGGTGGGTCGCCCGAACGGCCAAGTGTATGTCGCCTACAACTACGGAAGCCTCATCGCGCCGAGCTTCACCGGCATTGCTCCGCTCCTAACGACCCACGACGTGGGCCAAAACGCGAGCCCCGAGCTCGCAGACCTTGACGGCGACGGCGACCTTGATTTGCTGGTCGGCAACGAGCGAGGCGAAGTAGCCTACCTGCGCAACGACGGCGGCCCTTGGACGCTGATCACCGAGACTTTTGGGTCCATTGACGTCGATACGGCGGGCACCTTCAACGGACGGGCAGTTCCAAGGGTTTACCTCAACGGCACGTCGATGGAATTATGGGTGGGCAGCCGCTATGCCGGGGTTCAGGCCTATCCTAATGCGAGCAGCATGCTCAGCCTTCCTGCGAGCCAAAGTCCGCTCATTCAAACCTCGGTCGCGCAACCTACCGCAACCACGCTGCAGACTCCGTTTGGAAGCAGCAAGCGCACCGGTCGCCACCAGTACCTGATTCGAGCCGCCGAACTGGCCGCAGCAGGCATTTCAGGGCCGACGCGCATTCAAGGAATCAAGGTGAATTGCTTGTCGGCCTCCGCACCCTACTTGAGCCAAGGGTTCAATGTGAGTGTGCGCGCCACGAGCGACAGCAGCCTGACCGGAATGGGGCCCGGCGGCGAAGTCGGTTTTTCGTACTTGGCCGTGCTCAGCCAAGGCTGGAACTTGATTTCGTTTCAAAATCCGATTGATTACGACGGACAATCCAACCTCGTGATTGAGTTTTGCTTCAGCCGCAACCTTCCGAGCAGCGACGTGCACCTAGCGGCCCACAAAACGGGCTTCGCGAGCCACGCCTACGGGGACGTTCAAAACAACAACAGCATTACGAGCGACGGCTGCACGATGCCTGGACTGGGCACCGACAGCCTGCGCATCGACATGCAGCTCGTGATGACACCGCGGCTGGAGCGATCTGCGGTACTTGTCCACGACGGAAACAGCAATGCACCCTGGTTCCGTGACCTCAACTCCGACGGACGGCCCGAGCTCGTCTTGGGGGTAAGCACTGGCGGAATCCGGTTTATGACTGCCGACACGCTCAGCATTGGCAACGAAGAGTGGTCGCGGGTACCGTCAACCTGGAGCGTTTTCCCCACCCCTGGTCGCGACCAGTTCCGCAGCGAAACGGCCACCACCATTCAGGTTCACGGGCTTGACGGCCGCTTTTGGGGAACGTTTGACGTTGGCCCCGATCGCCCGGTTCGCACGGATTCCTGGCCCACCGGAGTGTATGTGCTAAGCAGCCCGCTCGGGCGAGCGTCGTGGATCAAGCTTCCGTAGTTGTTCTTTACGACGGCGGGTGCGCACTCTGCCACCGCTCGGTGAAGCTCTTGCATTTTTTGGATCGGCGCGGAACGTTGAGTTACGCGGCGCTGACGCCGGAATGGTCCGAAGCCTATCCTGGCGGGGTGGTAAGCGTTGGACCGGAGGGGGTCGCTCACGGTGTGGACGCCGTGGCCTCGGCCTTAAAGGCTACCGGAAGACTGGGCGCCGCAATGGCCTTTTTGCTGCGTGCCGTACCAGGTACCAAAAAAATGTACCGGTGGATCGCAACCCACCGGTACCGAATTTTTGGCCGAAAAGACCAGGATCTTACAAGCTGTCCAGCACCGTATTCATGGCACGGACGGCCGCTGCGCTTTTCGAAAACTCCGCCGCTTCCTCGTCGTTGAGGCGGTAGTCCACAATCGACTCCCATCCGTTTTCGCCGATCACCACGGGCACGCCCATGCAGATGTCGCTTTGGCCGTACTCGCCCTCGAGGTACACCGAACAAGGGAAAATCTTCTTTTGGTTGCGCACGATGCTTGCCGTGAGGACTGCACCCGCTGCGCCTGGAGCGTACCAAGCCGACGTGCCGATGAGGCCCGTCAATGTGGCACCACCCACCATCGTGGCCGCCTTGACCTCGGCCAATTTCTCAGCGCTGAGGTAGTTGCTCACTGGCGTGCTTTGGTAGGTTGCCAAACGTGTCAACGGAATCATCGTCGTATCGCCGTGGCCGCCCACAACTACGCCCTGCAGGTCGCTGGCGGGAACGCCCATTGCCTCAGACAGGTAGTAGGTAAATCGCGCAGAATCGAGGATGCCGCCCATACCAATCACGCGGTTTTTGGGAAGTCCGCTTTGCTTCGCGGCCAAGTAGGTCATGGTATCCATCGGGTTGGAAATCACCACGATAATGGCCTCATGTGAGTACTTCAGTGCGTTTTCAACTACTGACTTCACAATTCCAGCATTGGTGCCGATCAGTTCTTCGCGAGTCATGCCCGGCTTGCGCGGAATACCGCTCGTAATCACGACCACCTTTGAACCCGCCGTCGCCGCGTAGTTGTTGGTGACGCCGTGAACCTTGCTCTTGAAGCCGTGCAGGTTCGCCGTTTGGTTCATGTCCATGGCCTTGCCTTCGGCAAAACCTTCTTTGATGTCGAGGAGTACAATTTCTTCAGCGAGTTCCATGCGGACCATCGCCTCGGCGCACGTAGCACCCACGTTTCCAGCGCCTACAACGGTAATTTTCATCAGGTTTGTGGTATTAAAAAAGGGCCGCCGAAGCGACCCTTCAAAGGTAGTGTTCAAATGGCCACGACTTAAGCGTCGATGCGCGCGTAGCGCGCGTTTTTCTCGATGAATTCGCGGCGCGGCGGAACGTCGTCGCCCATCAGCATTGAGAAGATGCGGTCCGCCTCGGTCGCGTTGTCGATGGTCACTTGCTTAAGCGTGCGCGCCTCCGGATTCAGCGTGGTTTCCCAAAGCTGCTCGGAGTTCATTTCACCAAGACCCTTGTAGCGCTGAACGGTTACACCGGTCTGCTCTTCTCCTCCGAGTTCGCGAGCCACTTGATCGCGCTGCGTCTCGTTCCAGGCGTACTGCGACTTCTGGCCTTTCTTCACCAAGTAAAGCGGCGGCGATGCGATGTACACGTATCCGCGCTCCACGAGGTCTTTCATGTAGCGGAACAGGAAGGTCAGCACCAGTGTGGCGATGTGGGAACCGTCGACGTCGGCGTCGGCCATGATGATGATCTTGTGGTAGCGCAGCTTTTCGGTGTTCAGCGCCTTGCTGTCCTCCTCGGTGCCAAGGCTTACTCCGAGGGCGGTGAAAATGTTGCGAATTTCTTCGTTTTCAAAGATGCGGTGCTGCATCGCCTTTTCCACGTTGAGGATCTTACCTCGAAGCGGAAGAATGGCCTGGAAGCGGCGGTCGCGGCCTTGCTTAGCTGTACCCCCTGCGGAGTCACCTTCGACGAGGAAGATCTCGCACTGCGCGGGATCCGTCTCTGAACAGTCGGCCAGCTTACCGGGCAGCGAATGCGAACCAAGTACCGTCTTGCGCTGCACCATTTCGCGGGCTTTGCGCGCTGCGATGCGCGCCTTGGCCGCCAAGACCACCTTGGAAACAATAGTGCGTGCTTCGTTGGGGTGCTCCTCAAGGTAGTTCGTGAGCATTTCGCCCACCAATCGATCGACGGCACCCGATACCTCGCTGTTGCCCAGTTTCGTCTTTGTCTGTCCCTCAAACTGAGGCTCCATCACCTTCACGCTGATTACTGCGGTGAGCCCTTCGCGGAAGTCATCGCCCGCAACCTCTACCTTTTCTTTGGTGAGGATGCCCGACTCGTCGGCGTACTTCTTGAGCGTGCGCGTGAGTGCGCGACGGAAGCCTGCAAGGTGGGTACCCCCCTCGTGGGTATTGATGTTGTTGACGTAGGAATGGATGTTCTCTGAGTACGACGTATTGTAGGTCATCGATACTTCGACCGGAATGCCTTCGATTTCGCCCTCCATGTACATGGGCTCTGGAATGAGCTTCTCCCGGTTTTGGTCAATGAACTCCGTGAATTCTTTTAGGCCACCGACGCTGAAGAATTCTTCGGTGCGGAACGAGCCGTCTTCTTGAATGTCGCGCTCGTCGGTAAGCTGAATGCGGATTCCACGGTTCAAGTAGGCCAGTTCGCGCAAGCGGGCCGCCAAAATGTCGTACTGATAGACACTTTCGTAGAAGATGCTCGTGTCGGGCTGAAAGTGCACGATGGTCCCGCGGTAGTCCGACGCGCCAACTTCCTTGACGTCGTACATCGGCTTGCCGATGCTGTACTCCTGCTGGTATTCTTTGCCGTCGCGGTGCACGTTGACGCGCAGCAGCGTAGAAAGCGCGTTGACACAGCTCACCCCTACTCCGTGCAGACCGCCCGAAACCTTGTAGGAATCCTTGTCAAACTTACCGCCGGCGTGCAGCACGGTCATAACGACCTCAAGGGCTGAACGGCCCTCTTTGGCGTGCATGGCAACTGGAATACCGCGGCCGTCGTCTTTGACGGTAATGCTGTTGCCCTCGTGAATTGTGACCTCAACCTTAGTGGCATGACCAGCCAGCGCCTCGTCAATCGAGTTGTCTACTACCTCATAAACCAAATGGTCAAGACCCTTTTGGCCGCCGTCGCCAATGTACATCGCGGGGCGCTTGCGCACCGCCTCTAAACCTTCAAGGACCTGAATACTGTCCGCGCCGTACTGCTTGTTTTCGCTCATATTTCCAATAAAAAAGGACTACCTACAAAGATAGTCCTCGGCTTGAGCTGGGGAGTCCGGAACACGAAAAATTACCCCCGTTTATCAACATTTTTTTCAACACAGCGCACGAACGTCGTGCGGTTGGTGTCCGCGGCCTTAAACGCTTAAAACTTGTAAACCAAGCCCAAATTCGCGCGAATTCCCTGAACGGGATAGCCCATCCACCATTCCGCACGCTGATTGAGCAGGTTGTCGATGCGAATCACCGCGTCGAGTTGGCTGTTGTAGCGGTACTGGGCCCCGAGGCGAACGTCCATAAATGCCGGCAGTTCGTACTCCTGCATCAAGCCGTTCAGCGTGGTGCGCGGACCGCGAAGGACCACGGCTCCGTCGAGGCGAATCTTTTCGCCAAAATTGGCCCGGGCCTGGGCTCCAAATTCGTACTTCGGCAAGTGGTACACTGGCTTGCCCGTAGAATCCTGGAGTGCGTAGCGCACTACCCCGTGAAGGCGTAGGTCCCATACTTGCTTGAACTGAAACGTCAATTCTCCCGTCGGCTCGATCGACGTCACCTTGACGTACTGCATGCCGACGCGCCCACTGTCGTTGAGCACGCCAAAATCAACGTCGGGACGCACGACCATCGGGTAGTTGTCCCAGGTGGCGAAGCGTCCGCCAAAGCGGTAGCCAATGATGCGGCTCCAACGCCCTGTGGCGCCGCCGTAGATGCTGCTGCTTCGGATCGCCTCGTACTTCGCGGTTTCCGACAGGAAGGGCACCGATTCAATCCGCGCACGCATGCCCATGTTGTCAACCTGGCCGTCCATTCCGCCATAGAGGTAAAGCACATTGCGCACCAGCGGCACTTCGACGTGGATGACCGGCGGGAAGTAGGGCAGCGTTTTTTGGTTGGGTCCGCCGGTGAAAATCAAGTTGAGGCCAAACCGAAACCGCACGCCTTTAATGCTGTCGGCTAGCGACGGGCTAAATTGCCCTGCCCAGGCGACCTGGGAACTGTCGGGACGTGCCGAGCCCGTGAGCTGGTTGATCGAGAAGTTGAGGGGCAAATTGAGCACGAGGTTCTGCACGGGGAGGGCCGATTCAAGCTGGGCGCGCGCACCCGATTCCACTTGGCGCCCGCCCTGATCAATCCAGTGGTGGCCGGCTAGGGCAAGGCTGCGGAACATCTGGGTCTTGCGGTAGCGCGTGGCCTGGTAGCGAGCCCCAAACGTGTAGTTCTGCAGGTTTCGGCCCGGAGCGGCGTTGGCGGTATCGGCGTCGTTGAACCCGGGCGTGTGGCGCTGGCCATAGAACGGGATGCGGTCCCATGCTCCGCCCGCTTCAAAGCGAAGGCGTCCGCGGTTAAAAATGCGCTCGTAGTTTGCGTCGAGGTTGGACTCGGCCCACATGACTCGGTCAAAAACCATGTAGTCTTTGGCGAAGCCGCCGCGGGTTGAGCGGTGCGTGCCGCGAACCGACCAAAGGTGGTCCACGCTACGCACGCTACCCAGGGCCGCCTCTGCTTCGATCGACCCATAGTTGCCTGCGGTGAGCGAGAGGTAGCGCGACGGCAGTCGGTCCAGCTTCGTTTTGGTAATCTTCACTGGCGGAATTAGTTCCATCACGGGATCTACGGCAATGACCTGAGGCCGCACCATAATACTGATCGGGAGTTTCTGGATGCTCGTGTCGCTCAGGCTGGGCTGGCCCGAAATTTTAACTGCTTCGGCAACGCGCGCACGGTATTTATCGGTAACCGACACCTCGACCTGGCCCACTTGGGCGGCTGCCCCGAAAAATGCCGCAACGGCGACTGCTGCAAAACCGTATTTCATCTTACTGCGCATCTTGAGTTTGGGGGGCGTTTGAAGGAAGTTGAGCCGCGTTGAATTCCGCGAGCAATGCTTGGGCCTCTTTCACAAGTTCGTCGGAGGGATGCTCCGAAATCACGAAATCGAGCGTGTAGCGGGCTTGGAAGCCGTCGTTCAGGCTAGCGTAGTTGCGCGCCAGCACAAGGAGCGACTTGTAGCGCCATTCCGTCTGGGACGGAAAAGCGTCAAGCAGCCCAAACACCACTTCGTTGGAGGCGGCAAACTGGCTCCGAAGCCGCAGGATTTGCGCCTTGGCGTAGCTCGCTTCGGCCTGAACAGTGGCGGTGCCGTCGGTAATCGCTTGCTCGGCGGCAGACTGCCAAAGCCCAAGCCGGTTGCTGTCGCTGGCATTGGCGCGGTACTGCGCCTCGAGTACGCGGAGTCGGGTCGCCAAGGCCTCGCTGCGGTCTTCGGGCGTTTGGCGCTGGTCCGCCACAATGCCCTCCGCATAGGTAAGCGCCACGTCGTTCGCTCCCTCGGCAAAATGGGCGCGCATCATGCTGCGGTTGGCTTCGCTTCGAAGGCTCGCGTCTTCAGCCAATGCCAGCAGGCGCTCAGCGTAGGATTTCGTTTCGCGCCAGTCCTTGCGCTGCTCGGCATCGCGAAGGAGCCACTTGTAGGCAGGCACCGTATTGGCCCCGACGGGTCCGCGCACCACGTTGCGGTAGTATGGCAAGGCTTGGGCCATCTGCCCCGTGAGGCGCGCAGATTCCGCCGCCTGGAACTGCGCCACGGGCGCAAAGTACCCGTCTGGGAAGCGCTTAATGTACTTGCCAAATGCTTCCAGTGCGGGCGCGTACTGCGACTGGGCGTACTTGTCGTAGGCCGACATGTAGGCCACGGAATCGAGTTCGCTAGCGCGGATTCCCGACGAGGGCATGCTTTGAACCCATTCGAGGTAGTCGTCGATGCGGTTGGCGTCGTCGTACACGGAACGGGCCACGGCTACCGCCTCGCGGGCCTCGGCCGTGCCTGGGTAGTCGCGCACCACCGCCTGGAATGCCGTGATCGCCTCGTTGAGCTTGCTGTCGTTTCGGCGTGCCAACGCGATGTTCAGCGCGGCACGACGGGCCTTCTCGGTGTTGGGCTTGCGGCGAATGTAGCTGGCAAAGGCGTCTTCAGCGTCGGCGTTGCGCCCGGTGCGGAGCAGGGTTTGTGCCCGCTCAAAGAGGGCGTCGTCGGCTCGCTGCGAACCCGACTGCTCAATTCTGGCTAGCTGGTCAATTTTTCCGGCATTGTCGCCCAAGAGTCCGCGGCAAAGTGCTTGCTGAAAAGACGCATAGTCGGCGTCGGCACCCGTGCCTTTGGCAATTTTTGCGTAGTAGTCGCGGGCCAGCGCATGGCGCCCAAGCAAAAAGTACAGGTCAGCGATGCGCAACTCGGCATCTTCACGGCGACGGTCGTTTTTCGGCGCATCCTCCAAAAACACGCGAAAGCTTGCCGCGGCATCTTCGAGCCGATCGAGTCGGTACAGGGTGTAGGCCTTGTTGTACTGGGCTGCTGGACGCTCCGACAACGTGTAGCTGCCGGGCGTCTTCAAAAACTTCTCTGTTTGGTCGAGCGCCTCGCGGTAGTCGCCTTGACGGAAGGCCATTTCACCTTTCCAAAAGTGTGCTAAGGCCGTGTATCCGCGGTCCAACGGATAACTGAGCGATTGGTCGAGCAGCTCGTTGGCCTTGTCCCACTGCGACGCTTGGTACAGCTCCACCGCCCGGAAGTAGGCCACCTTCTGGTAGGCCTCGCGCATCGACGATGACCCCATGCCCGTCTGCACGATGGCCTCTAGGGCCCGGCCGTAGTCGCGGGAGGTCAAGTACAGGTTGGCCAAGTACTCGTTGGCTTCGCGGCGGTGCTCTGTGCGCGGAAACTCACGCAGAAACTGATTGAACACCTGAATGGCATCGCCGAACGGGCTAGCGCTGCGGTAGGTCAACTTCGCATACTGGTAGGCCGCCTGTTCGCGGGTAGCCTCGTCGGCCTTGCTCTGCCATACCGACCGAAAGGCCGTTTGGGCTTCTTCCCAGCGCTCGAGCCGAGCATAGCTGTCGCCGAGCATCAAGCGCGACTGGAGCACCCAATCCGCGCTGCTCTCGGCAGGAAGCTGGTTAAACGCTTTGATTGCGCCTTCGTAGTCCTTGGTCTGGTAGGCACAGACCCCCATTTGGTAGGCGATCTCTGGCGACATTTTTCCGCCCTGCGCAAGGTTAAAGTCAAAGTAGGACTTCGCGTCGGCGTAGCGCTTCTTGCGGAACATGCTTTGGCCAATCAGCAGCGCGATTTCAGGCGCACGCTTGGCCGAAGCCTGCTTCATGAGGGTTTCGCCGAGCTTCAGCAGTTCGTCGTCTTTGCCTTGGCGCGCATAAATCTGGGCGAGGTAGTACGGGACCACTGGGCCAAATTCCTCGTGCTGCTGGAGGGGCTCGAGGTTTTCGAGGGCCGTTTGGTCGGACTTTTCGAGGTAGGCGATGTGGCCGTAGTAGTACTGCGCCGTTTTTGCCACCGACGACTTGGATTTTTTGGCTTCGGCCAGTTCGGCCTTAGCCAGGTCAAATTCGTTCAATAAAAAGTGGGCATAGCCCAACTTAAACTGGACTTCGGCGCGCAAGTTCCGTGCAAGGTCCACGCCGTCTAGCTGGCGCAGCCACCGCTTCGCTTCTTGGTAGCGGCGTCGGTTAAACGCCTGCTCGGCCGCCTCGAGCACCAAATCGATTCGGCGCGACGACGACGGGTAGGTTTGCAGAAACGCTTCGGCGTAGTCCTCGGCATCGCGGTGCAGCAGCCGAATTGCACAAAGCGCTTGGTAGTACATCGATTGCTCGGACCAGTCGCTGGCCTCAGGGACCATGGTGCGAACCTGTGCAAAGTACTCGTAGGCCGAACTGTAGAGCGCTCGGTCAAAGCGGGCGCGGGCTTCCGCAAAAAGGGCTTCGGGTTGCTGGCCCGTAATGGGCTGCTGGGCAAACAGGCTTGCGCTCGACAAAAGCGCGGCGAAAAACAGAATCCTCATGTTGTTCAAAAGTACATCGTGCTTTTGGTTCGGCTCTCGTTACTTTGCATAAACTGTGCCCATGGAAAAGTCTCCCGTTTTATCGCTACAAAAAGCCAGCATCGTGCAAGGCAACCACCGCGTCCTCAGCGACGTGAACCTCGTGGTAGCTCCGGGAGAATTTATTTACGTCATCGGCGCGACCGGATCAGGCAAGTCCTCGCTGCTCAAGACCCTCTACGCCGACCTTCCCTTGGAATCGGGCGAAGGAAGCATTGTGGGCTACGACCTGCGCAACCTGAAAGAGCGCGACATTCCGTACCTGCGCCGCCAGTTGGGCATTGTTTTTCAGGACTTTCAGCTGCTCATGGACCGCAGTGTGCGCGAGAACTTGGATTTTGTGCTCCGCGCCACCGGCCAAATGAACCGCAGTGAAAACGACGACCGCATCGACAACGTGCTGCGCCGCGTCGGCATGCCAACCAAAGGCCACAAAATGCCCCACCAGCTTTCGGGCGGCGAACAGCAGCGTGTCTCGATTGCGCGTGCGTTGCTCAACGACCCCCCGTTGATTTTGGCCGACGAGCCCACGGGCAACCTCGATCCCCACATGTCTGAGGAATTGATGCACCTGCTCGAGGAAATCCGCGCCAGCGGACGCAGCATCCTCATGGCAACCCACGACTACGCGCTGCTGCTGAAGTTTCCGCATGCCACCTACCGCTGCGCGAACGGAACCCTCGCGTCGACGGTGCAGCGCACACTCTAGTTTTTAGCTAAACCGTCGGGCCACTTCGGCGGCGTTTGCCGCGTGCTCGGCGGTCCAGGCCTCGTTTTGGGCGGCGCGAATCAGGTCGTAGGCCTGTGTCCAGTTCGCGTAGGTGCGGACTCGGTTGCCGAGGTCCAGGCCGGCCACAGCATGCTCGTGGGCCACAATGTGGCGCCCTTGGAGCAGCGCTTGAATCAGCTTGAATTTGATGCCGAGTGCGTGCTCCGCGTGGACCACGACCACTTGGGCTTGGTCGTACAGCGCGTCGAGCTCGTCGTCCGACGGGCGGTCGACGTAGTGCGGGGTTCCGGCGGGCGCATTGTGGCCCGACAAGCACAGTGGCGCTAACGGCGGATCCGCAGCCAGCAGGGCACGGAGCGCCACGGCATTTTCTTCGACGCTGAACTTCCCCACGGCCAGCACCATGGGGCTCGGAGCGTCGCCTTGGGGGATTCGCGCTGCCCAAAAGGAAGCTTGGACAGCCGAGCACATGGCAATCGCCGCCGAAGTGGCCCGACGGTTTAGCTAAGAACTAGAGCGTGCGCTGTACCGTCGACGCGAGGGTTCCGTTGGCGCAGCGGTAGGTGGCATGCGGAAACTTCAGCAGCAGCGCGTAGTCGTGGGTTGCCATGAGGATGCTGCGTCCGCTGGCGCGGATTTCCTCGAG
>JACCEB010103813.1_pt1 | contig 15792 bp, 7 predicted proteins | sample 7454761 | NCBI WGS metagenome assembly JACCEB01 (sample SAMN15323454, study PRJNA562643) | freshwater metagenome | isolation source: river surface water | place: USA:Blue River Watershed | collected 2017-08-18 | reverse complement strand
TACAAAATAAATCAGTTCAAGAAACAAATAAACCTACTGAATTACCAGCAAACGAACCTATCAGTTCAACTCAAGTTGATAATACAGTAGAACCAGTAGATTCTTCAAATCCTATTAATGTTCCAAGACTCGAAAAAGATATTAAAGCAGAATATAAAGCTTTATTAACTAATCAAAATAAAGATTTTATTGATAATACTATTCCTAGTATGAATTTGAATGATTTGACTGTACCAAATACCGTAACTTCAGGTGACCCTATTAAAGGACCAAGTGTTTCATTTGATGAAAATTATGTACAATATCAAAAGAATGGATTAGAAAAATTAGACCAGTTAGATACTTTAAAGACAAACTTATTTAGAGCTTCAATTGGTAATCAAGACTTGGTAAGAAATTACTTGAAAGATGGTGAAAAATATTATAATGATATTTTTTCATACTCAACTGATGCTCCTAAAACTTATGAAGCATTAAATTCAGAACTTAAATATGGTGATTACAATTATATTGGACCCATCAATAAAGGTATGATTAATAAAGCTTACACATTTATTTCACCTTCTAACTGGTACCCAATAAACCCATTCCCTCCTGTTTGTGTTACAAATAAAAATTGTACCACATGCCCTATCCAAATTACTGATGGTAAAGATTATATGAACTTTGCATCACTTGAAGATTTTGATAAAGCAAGAAGATTTACTGGAGATATGCAAATTAATGTAGATTATATTAAAAATGTTTTAAATAATCCTAATGCTTATTAAATTTTGATTAATATTTTTATTAAAATTTTTTTAATTATTGATAATTAATTGAAAAAATATTCAACATTATAAATTGTTTCCATAATTTCCTCAGAATATACACATTTTTGTGTTTTATAATATAGGTAATATTTAGAATATATTATAGCGTCATCATATAGTTTTTTTTTATCAGAATAATTTGATTCATTAATCTCAATATATTTATTAATGAATTTTGACATAATAATTTTATAAGATGATATAGCACATATATTTAGATTATTATCCAAACTAGTATAAATTTTTTCAAAAATCATTATTTTTATATATAAGTTTAAATTTATATATATTTTTCAAATTTTATATTATAGATGTTTGACTTTAAAATTTTGTTAATTATAATATTATTAGGTATATCAATATATTTGATATATAACCTATATACTGTACAAGCTAAAAATTTAGAAAAGATTAGAGAAAATATAACACAAAAAATAGAAGATGAATGTGATGATATTAATGAAAAACTAGAACAAATTGAAGAAACTTTAGATAAAAAAATTAATGAGTGTAATAAAAAGGTTAGAGATTTATATTCACTGCAAAACAAAATGAATGAAGTACACAAGATGAATAATCAATCAATTATTAATCAATTTCATCAATTCGACGAAGGTATGGAAGGGGTAGAAGATATAGAGGAAGGTGGTAAAAACCAAATTTTTAATTCAATCGAAAATTCCCAAAGCAATCAAAACTTAAATAAACAAAATTGTTTTATTAAAGTAAATAATTCAAAAAATCAAGAAAAGGAAATGTTTTATATGAGCCCTGATAATAAAAATAAAGAAAGAACATCAAATACAATTTCTAATAGTTCTAGCCAAAAATCTAGCTCTAAATCTGATTTAAAATCTAGTTCATCTAAATCATCATCTGAATCATCTGAAAAATCAACATCTAAATCATCTGAATCATCTGAAAAATCAACATCCGAATCATCTAAATCATCTGAATCATCCAAATCTTCTAAATCATCTAAATCATCTAAATCATCTGATTCAAGTGCAAAATTAAAAAAAGATTCAGATAAAAGTACTGTATTAGAATTATCGGGTGATTTTATAAAAACCAATTGTGTAAATACTAACAACCCATTAGCTAATTCTGCATTTAAAATTTTGAATGAAAGTTCCAATATAATTAAAAACAGTTCTTTTACTAAATTAAGTAGTATGGGAGATCATGTAAGTTCCAATTCTAAAATGTCATCAAGCTCAAATTCTCAAGATTACTTTGTAAATGGAAACGATGTTGTTCAAATAGATAATTCAGATAATGAGGATTCAAATAATAGTTCAGCCATTTCAGTCAGTTCAGCTAGTTCAGCTAATTCATCAGATAACTCTACATCAGATAACGATGATTCACAAGAAGATATTAATATTTTAGGACCAGAAATACTTAATGCGATTAAGTTTGGTAAACGAAAACAAAAAATTATAGATATAAAGTAAAAAATAATTATAATTTTTAATAATTTTTTATATAAAGTATATTATTTTTTTATAAATCAATAATATATATATACAAATGGATAACTATTATGTAAATTGTCCTCCCAAAATGAACGATGGGAGATTCACAACCAATTATAAAACAGCTACTTGTATTAACGAATACATTAAGTATGTAAATGGTGTAACTAGAGATGATGACTATAGATTATTTTTACAACTTAATGCTACCAAAATGATGGATTCTGAATGGGCTTATTTAAGAAAAAATGATTCATGTTGGAATAATGCTTGTGTACACAACTATCCTTTAAGAATGGATCCTAGAGATTTCTCCCAAGAAAGAATGAAAGCTGATTTATTATTCCAAAAGAAGGTATTACCTAATAATCTTCAATGCCCTCAATATGCTGATTATAGATTAACCGAAACCCCTATGCAAAAATCAGGTGCTACCATGAACTGCAAATCATGTGGTCCCAAATAAATATTCAGATATATACTATAATCTTTTTTGTTTTTTATAAAATTAAATTTATGTTTATAAAAAAATATCTAGTAAATTTATATTATGGAAAGAAAACCCAATATAAGACAAAATCCTACTTTTTATCCTAAATATCCAAAAAGTGTTCCCCAAGTATATAATAAAAATTTACCAAAAATAGATGATATATTTGGTAAATTTATTACTTCTGAATATTCAGAAATATTAGAAGTGATAAATAGTGGTGAAGTACTTAATTTTAGAAATAAAGAAGGAAAGACTTTAATACATGCGGTTATCAACAATGAAAGTGGAATTTCAGAAACTAACAAATTAAGTTTAATCAAAGAGTTAGTTAATAAAAATGTTTCAATCAATGCTATGGATGAATATAATAGAAATGCTTTACATTATGCATCAGAAAAAGGTTACGCATCTATTATTGAATATTTAATATCAATTGGTTGTGATAAAAAATTAATTGATAACGAAGGCAATGCTCCCATCCATATATTTGTTAACAAATTTATAATGGATTGTAAAGATAAATTATACGACCCATTAAATAAACTTAAAAATATTACAGAATCACCAGAATTTAATAAAGTTAATGAAAATATTAAAAGTAATTTAATGGCTGAAATATTAAATGATTTTGGTGAACCTCAAATTCAAACTTTGATTAATTTTGTAAAAAAAATAATTGAAGCTAATAAATATTTTAATGAGAAAAATATTAATAATATTTTTAATGAAAAAAATAAAGATTTTTTAAATATTTTTAAAAAAATAACTACTGAAAAAAATTTACCAAGTAATTTAAATGAATTGGTAAAAGAAAATGTATTAGGATTAGAAAATGATGTTAAAGGATTATATGATGATTTAAATACTGTTGAATATGAAAATAATTTTGATGATTTGTTAGAAAAATTAAAGCAACAATCTAAAATAAATCAAGATAATATTAATCTTGTTCTTAAAAATATTTATAGTGAAATTAATACAAAATCTTTTAAATCAATAATTTCAGCTTATAATAATAATTATTTGACTATTGATAAATTATTTAAATCATCCTATTATTTGTTCCATTTAACTTTTTCACCCATCAGACCATATGAAAATACTTTAGATATACCAACAAATATTTATTATCCAACATTATTTCAGGTCCAAAATCCTCCTTATGGTGCCCATTTACCTCCTATATTTGACACAGGGAATGTATTTAATTTAGGATATAATAATAATAATTATCAAAATTCATGTGGTTCTGTAAATTTACCTAATAATAAACATTTATCAGATTCAGGAATTCCTATTTATAATATATTACATAATGGTGCTAATTTTGATGATAGATATAATACGTTAATGTGTAATAATGAATGGATTAGTGATGATTTTAGAGATAATACGTTTGACCAAAGACAAGCTAATGTAATTTTAGACAGTAATAATAAATTTACTAACAAAATGTTAATTTATGATATTAATGGAAATGTATTCAATTCTTCACATTCTGCAGAAATTTTGAATTTTATAACTCAAGATTTAACTTTAAAAAATAATGATGAAAATTCAAAAATATATTTTAATTATACTGATATTGATATTGCTTATTTAAGAGACACATTCTTTAATGAAAGTGAACATTTAAATTGGAATTTAAAATGGTTTGACGAAAATAAAATTAAAAATTTATTCTTGTTAAAGACAGAAAAAAGATTTTTAATCAATAATCAAAATTTTAATTCGATAGATTTACCATATCATTCAGAATTTTTATTATCTAAATTTCCAAAAAAATTTAGTACTAATGAAAAAATTAATAAGGAAATTAATCAAGAAAATTTAGATAAAATTAAAATTTTAATGAATAATAATGATAATAATATTAATTTAGATGATAAATATATTATTTCGGATTTAAATAATATCCTTAAAACTAATTATTATTTTAGATGTACAGGCAAAACACCTATTCCTAGATGTCCAACTCCTAATACAACCGAACTACAAAATGAATTATCAGAATTAGAAACCGAATTAATTAATCAACTTCAACCTAGAGAAAATCCACTTGATCATCAATGTGCTATTGATAGACCAAGACCTGATTATATGACCTTGAAAGATTTATTAAACGAAAAAAATGAGGTATTAGCTGGTTTATTACAAGATCTAAATAATAATTTAGATATTAATCAGAACAATTTTCCATTAAATGATAAAATAGTTAGAACTTATGTAATTAAAAAAGTTTTAGAAAATAACTATCCAAATGGATTTGGAGATGAGATAAACAATCTAAAATTAAATGGATTTGATAGAGTAAATAAATATGGAAATATATCATTTATTTTTAATTATATTTACCAATGCATTCATTTAGTTAATACAATTATCCCAAGTGAAATAAATAATCAAATATATATTCAACCATTTAGTATATATTTTAATATTGAAATATTAAACCAAATACATCATATATTAGTTTCTCTATTAATAAATTTAGGATTGTTGTATGATATCATTAACACAAAATTTAATTTTGATAAATTTAGTGAATCATTTGCTAAATTAAAAACAATTTATCAAAATATTATTGGAGGTGAAAACTATAGCGATTATTCTAAAAATATATTTAAAGAATTTTTTAATTTTATAATTGAGGATGTGGAAATATCTTATGAAGAATTTGCAACCTATCACAGAAGCAAAAAATATTTGGAAGATTTTGAAAAAATTTATGAATCTGTATTAAAATTATTTAATCATATGAATGAATTAAGAGAAAATTTTAATAAATCACAATCATTAGTTTATTTAATTAAATTTGTAGAGATGTTAAAGACAGGAGATAATCAACAAATTAATGATTTTATGTTTAATAAAGTAGATGTTGATTTTAAATCAGGATTCCCAAATAAATTTATTGATTTTAAAGAAAAATATATTAAAGGCAGTGAAATTGGTAATCCTAATAATATTGATATGAAACAAATTATTACTGAATTATACCCATATTATTATCCTTACAATTATAATAAAATATATAATATTACAAATCTAAAAGGTGGTATCAATAAATTTGTATCATTTAGACCTGATATTGAAATTACCAAAAGAAAAAATTTAACATGGGATTGTAAAACCAAAAAAACTATGTATATTAAATATCCACTTAAAATTGGAGAATATAAATTTAATTATGTGATTTTAAGAATGGATATGGACAATCCAAGAATTAATAATTATGTGATAATTAATCTTAAAAATAATATTGTTAACCCACAAAAAATTAGTAGAATTAAAAAAGCTAAATATAAATTTGGTTATCCATTTTTACGTAGAATACCAGATACAGTTAACCCAGCTAATCCTACATCTTTAAATAGATTTGTAGGATATATTAGTGATAAAAAAAAATATAATGACTTATATTTTAAAGATAGTGATAATTTATTTGATATGCAAATTAATGATATGGCACCATACCAAAATTTATATATAATAAATGATAATGATTTTGTAATAGATACTAATTTAGACATTAATAGTCTATCTTTAATATCATTATTAAACTGCAAAGAACTTATTAATTCAATAATTATTAAAATTACAGATTTAATTAAAAATAATGGTAAAGAATATTTTGATGCAGATCTAGAAGGTGTAGTTGAAAAAAATCTATTGGACAAAGAAGATAAAAATAATTGCAGAATTATTTTTGAACAAATAAGAACAAATCCAGAAATTAAAGATTCAATTATCCTAGATATTGTTCAACAAATTATTAACATGTTAATAAAATCAAATAGTAATATAGAATTAATCGAAATATCTAGAAAATATTTTGATGATATTATAAAAAGTAATGGTAAATTCAAAATTGAATATCCAAATGTTAAATTAAATATTGAAGATGAACTTGAGAGTATTATTAAGAAGAAATCAAAAATATTATCTACTATACTTCCAACTTCAGTATCTAATATTGATTCACAAACAATGTTTTCCAAATCAAATTATATTAAGATTATAGATGATAAATGTGTTGATATGAACATGGTTGATAAAGTTATTAAAATGAATATGAGAATAGAAGATATTAATGGTAATACAATATTAAACAAATTAATTTCACAATATAATATTTATGGGATACAAAAGATTATACAATTTGATAAAGAACTAAAGACATATAAAAATTCTAGAGGAGAAAATTCATTAGAATTTACATTAAATTTAATTAAATCAATTCAATCTGATTATGTAAGCAATATAGATTTAAGAATTAAACAATATTCAGAAGTTTTATTAAATGAAATGAACGAGAATAAAAGAGAAAAATATAAAGAACTTTCTATTGACCCAGAACAAAACATGGTTAATAATTTACTTAAAATGTGTATCTATATGTTTAACGAATTTATTTGGGTTAAAATGATCGGGTTCCCTAATGGATGGACTTCTGATGATAAAATAAAAATTAATAAAATTTTAAATATTGACCCCCAAAAAGAAAGTCTTATTATAAATACTTTTAGCTCAGATGATGAAAATGAACTAACAAGTTCAAGTAAAACAAGAATTAATGAAAAAATTAAAGATGAATTTATTAAAGGAATTGAAGATGAAATTTGCAATATCAAAAATAAAATTGAACAATTATCAAATCCAGCTACCTCATCTAGTCTAATTAAAAATACAACATCACTTATTGCTGGTTACCGTAATCAAATAGCACAAAAAGAAGCAGAATTAGATATATTTAGACAAGAAGGTTCAACCAAAATTACTGCTATAAATTACAATATTAAACAAAAAATCGATAATTATACTAATGACTTAATAAACAATAATAATTCAATTGATTATGAAAAATATAATGAACTAGTTGAACAAATTATTCTAAATTATTTTGATGTAATTAAAATTCTTAATCAAAAAGTAGCTAATTCAGATACAAGCAAAGATAAAACAATTAGTGATTCTCAAATATCTTTACTGTCATTAAAACCAAATATTATTGTGGATAAAAGTAATTTGGTAAATTTAAAGAATTATTATGAAAAAATTATTGATAAATTATATGCAGAATATAATGATTTAGATAAATATGAAGATTCTGATTACAACACAGTCAATTATTCAATGTTATCTATTATTAAAATTAATATTATTAATGTGATGGCTGAAGAACTAACCAAATTATTAATTGAATATATTAGAAATAATTATGATAGTGAATTTATCACAGCTTTAAATAGTGATTTAACCACCAATTATACAAGTTTACATGACAAATTATTCGGATTAATTAAAAATTATTTATCATCAAGTATGAACGAAAAACTTGGAACTACCAATCCAGATAAACAGGTTAATTTGGATATAATTAAAACAAGATTAGTAAAATCAATATTTACATCATTTGGTTTGACATTGGAATTAGAAGGAGAAGAATTAGATGAAATTGTTACTATGTTAAACTTTTATAGTGATATATCAGATAATATGTCATTACATGCATATACCGAAATGGTAAAATTATTAGTTAACCTTAAAAAAGTAGGACTATTAATATCTATTTATAATTTGCTTGATAATTAGATTAATAGTTTATTTAATTTATTAGTTTATTAGTTTATTAGTTTATTAGTTTATTAGATACAAAAAATATAATAATATATTTTTTTATAATATTTAGGAAAAAATTAAAGTCTTGCAGTAAATGTATTAATATTGGTATTTTCAGGAGAATTATCGATTGAAGTTATTTCTAGAGTCAACGAATAATTTCTATTATAAAAATTGACCTGATTACCTTTAGGATCAATAAATGTAAATTCCAATTCGGATAAAAATCTAATAGGTGGATTTAGATAAACTGGTGCATTAACAAAAGAATTATAAATAATGGTATTTGGTGCACCACTCATTAAAAATTTATAAAAATAAGGAGGACCATTAGGATTTTGATTTAAATTAAAATTAGTACATTGTAATAATAAATATCTGTTTGCTGTGTTCTCAAAGTCATTAAATATTTGATATTGACTTACTTGATTATTTGCAATAAGGATTTTACTTATATCATAAACATAAGGTAATAAATTATTGATTTCAAAACCTGTTTTAATACCAGAATATTCAGTAATTGAAGTAGGATTACCAACATATCTAAATCCAATTACTGCACCTATTGTATCATCAAAATCAAATCTTAGTCTAAATGAATTATAACTTTTAATATAAATTGAATATCCTCCTTTTGTATCACCTACATTAGTGATTAAATTTATATTAGTAAGAGTAATTTCATAAAAATCGTTATTAATAATTTTTGTAATTAAATGACCTGAAGAATCATTTATATAAACCTTATTTATCTCATAATAATCAATACTATCGAATATAAAAATTCTATCACCTTCTCTTAAATTATGGTCAGGATGATTAATTTTAATTACATAAGAATTACCATTTGAATTAATTAATTCCATATTATCAAGTTTAGTATATCCTACTAGACAATTTGGTAAAATATACTTGTTATAACTTTTAAATGTTGATATATTTGAACTTTCATTAAGAGACACTTCAAATTCATTAAATCTGGATATATTTCTATCATTAACAGTGTTTCTAGGTGTTAAATTCATTAGTTTTGTAATAATTGTTTGTAATTGAGGTATTGTATAATAACCAGTTGGTACTACAATAGAATATGTATTCGAGTCTAATAAATTATCCCAATATAATTTGTTATTAGGTGTTGGAATATATAAATTATTAGTATTACTGCTAAAAGCTCTTTTAAAATCAAATTCTGCATTAACATTTTTTAGAATATTAGGTATTTCTGAACTAATTACTGATATTGCTGCAACATTATTAACATTTTTATCCAAAAATATTTTAAAACTACTAACATTAGGATATCCTACATTTACTCCTGTAATAGTGCCTATTTCTATATCAGAACCTGTATAAAAATTATTATTTGACCATTCACCAGATAATAAAATATTTTGATTTAGAGAAATTTCATTTGTTAAACGCAATTCAATATAATTCGCTGTTACATCAGTAATTAAATGATATGGTACTAAATAAAACTCATTTAATGGTAGAGTAGCATTTATTAAACTTATAGGATAATTACCAATATTATAAAATGTTATTTCACAATCTGAAATTAATGTTTGAGCTAAATCATTTTCAGAATAAAATGTTATTGGTAATGTAAATTGTAGTCTAAAATCATTATTTAATTTATATATATCTACTTTTTGAGTTTGATTTATTAAATTTAAAGGTATATTTTGATAATAATCTTTTCCCTCATAGTTAACTCCCTTAATATTAATTAATATATCATAATAAGGAATTGTAAAATCAAAATTTGGCTTCAAGTCCATTACCACAACATTAGTTCTATCTTTAAAATAAAAATTTAATGATTTAAATATGGATTTATAAAATTTAAAACCTCTCAATGTAATTTTATCACCTGCCTCATACTTTTCATCTGCTTTGTTTACATATATTCTAAATTTATTTGAGTTAGGAATAAAACAAACTGTATTTGGTTCTAATTTTAAATAATTTGTAACATTTAATGTTGATTGTGATATACGATTTGCTGAATCAACATTTACTACTGTTTTTTTTAACACTATTCTAGTATTTAAACCTCCTAATTTTTTTGATGCCAAATATTCAAAATATGGATCATATTCTTTTGGATACACTATCGGATTTGAATAATTTATACCACCAACTGTTGTTGGAAGAGTATTTAGTCTATAAGGATTTGTATTTAATTCAACATATAATTGTTCCACATAGTTTTCATTTTCATCTTTGGTTCTATCCAATTTATTTTGATAATTTAATAATCTTATATAATCATTTGTTGAGTCATTTATTAATTTTTTTTGATTTAAAAATGATTCCTCGTTATCATCTAAATTACCTCCTACATGTGATTCCACAAACTTTATATTACTTGATAAATCTTCTGATATCTGACTACTCATATAATCTTAATTATATTTATATTTTTAACATAAATTTATATATTTAATAATTAACATTTCTATATAAAAATACATATTTATATATATTATACAATAAATACTGTATACTATATAGCTTTTTATATATTAATAATTTTTTATTATTAAAAAAATTGATTATAAATAATTTAAAGATTTAATAAATATACAATTTCTAATTATTATATGACTTCAAAAACTGAATCTAAAAGTTCCAAAAAGGGTGGTAAAACTGCCCCTACTATTGAAGAACAATATAAAAAGAAATCACTTCATCAACATATATTAGATTTGCCAGATACTTATATTGGTTCTATTCAATGTGATTCTATTAATATATATACTTATGATGAAGAAGAAGATAAAATTATTAGAAAAGATTCTGATATTGTTTTGGGTCTATACAAAATTTTTGATGAAATTCTAGTTAATGCTGCAGATAATACTGTACGTGATTCAAAGTGTAATTTAATCAAAGTAACAATTGATAAAGATTCGGGAATTATTTCTGTGTTAAACAATGGTTCAAGTATTCCTATTGAACTACATAAAGAATATAATATCTATGTACCTGAATTAATTTTTGGTAATTTACTCACATCTGGAAATTATGATCAAAAAGGTAAAATTGTCGGTGGTAAAAATGGTATAGGCGCCAAAGCCGCCAATATTTATTCCGAAACATTTGAAGTTGAAATTGTTGATTCATCAAGAAAGAAAAAATATTATCAGAAATTTTCATCTAATATGTTCGATAAAGAAGAACCTGTTATTACAGATGTTGGAAAGAATGTTGAATCATATACAAAAATTTCATTTAAACCTGATTACAAAAGATTTGGATTAAAGAAATTAACATCTGGTATGGCTAACTTAATGAAACGTCGTGTCTATGATATTGCTGGCACTACTAATTCAACAGTCAAAGTTTATCTTAATGATAAATTATTAGATATCAAATCATTTGAAGATTATATTAGAATGTTTTATTCAGATGAAAGTGTCAATATTATTTATCAAGATTTCAATCCTAGATGGTCTGTTGGCGTTGTATTTGACCCAAATTCTGGTTTTCAACATATGTCATTTGTCAATAAAATCAGTACTTTCCAAGGTGGTACACACTTGAACATGGTCGTAAATCAAATTGTTGATAAGGTTACTCAAACTATTCATGAAAAACACAAAACACTTAAAATCAAACCATCACAAATCAAAGATAATATTACAGTGTTTGTTAATGCTACTATCGAAGACCCATCATTTAGTTCTCAGTCTAAAGAAAATCTTACCACTAAATCATCTGCTTTCACTGTTAAATGTGAGTTAGATGATAAATTTATTCAAAGAATTTGTAAAACTGGACTGGTCGATGAATTAGTTCAAATTGCTTCTGTTAAACAAATGGCTGAACTAGAAAAATCAGATGGTAAGAAAAATGATAATCTGAAAGACTTGACTAAATTAGATGATGCTAGATTAGCTGGTTCTAAACGTTCAAATGAATGTAGACTTATTTTGACCGAGGGAGATTCAGCAAAATCTTTTGCTATTTCCGGTCTAGAAATTATTGGTCGTGATTTATATGGTGTATTCCCACTTAAGGGTAAATTACTTAATGTTCGTGAAGCTACACCTAAACAATTACTTGATAACGAAGAAATTAAAAATCTTAAACGTATTCTTGGTCTTAAACAAAATCAAAATTATACTGATACTAAAAAGTTGAGATATGGAGGTATCATTATTTTGACAGATCAAGATGTTGATGGTTCCCATATTAAAGGTTTATTAATGAATTTCTTCCATTACTTCTGGCCTAGTCTACTTAAAATCGAAGGATTTGTCCAATCTATTGCCACACCTATTATTAAGGCTTACAAAAAATCCGATACCAAAAAAGCTAATCCTGAAATATTTTATACATTGTCCGATTACAAAAAATGGACTGAAAAAATTGGTGATTCTTATAAGAATTATCAAATCAAATATTTCAAGGGTTTGGGTACCTCTACCGCTAAAGAAGCTAAAGAATCATTTACTGATTTGGAAAAACGAATTATCAACTATGTTTGGTCTATGGATTCTAATAAATTAATTAAAAACAATAAGGAATTTGATCAAGCTGATGATTCAGGTTCTAATAAATCTTCTAAATCAAACAAATCAGATAAATCTGATAAATCTAAACCTGATGATGCTGATTCTGAATCTGATATTAATTTTGATAAAACTGAACCATCATATCAAGCACTTACACTCGCTTTTGCTAAACAACGTGCTAATGACCGTAAAGAATGGGTTAGAAAATTCGATTCCAACAATATTATTGAATTTGATAAAAAGAAAGTGACTTATGATGAATTCATTAATAAGGATCTTATTCATTTCTCACATGAAGATAATATCCGTTCTATCCCTAGTATTTGTGATGGATTAAAACCTTCTCAACGTAAAATCATTTATGGTGCATTCAAACGTAAATTAGAAAATGAAGAAATAAAAGTCGCTCAACTTTCTGGTTATATTTCTGAACACACAGGATATCACCACGGTGAAATGAGTTTACAAGGTGCTATTGTTAATATGGCTCAAGACTATTGTGGTTCTAATAATATCAATCTTCTCAAACCTCTTGGTAACTTTGGTTCAAGACGTATGGGAGGAAAAGATGCCGCTAGTGCACGTTATATTTTTACCCAATTAGCCGATTTAACTCGCTATATTTATATCAATAAGGATGAACCTATTTTAACTCATAATGTTGAAGAAGGTGATATTGTTGAACCTGAAAATTATTACCCAATTATCCCAATGATCCTAGTTAATGGTTCAGAAGGTATTGGTACTGGTTTTAGTACATGGATACCACCTTTCAATCCTCTTGATATTATCTCCAATATCAAAAAATATCTTAAGGGTACAGATTTTAGTAAATTAGATGAATTAGTCCCATGGTTCCGTGGTTTTATTGGTTCTATTGATAAAATTAATGATTCAACTTATAATTCAGTCGGAGTTGTTAAAGTTATTAATGAAACTACTGTTCATATTACTGAATTACCTATTGGTACATGGACTCAAGATTATATTGATTTCCTTTCTGATTTAATTCAAAAAGATCAACTTATCCATGATTATGAAAACAATTCCGGTAACTTTAAGATTGATATTAAAGTTTATTTTAAACAAAATGAACTACAGAAACTCATTAAATCTGGAACTATGGAAAAGAGATTAAAACTTATCACTCCTATCAAGGTTTCCAATATGCATTTGTACAAGAATAATGTTATTACCAAATATAATTCACCAAATGCTATCCTTAAAGATTATGTTGAAATCAGACTTGATATTTATGATAAGAGAAAAAAACATCATATCAAAGTTCTTGAAAATGAAATGGCTGTGCTCAAATACAGAAAGAAATTTATTGAACAAATTTTATCCAAAAAAATGATTATTGAAAAACGTAAGAAGGCTGAAATTATTCAAGATTTGATTGATTTTAAATATCCAGAATTATCCATTAGTTTTGGCGGTAAACCTTCTTATGATTATATCACTGGATTACCTCTATTCTCTCTTACTCAAGAAAAGATCGATGAACTTAATAAAGAATTTAATGAAAAATCTGAAGAACTTGAACTATATAGAAATACCACTATCCAAGATTTATGGATTAATGAATTAAATGTATTTGAAACTCAGTACAACAAATGGATTGAATCACTTGAAGAATTAGCTGAACAAGATGATAATAAAAACAAAACTAAAAAAGTTAATAAATCTACTAAATCTAAATCCGATTCTAAAATTACCATTGTTACTGATGAAAAAAAATCAAAAACAACTAAAAAATAAATAATTAAAAACAAAATAAAATTTTTTCTTATATGTAAAAAGTATGTTTTTTTATAATTAAATATATATATAAAATAATTATATATATTCGATAAATGAAATTACAAAGAATTGATCAAATTAAAAATATCGACAGACTGGCAAAAATTATTTATATCAATTTCTTAGAATTACAAAATCAACCAGATATTAATTTCTCTATCAACGATATTATTAGTACTTTATCTTCTGGAAATTTTTTAGGTTGGCTCCTCCTAAAAGATGATGGCACTATCATAGGTTATATGGTTGGAGAACATAAAGATATTGGAGATGGTAGATATGTTTATTTTCTTAGTTATTTTTATATTGTTAAAAAATACCGTGCTAAAGGTTTAGGTTTTAAAATGATGATGAATTGTATTCAATATATCAAAAATATTAATATCAAATATATTATGCTTATTTCTAATATCTTTTCTGATGCCTTTAGACTTTATTCTAAATTAGGTTTTGTACCTGATCCTATTGTCAAATTAAATAACAATAATTATGCGGTTCTTATTTATTATTGTAATTAAAATTGATTTAACTTTCAAATAATTATATTATATATGAAAAATATATCATGAATAATCAACTTGAACAAATAAATTATAATATAGACATTGTTAAACATCCTATTCTTAAAAATATTAGTTCAGATTATTTACCTCATGTATTAGACGAAATTTTTGGTATTGGATATAATTTATGGGTTAAAAATTTTATAAGGAATGATATTATTTTAAATGATACACAAAACTCAATTACTGAAAATAAACAATCAAGTAATAAGGGACAATCAGGTGAATCTATTGTAATCGATATTATTAAAGATAAATTTCAAGATATACAAATTGAAAATACCAGTAAAATACCACATTCAGGAGATATCCAAATTGTTTTAACTAATAAAAAAAAAATTATTATTGAAGTAAAAAATTATAATAATACTATTAATCAAGACCAAATTGATAAATTAAAATTTGATATGAAATTTTCAGGTATTAATTATGCAATATTCATTTCATTAAATTCTGGTATTGTTGGAAGAAAAAGATTTGAAATCGAAACATTTT
>JACCEB010003964.1_pt1 | contig 15797 bp, 9 predicted proteins | sample 7454761 | NCBI WGS metagenome assembly JACCEB01 (sample SAMN15323454, study PRJNA562643) | freshwater metagenome | isolation source: river surface water | place: USA:Blue River Watershed | collected 2017-08-18 | reverse complement strand
GGTAATTTGATGCGTTTCTAAAGCATCATATAAAGCCAACGGCTTTACCATTTGTTCATTCAAGGTATAAAATGAAGCCCTATGAATCATGGGTATCATAAAACTACAAATGGATAGGTCGAATGTTAAATCGAACATTTGCAAAAACCGATCATTTTGACTGATTTGATAACCTAAATTCTCGAATCCTTCAAAAAAGGAGTTTAAATTTTCGAACGAAATTGAAACACCCTTGGGTTCCCCAGTAGTGCCTGAAGTAAATAAGACATAGGCTTCTTCGAACTGAACCTCCAACAAATTGATTTGGATCGAATTGTCTATTACAGTTGATGCATTCGTTGAGAAATATTGGATACCATCAATTTGGTCTACAATGATTTTGTGGGTATAAATATGCTTGATTTGTGCAATTTTACCAATTTGTTGGATTCTCTGAATTGGCCACTTGCGTTGCAAAGGCACATAAGATTTGCCACAAAACCAGCAAGCAAGAATGGCAGCATAAGTATCAATATGATTTTCAACATAGATTCCGATTCTATGTTCCGGAATATTTTTAAAATCGTAATATTTCCTAAGAACTAGATTTGCAAATTCTTGGTAAGTTGTTTGCTCATCTTGAATAACAGATAATGTTTTATCTTGAAGATTTGAGAATAATTGTTGGTGAATTCTGTCTAAAAACCCAGGAATCATTGGTCTAATTTCGAAGAAATCAATTGATTGGTGATTTTCGGATCTGCCTTACCTTTTGATCGTTTCATGACCTCTCCAACAAACATCCCTAATAAACCTTTTTTGCCAGATTTATATTCTTCAACTTTCTCAGGGAACAAATTGAGAACCTCGTCAATGATTTCTTCGATGAATGAAGTATCGGAATTGATTGATAGGTTTAATTCTGTAACCAAGGCACTTGGCGACATTTCAGGAGACGCAATGAGTGCTGGGAATAGTTTCTGGCTGGCAATGGTATGATTGATGGCTCCTTTGTCGATTAAATCAATGATTTCTGCAATTTGAGATGGAGTAAGTTTAAAATCATCAATACTCAATGCATTTTCATTCAAATAGCCTCTAATGGCCACTGTAATCCAATTTGAGACAGCTTTGTAGTTGGTAGTGAGCTTACAAACATTCTCAAAGTAAAAAGCACTTAGTTTATCGTCGATTAACACGGAAGCATCATATTCAGATAAGCCATATTCATTTGTGAAACGTTTAAATAACGCTCTAGGAAGTTCTGGCATTTTAGACTTCACTTCATCGATGTATTCTTGGGTGATGATTGTAGGTGGCAAATCTGGCTCAGGGAAGTAACGATAATCGTTGATGGCTTCTTTTTTACGCATTGAAAACGTAGTTCCTGCCAAACCGTTAAATCCACGGGTTTCGCCAACAACAGTTCCGCCAGAATTGATGAGTTCAATTTGACGTTGAATTTCAAAATCGATGGCTCTTTTCACATTGGAAATAGAGTTCATATTTTTCACTTCAACCTTGGTTCCAAAGACTGTTGAGCCTTTTGGCATGACAGAAATATTTGCATCGCAACGAAGACTACCTTCTTCCATATTGCCATCACAAATTTCTAGATAACGCACCAACCGGCGAATTTCTGTAACAAAAGCATAGGCTTCGTCACCAGATTTAACATCTGGCTCAGTTACAACTTCAATGAGGGGTGTTCCTGCACGATTGTAATCAACGAGTGTGTCATTTAAATCTTGGTCGTGCATACTTTTCCCTGTATCCTCTTCCATGTGGATACGGGTTAAGCGGATATTTTTCTCTACACCATCTTTTAATTTAATGGTTACAAAACCATTGTTGCAAAGGGGAGTGTCGAATTGTGTGATTTGATATCCTTTAGGCAAATCGGCATAGAAATAGTTTTTACGAGAATATTGATTGATTCTACGAATATCACATTCCAAAGCCAAACCCATTTTAAGGGCCATTTCAATTGCTGCTTGATTGTGTTTTGGCAAAGTACCCGGATGTCCTAGGCTAATGGGACTCACTTGGGTATTTGGCAAAGCACCATATTCTGTGCTATCGAAAGAGAAAGCTTTACTTTTTGTTTGTAATTGGATGTGGATTTCTAATCCTATAACGGCTTCAAATTCAGACATTGTGATATAAGTTTTTGTGGGAATAAAATAGCATTTACTCCGAATACAAAGATAGTAAATAGTAGTGTAGGATTGCAATTGAAAGTTTGACGATTTTGCGAAAATTAATTTTCCGATAAGCTAGAGATAATGGCTATCTTTGTGCAAAGGCAGTCTGATCTATCGTCTCAAGCAATTGAGTAGGAAAGTCCGGGCAACATAGGGCATCGCACTTCCTAACAGGAAGGGACATTGGGTTAAACCAATGTTACAGAAAGTGTCACAGAAACTAAACCGCCTCTTCGGAGGTAAGGGTGAAAAAGTGGGGTAAGAGCCCACTCGTTTTGATGTGAGTCAAAATTGGGATAAACCTTGCGCGTTGAAAGACCAAATAAACCTGGATTAAAGGGCGGCTCGCTCAATTATCTTCGGATAAGCCAGAAGGGTAGGTCGATTGAGGTATACTGTGAAGTATATCCTAGATAAATGATAGATGGCACGGCAAAAACCGTGTTTACAGAACCCGGCTTATAGGGCTGCCTTTTTTTAGTTTAAAGTTTAGGGTTTAAAGTTTAAAGGAAAGGCTTATGGGCTTATATGCTCATGGGGGAAAATTCAGAATAAATTATAGGTTCATGAGAATTGCTTTAACAATACAGCCTCATTACAATTCTGAAATTGCGTATCATTAAATGGGTATAATTTAAAGGGTAATCTTGTTAGACATAAATCTATAGTGCAGAATCAACAGCTCAGCGAATCAATTAAATCGTGATGAATTAAGAAAGTAATAAAAAAAGAAAAGCCCCGTTTCCGGGGCTGTTGCTACTTAGAGCGAGAAACGAGACTCGAACTCGCGACCCTCACCTTGGCAAGGTGATGCTCTACCAACTGAGCTATTCTCGCATTATTCGGAATTGTTATTCCTTTATGGTGCTGCAAATGTAATGAAAAAGTAATCACATTGTCAAGTGAAATGGAATAAAAATTCAATATTTTTAGTATTTTATTTTTGTAGTAAGACTAACTCTTTGATATATAATTAGAGGGATTTATATTTTAGTGTATCAGAAAATTCAGATTTCTTTATTCGAACTGTCAAAAAAAAAGCCTTGTGATTTCACAAGGCTTTCTTTTAATATTCTTTGTCAAAATTAATATTGACCAGATTTTCTTTTTGTCTTTTTATCTATACCACTTGAAGGCAAGTTGTTGTACTTCTTAGAACTGTTTCCTACAGGAGAACCAATACGAATCATTGCACAACGGAATCCTAAAGTAGACAACGCATAATCTTGATCCAAGAATCTACGTGTACCTGGAGTAGCATAGTAAACACGATCGTTCCAGCTACCACCTTTGATCACACGCGCTTTATCGTTAATTAAAGTAGTTACACCATAATCGTATGTGAATTCAGGATCTTTGTTTTTATCGTTTTCTACATCACGGAAACCAATGTTATCGGCTTTAGAATAGTTTCTTCTACCACCTTCTTTGATTTTTGTTTCAGCAACGTCTTCGTAGATAAGTCTACCAAGTTCATCTTTTTCAGCAACACCGTTAGGACCATTTTCGTCTAATTTCAAGTTTTCGAATTTGTTACCACGGAAAGGCATGAATGCATCCATATCTTCAAGAGATAACGGACGATATACATCCATAACCCACTCAGATACGTTGCCGTTCATATTGTACAAACCATAAGCATTTGGCCAATAAGAGAATACTGGAGTAGTAATCATACCAGCATCATTCAATTCACCACCAGCTAAACCGGCATTGTCACCTTTGGCACGCATAACGTTCAAACGAATTTTACCACGATCTTTTTCGTTACCATCTTTGATACGAATTGTATAATCGTTCCAAGAGTATATTTTCTTTTGGTCAACGTTACTAAATTGTGTCTCTCCAATGTTTGCTTGAGCAGCATATTCCCACTCAGCTTCAGTTGGAAGTCTGTAATCTGGTAACATAATACCATCTTCCATATTCACTTTGTAACGTTTTTGATCTTTTGACTTAGCTTTTGCATAGTTTTTAAGAGGCTTAGGACCAAGAAGGTTTTGTCCTTTAATTGGTTTAGCAACTGAACCATCTTCTGTAGTTCCACTAAAGATACCAGCATCTTGACCAGCCAAATAAGCCCTAGTGTTGAACTGATTGTTAGGCGCTTCTTTTAATTGAGCGTTCGATACGTCAAATTTAATGATGCCTTTTTTATCAAGAATGATTTCGTTCACACGATCAGTTCTCCATTTTGCAAACTCAGCAGCTTGGTGCCAGTTAATTCCTACAACTGGATAATCTTTGTATGAAGGATGTCTGAAGTAATATTCAACGAAAGGCTCATTGTAAGCCAATTTGCTTCTCCAACAGTTTGTGTCGGGAAGTGCTTTGTCGAAAACTCTTTCTTCTTCGTTCAAAGTTTTACCGGCAAAATTTAATTTGTTTTGACGACCACCAGCCTCAGAGTTGTAAACACGCATCAACCAATATAGGTATTCTCTATATTGCAAGTTGCTTACTTCTGTTTCATCCATGTAAAATGAATTTACAGTGACCGTTCTTTCTCCATTGTTTTGATCGTATTGAAGATCAGTTTCAGTGTTACCCATGGTAAATGCACCTCCTTCAATTAAAACCAAACCAGGACCAGTTTCCTGACCTTTGTACTTTGGATTAGCAAATCCACCCCATTTCGCACTATTGTACGCTTGACCTGTGGTCTTGCTATTGTTTTTAGGTCCGCATGCAGCGAAACCCATAGCAACGATTGTTGCCAATAACCAAGTGTTTTTCATTTGTTTAACAGTTGTCATTGTTGTTTTATTATAACGACAGAAATCCCGTATTATTTGCAAACATAGTGAATTTTTTATATAAAGCAAAAAAAAAGTCCGATAAATCGGACTTTCTATAAATGTGTTTAGAACTCTGGACACTTAATAGGTTTAAATGGCTTTCCTCCTGGAGGTACACACCAATCGATAGTGGCGCTAACTTCGTGACTGGCAGGAATCGCTGAACGACCATCACTCACGGTAAAGTCGTAGCTGTAACCAAATTTGAATCTATCTTTTCTAAATCCAACCAACATAATAATTGCATCAGAATTTCTGTAATTTCCAAAAGTTTGTCTGAACCACAAACCAGTAACCAAAGGACCTTTATTTGCATAAAATCCTAAGTTTAACTGTGTGAAGTTTCTTTGCATCATGAACAAAGCGTTAGGAGAGAAGGTATTCTCTTCATATCTACTTTTTGATATTTTAATTACACCACCAGCGTGCACAGTATATCTTCTTGGTAAAACTTCATCTGGGTTTTTGTAAAAACTCCAATTTGGTTCGTTGATATTATGCGCTGCAAATCCTAAATAAAATTTACTGTTGTACATAATCCAACCTGCATTGAAATTAGGATAACTAATGCTCTCTGCTGGTTTTTGCTCTCCAGTTGGGTTCTTAAATCCTTGAGTAGGCAAAATTTGATCACCAAATTTAAGTCTATTGAAATCTAAACTTTTAAATGCCATAGACCCTTGAAGTCCAAAACGCATGAATACACGTCCACCCCCTCTACCTATTGGTAATAAGTAACTGTAAACTCCCGATACTGTAGTTGATGTTAATAAACCTGAACCTGCGATATCGTGAAAAACCATTGCACCAACACCACCACCAACGGCAGGAATATGTTGATCCCATGATGCACACAATGAACGAAATGTACCAGGAAGATTTGGCCATTGGTTTCTGTAATTTAATGCCAAACGACCAGCTGCGCCGGTTTGACATACTGCAGAACCAGCCAAGGCCGGATTTGTATAAACAGGGGCTGCATAAAACTGCGTTAACTCTGGATCTTGACCAAATAAGTTAACCGTCCCTCCGAATATAAAACCGAATAAAATAGTGCGTAATGCTCTTTTCATTTTCATGTAGTTTGAAACAAAAGTAAAGTATAAATTGAATGAAACAAAAAAAAAATGAAAAAATGAATCTTTTTTGATATTTCACCTCCCCTACAAAACTAAAAAAAATGTCATTTATTGTTCACAAATAGTAAAAATTTCAAATTTATCTCCGAAATTTACGTTCTAGTTCATATTGTTAAATATCCATTCATTGCATAAATAAAAATGTTTCCTTATAAAAAATTGATTTTCAAGGTGTTGTGTGGCTTTTTTGCTACATTGTCTACCTTTGCCAGTGCCCAAATTTTAACCAATGGTAAATGGGTTCAGCTCGAATTTAAACAAACCGCTGTCTATAAAATTACTTATAATGATCTTAAAAACTACGGTTTTGATATCAATTCTGTCAATCCGAAAAATTTACATTTCTATACCGTTCAAGGCAATCAACTTTCGCTCTTGAATACCTCCATCAAGCAAAGTTGTACCGAAATTCCAATTTATGTTTACGGTCAGGACGACAATTCCTTCGACCCACAAGATTATATCCTTATTTTTAAGCAAGCTGTAAAAGATGTTTCATTCAATGGCGCTACACTCAGTCATTTTAATAATTTTTACAGCGGAAAATCTTACGGTTTGTTAGGTTATAATTCTTTTGAGGGACAAAGAATCAATTCAATATCCAATACGAATCTAAATCAATGTAAGAAAATAGAAAATACACTTGCATATCATATCCATGACTCCGACATTGTCAATCCAACAACAATGGGGAATTATTGGGTAGGAGAAAAACTTGGCAATGAATTTATTGAAAGAACTTTTGTTGAAAAAGTTCATCCAAATGCCGATTCAATGACCATGCAATTATCTCTTGGTATTTCAATGTACGACGATACTGGGAGTGTCTATGTCAATGTGAATGGATATTCCAAAATGTTGTATTTACGTCAAAATAACCCAGACAATGAAGTTGTTTATGACTATACCTTAGAAATTACAGTTCCGAAGACAGCATCCAATGTTGTGACACTTTACATGAAATTAAATCGACGAAACACCAAATCCGGCGTTTATCTGAATTATTATAAAATATTGTACAAGAAACCAATTGAACTCGCCAAAGGTCAATATGCCATTTTGAATTCAGAATTGTTGAAAACAGATTCTAACAAAGCAGTCATATTAAATACCTCTAATGCCGATTATCGATATTTAAATGTATCAAATTGTAATGTTCCACAGTTTCTAGAACCTACCGATAACGGTGGAATATTGTCCCTACAAATAAAAGACACTCAAAAAATAAGTCGTATTTGGGTATTTAATATTAACGAACTTACACCTCCTGCATTGGTAGGGCCCGTTCAAAATCAGAATATTGTTGATGGAAATCTCGATATGGTGATCATTTCTCATCCCAATTTTGTTCAAGCGGCAAATGATTTAGCAGCGTTTAGAACATCGAATGATTTATTAACAGTGAAAGTTGTAACTCCTCAGGAGATTTACAATGAATTTTCGGGTACTCAGCAAGATTTAATGGCACTCAGAGAGTATCTTAAAGCAGAATATTCGAAATCGTCAGGTAAGTTAAAATATGTATTGCTTATAGGCGCAGCTTCTTTCGATATGCAAAACAGGGTCGCAAATAACACCAACTTCGTACCGATTTATCAATCTGCAGGTTATTTTAAATCGCAAGTATTTTGTTTGGACGATGTCATCGGTTATTTCGAACCTGGAAAGGGGAATCCAGAAACTACCAATTCAAATAAAATGGCAATTTCTGTGGGAAGAATCCCATGCAGAACATTGGCTGAAGCTCAAGGCGTTGTTGCAAAAATAAAACGCTATGAAAGTCCAAAGGCCTTAGGTGCATGGAGAAATAAGATCACATTTGTAACAGATGACATAGATAAAAACTGGGAATCTATTTTCACAAATCAATCTGAAGGATATGCAAAAAACATTCTCAAATTATTCCCAAATTTAAGGGTGAGTAAAATATATTCCGATGCCTACAATCAAGTTACAAACGGTAACAACCAAAAATACCCATCGGTGAGTTCAGCTATCAACAATACAATTTCTGAAGGAACATTATTGATGAATTACCAAGGACACGGAGGAGAGAGAGGTTGGGCACAAGAGGCATTTTTAGATATTCCAATGATTAATAGTTGGAGTAATAAATATAATATGCCTATAATGTTCACCGCAACATGTGAATTTTCTCGTTTTGATGATCCAAAATTTCAAAGCGCGGGAGAGTTAACACTTTTAAATCCGAATGGGGGTGTCATTGCATTAATGTCAACAACTCGATTGGTCTTTGTTTCTGGAAATTCGGATATAAACAATGCGTTTTGGACAAATTATGGTTTTCCAAAGCCAAATGAACCAATGCCAACTTTGGGTCAAATGTACTCGAAACTCAAAAATAGACCGAAAACACAATATGAAACAGAAGATACCAAATTTGCATTACTCGGCGATCCGTCGATGAAATTAGCTTTTCCAAAGAATCTAATTCTCATCGATTCTATCAATAGCAAAGATGCTGCTAGCTTCACCGATACAATTAAAGCTTTTTCAGTGGTTAAATTAAAAGGCCATATCAATGAAAGATTAAAAGGTAAAATGGTTGATTTTAATGGTTCTTTGGATGTAGAGATTTTAGATAAGCCAATTTTAAAATACACATTAAACAATGACAAAGAGGGTGGCGAATTGCCATTTTTGTCGGAAACAGGAGTCATCTATAAAGGAAGCGTTTCTGTGAGTAATGGAGAATTTAATTTAATATTTACCGTACCAAAAGACATTTCTTATAATTTAGGGGAGGGACGTGCAATCTTTTATGCTCAAAATGGAGTGACAGATGCCAGCGGATCTTGGATATTTACAATTGGTGGAAGTGAAAACATTAAAGAAACCGATACCATTGGTCCCGATGTTTTTGCATTTATCAATGATACTACGTTTAAAAGCGGTGGTAAAGTTTTTAAAAATGTGAAATTTGTAGGTAGAGTCTTCGATAAAAGTGGGATCAATGCAACTGGCACAGGTATTGGTAGAGATTTAGAAATAGTGTTAGATCCAGAAACTGAAAATGAGCAATCATTTGTTGTGAATGCTTATTTTCAATACGATAAAAATTCTTATCAAAAAGGGACAATTATGTTCCCATTGGAAAATTTAACTTCTGGAAAGCATAAAATCAAATGTAACGCTTGGGATATTTATAATAATTCTGGTAGAGGTTTTGTGGAATTTGAAGTTGTTCCCGGCAGAACATTTGAAATCAACGAATTTGGTGCGAAACCCAATCCTGCCGTTGGCGAAGATGTCAATTTATGGATCAACCATAATTTGGCGGGTGAAGATCTTCAAATTAATTGGCATATTTACACCATAAATGGAAGTGAAATTGCTTCAGGTAACCATACAGAATATGCGAGCACCTCTGTATTCAATGCTGTTGTTTGGGATGGAAGAGGGCAAAATGGAAATTTCGTTAACGACAATATGTATTTCTATAAAATACAAGTAACAACGGCCGATGGACTATCTAAAATAGTGAGTGGTAAATTTATAAAATTGCGATAATTACAAAAAAAAATATAAAAAAATGATCAACTCTTTGAAAAAAAATTATAATTCTCTGATTCCAAGTCCTATTTTTGCCTTCACACATATGAGAAGACAAATTTTATTTTCGTTATTATCATCTTTAAGTCTGTATAGTCAAGCTCAAACCCAAACCCAAAGCATTTCTTCTAAAGATTTGGCTGGTCAGTTGAATACGGTTACAACTATGGTGCCTTTTTTGACTATCACTCCAGACAGTCGTTCTGCGGGTATGGGAGATGTAGGAGTGGCGTTGTTTTCACCTGATGCAAATAGCGGATGTTGGAATAACGCAAATTTGTTAAATGCAGAAAAATCTTCAGGATTTGCAATTTCTTATGCGCCATGGTTACGCCAATTGGTTGATGATGTAGGGTTTTCATATTTGTCGGGTTACCAAAAAGTTGGTAAAAGAGGTGTAATTAGCGGTTCTTTTAGATACTTTTCATTAGGAAATATTCAATTTACGGATTTTGAAGGTGCTCCACAAGGTAGTTTCAATCCAAATGAATTTGCAATCGACGGTGGTTATGCCCTTGGTTTTACGAAACAACTATCAATGGGTGTTAATTTAAGATATATCTATTCGAACATTGTTGGTAGTGGAATTCGTAATGGTATAGATTATAATGCCGCTACTTCAATTGCCGGTGATATCAGCTTACTTTATAAAACCGAGTTTAGAGTAGGTGGCAAAAAGAGAAAATTCAATCTAGGATTAAATATTCAGAACATTGGTTCTAAAATGACATACTCTTCAAAAGAGAAGTTAGACTTTATTCCAACAAATTTAAAACTTGGTGTTGGTTACAATACTGAAATTGATAACTACAACAAAGTCAATGTGTATCTAGATTTCAACAAATTACTTGTACCAACCCGACCTTATTATCTTCAAAAATGGGATAATTCAGGCGATAGCTTTATTGGCAATATGCGTCAATATGTTGGAACAGATCCCAATGTTGGTACGATTCAAGGAATGTTCCAATCTTTCACAGATGCTCCTGGTGGATTTGCGGAAGAAATGAAAGAATGGATTACCAATGTTGGTGTCGAATATATTTATGATAATGCATTTTCGGTTCGAGGTGGATTATTCTATGAGTCTGCAACTAAAGGTGGTCGTCAATATATTACAACAGGTATAGGATTGAAATTCCAATCATTAACTGTTGATGCGGCTTATTTAATACCATTGGCAAATCGTCATCCATTGCAAAATCAAATGCGTTTTACATTGTTATTTGATATAAACTCATTGAAAGATGCGCCTCCAACAACCAATTAATGGTTGAAATGTTAAAAGATTTTAAAATAGCTCCAATTTTGGAGCTATTTTTTTTAATAGTTTCTTAAATTTGCAACAATGTCTGAGTCAAGAGAATTATTAAATCAGAAAAGAGCTGAGTCGCTATTAGGTGGTGGACAAGCAAGAATCGATTCACAACATAAAAAAGGGAAGTTAACTGCAAGAGAGCGTATCGCTTTGTTGTTAGATGAAAATACCTTTTGTGAAATTGGTGCTTTTGTGACACATAGAAGTTCCGATTTTGGAATGGAAAAACAAAAACTGCTAGGAGATGGCGTGGTTACTGGGTATGGAAAAGTAAATGGCCGTTTAACCTATGTATTCAGCCAAGATTTTACTGTTTTTGGTGGTTCACTGTCTGAAACACATGCTGAAAAAATTTGCAAAGTCATGGATATGGCACTTCAAAATGGAGCACCATTGATTGGGCTTAACGATTCAGGTGGAGCAAGAATTCAAGAAGGTGTAGTTTCATTAGGTGGCTATGCCGATATTTTTTATAAAAATGTGAGAAGCAGTGGTGTTATTCCGCAAATTTCTGCCATTATGGGCCCTTGTGCCGGTGGTGCCGTTTATTCTCCTGCATTAACTGACTTTATCTATATGGTTGAAAATACCAGCTATATGTTTGTTACCGGACCTAATGTGGTAAAAACTGTCACCAATGAAGATGTTACTTCAGAGGATTTAGGCGGAGCATCAGTTCATGGTTCAAAAAGTGGAGTGGCGCATTTTACAGTTGCAAATGAGGTATTATGTATTCAGAATATTCGTAAATTACTGAGTTATATCCCTCAAAATTGTGAAGAAAAACCAGCGAAACTTGAATATCATTTGTCGAATGAAGTTCGCGATTCCCTAAAAAATATTATCCCCGACAATCCTAACCAACCTTATAACATTAAAGATGTCATTGAGAATGTTGTTGATGAAACATCGTTTTACGAGGTACATACAAATTTCGCAGAGAATATCGTTGTAGGATTTGCGAGATTGGCTGGCAGAAGTATTGGTATTGTTGCCAATCAACCAGCATATTTGGCTGGAGTATTGGATGTGGCAAGTAGTCAAAAGGCAGCTAGATTTGTTCGCTTCTGCGATGCCTTTAACATTCCATTATTGGTATTTGAAGATGTTCCAGGATTTTTACCAGGTACAGATCAAGAATGGAATGCAATCATTACGAATGGTGCAAAACTCTTATACGCGTTTAGTGAAGCAACAGTTCCTAGAATTACTGTAATTACGCGAAAAGCATATGGTGGGGCTTATGATGTAATGAATTCAAAGCATATTGGTGCAGATATGAACTTTGCATGGCCATCAGCAGAAATTGCAGTGATGGGAGCAAAAGGAGCTGCTGAAATTATTTTCAAAAAAGAAATTGATAGTGCGCCAGATAAATCGGTTGCATTAAAAGAAAAAGAAAAGGAATATTCAGATCTTTTTGCAAATCCATACAGAGCTGCTGAAAGAGGATTTGTAGATGAAGTGATTTTTCCGGAAGAAACAAGAATGAGATTAATACAAGCTTTTGAAATGCTTGAAAACAAAGTATCAAATTTGCCGCGTAAAAAACACGGAAACATTCCATTGTAAAAGTACAGATTTTATCAAATTTTATTGAAAAAAGGGCGTTTTTGAATAAAAATGCCCTTTTTTTATTCATTTTTGGACGTTTTTTGGCGTTTTTTAGCATTTTTTCGTTTTCTTTGCCTACCCAATATAAATATATATGGACTTAAGAGAGATTCAAGCATTAATAAAATTCGTTTCTACCAACGCGGTTGATGAAGTGGAAATTAGTCAAAAAGACTTTAAATTATTAATTCGTAAAAACCCAGCACAAGTTGTAACTGCAACCGTTGCGGCTCCAGTGGCACAACAAGTGATTGCGGCGGCTCCTGCTGCGCCAGTAGCTCAAGTTTCAGCACCTGCTGCACCGGCTGCTCCTGCAGTTGCGCCAGCTGCTGACAACTTAATTACCATTAAGTCACCAATGGTTGGAACTTTCTATCGTTCAGCGAACCCAGAATCACCATCTTTCGTAAATGTAGGCGATGAGGTTAAACCTGGTAAAGTAGTTTGTATTATAGAAGCAATGAAGCTTTTCAATGAAATTGAAAGCGAAATTAGTGGTAAAATTGTGAAAGTATTGGTTGACAATGCTTCTCCAGTTGAATACGATCAACCATTGTTTTTGGTTGAACCTGCTTAATTAAAACCTTATGTTTAAGAAAATTCTTATCGCTAATCGCGGTGAAATTGCTTTGCGCATCATTCGCACCTGCAAGGAAATGGGCATCAAAACTGTGGCTGTTTATTCAACCGCCGACAAAGAAAGTTTACATGTTCGTTTTGCTGATGAAGCTGTGTGTATTGGTCCTCCGCAAAGTAGAGATAGCTATCTAAATATTCCAAGAATTTTAGCTGCTGCTGAAGTGACCAACGCCGATGCAATCCATCCTGGTTATGGTTTCCTCTCTGAAAATAGTCGTTTTAGCGCAATTTGTCGCGATCACGGCATTAAATTCATTGGGGCTACTCCAGAACAAATTGATCAAATGGGCGACAAAAGCAATGCCAAAGACACCATGAAAAAGGCAGGTGTGCCTTGTATTCCTGGTTCTGAGGGATTGTTAGAGAGTTTTGAACAAGCAATTTCAATTGCCAACGAAATTGGATTCCCTGTGATCATGAAAGCAACTGCCGGTGGTGGTGGTAGAGGTATGCGTATTGTTTGGAAAGACGATGAAATTGAAGCTGCTTGGAATAGTGCCAAACAAGAAGCCGGTGCCGCTTTCGGTAACGACGGATTGTACATGGAAAAGTATATTGAAGATCCACGTCATATCGAAATTCAAATTGCAGGTGATCAATATGGTAAAGTTTGTCATTTGTCTGAACGCGATTGCTCTATTCAACGTCGTCACCAAAAATTACTTGAAGAAACACCTTCTCCATTCATGACACCTGAGTTAAGAGAGAAAATGGGTACCGCTGCAAAAGCTGCTGCTCAAATTATCAATTACGAAGGAGTTGGAACAGTTGAATTCTTGGTAGATAAACATAGAAATTTCTATTTCATGGAAATGAACACCCGTATTCAGGTTGAGCATCCAGTGACTGAAGAAGTAATCAATTACGATCTTGTAAAAGAACAAATTTTAATTGCTGCTGGTGTGCCAATTTCTGGTAAAGATTATATCCCAACAAAAGCGGCTATCGAATGCCGTATCAACGCAGAAGATATTCATAATAATTTCCGTCCTAGCCCAGGTAAAATTCAAGTTTTACATAAGCCAGGTGGTCACGGGGTTCGTGTAGATTCACATATTTATGCTGGATATACAATTCCTCCTTATTATGATTCTATGATTGCAAAATTGATCGTTTCTGCCCAAACAAGGGAAGAGGCGATTGTGAAAATGGAACGTGCTTTGAGTGAGTTTGTGATTGAAGGGATTCACACAACCATTCCATTGCACCAACAACTAATGAAAAATGCTGATTTCCGTGCAGGTAACTTCACAACAGCATTCATGAATACTTTCGAAATTCAATAAGAAAACGTTAAACGAAACAAAAAAGGCACCCTAGGGTGCCTTTTTTGTTTCGAGTTTAGTGTTTATAATTTACAGATTAAAATTTTACTCCGTGAGCTCTAAATTTGGTCGTAATCTCCACTTTAGTGCTATTGGAACTATCTTTTAAATCATTTTTTACAGTGTCTTTGTAGAAATGACCAACTGCATACATATCTTTTCTCTTGATGTTTTTTGGAACTGTAAATTCATTGTTGAAATCAACCGTTATTGTTGAGTCAGCCAATTCATAAGAAAACCAACATCCTTCCGCTTGACAAACTTCTGCAATTTTGCCATAAATCACAATTTCGTCAGAATTATTCGATTCATTAAATTGCTTCAAACCTTCTTTTACAGAAATTGCACTTTGAGTATCTACTGGTTTTCCAATATGGTTCGAATGATCACCGCACGACATAGCAAAAACGCCTAAAATGATTGAGAAGAATACCTTTTTCATAACTCAAAATTACAATTATTTTTTGTCTTTTTTACCAATAACTCCCAATTCGTTGTCGTATGGATACAATAAATACGGTAAGCGTTGAACTTTGAATTTTTGCAAACCAGTTTGCCATGATTTTCGAATTTCTGTGGCCGTTTTACCCTCTTGAATTTGAATTCTAAATGATTCTGTTCCTGCGAGTTTATCGATGAAACTGTTGAAAAATGCAGGTTTGTTAGGACATTCTTTATACAGTAATACAAACCATTCTATATACAATTGTTTATAGGTAATGATATAATCGTTTGCGAAATCTGTCAATAAAAATCCTTTACACGTTTGATTTACAAATGGTGGATTCACCGCTTTTCCTGGAATATTTTGTGGAGTGAATGTATAATTTCCTGATTTGAGCCATGGCGCTCCAAAGCACTCAAAAGGTTTGTTGGTGCCTCGGCCCATGCTCATTTCTGTTCCCTCAAATAATCCTAAAGTTGGATATAAGTGAATCGATGTTATTGTAGGTAAATTAGGAGAAGGTGCAACGGGCAATTCGTAATATTGATTGTGATTGTAATTTTTTAATGGAATGACATCCAATTGACATTGATTGCCACCCGTAAGCCATTTTTCGCCGTTAATCATGCGTGCAAGCTCGCCAAGTGTCATTCCATGCACTAGCGGAATTGGGTGCATTCCAACCATGCTTTTATATTTCTCTTCAAGAATGGGTCCATCAATAAAATAACCGTTAGGATTTGGTCGATCTAACAGGATGAGT
>JACCEB010886656.1_pt1 | contig 15802 bp, 18 predicted proteins | sample 7454761 | NCBI WGS metagenome assembly JACCEB01 (sample SAMN15323454, study PRJNA562643) | freshwater metagenome | isolation source: river surface water | place: USA:Blue River Watershed | collected 2017-08-18 | reverse complement strand
CAGGCTACCAATGGAAGTGGGGTTACGACTACATTAAGGGTGAGGGCGAAGGAATTAGTTTCTTATCCACCTTGTCGACATCTCGTGAGGCGATTAACAATTTGGCACCCAAAAGCCCAACTTATTTGATGGAAGTCGATAACGAGATGGTAGTGCCAGTGAACAAAAAGGTTCGCATCATTACCACAGCCAATGATGTGATACATGCATGGGCAGTGCCTGCGTTTGGCGTTAAGCAGGATGCGATCCCAGGTTTTGTCCGCGATACCTGGTTCAAAGCCGATAAGATTGGAACATATCGCGGTCAGTGTTCAGAGTTGTGTGGAGCACAGCATGCTTTCATGCCGATTGTTGTCAAGGTCGTCTCTGATGAAGATTACACCCAGTGGGTAGCTCAAAAGAAAAAAGAAATGGCCGCAACAGCTGACGATCCAAGTAAGGTTTACACCTTGGCGGAGCAAATGGATCGTGGTGCAAAGGTTTATGCGACCAATTGTGCTGCATGTCATCAGGCCAATGGTAAAGGCGCAGGAGCCTTCCCCGCTTTGGATGGCAGCAAGGTAGTGCTTGGACCGAAGCCCGCAAATTACAACATTTTGATTAATGGAAAAGGTGCAATGCCCAAGTGGGGCGGTGTAATTTCTGATGGTGATTTGGCTGCGGTCATGACCTATACCCGAAATGCCTGGAGTAATAAAACGGGTGATGTGATTCAGACGCAAGAATTTATTACAGCACGCGCCGCAAAGTAAAAAGTAAACGAATTTATATCTATTCAAATCGAACTGGAGCAAGCATGAGCACCATATCTACGACCCACGATCACGCGCATGATCATGCGCACGACCATCCCCATGGTTGGAGACGTTGGTTATTTGCGACCAATCACAAAGACATTGGCACAATGTACCTAATTTTCTCCTTTGTAAGCCTGTTAGCTGGCGGCGTGATGGCTTTAGGAATTCGTTTGGAATTATTCCAACCAGGATTGCAATATCTTCGCCCAGAGTTTTTCAATCAGTTAACTACCATGCATGGTTTGGTCATGGTATTTGGCGCTATCATGCCAGCCTTCGTTGGCTTTGCGAACTGGATGATTCCCCTGCAAATTGGTGCGTCTGATATGGCCTTTGCACGGATGAATAACTTTAGCTTTTGGATTTTGCCAGTGGCAGCTTTATTGTTATTTGGTTCCTTCTTAGTTCCCGGAGGCGCACCATCAGGCGGTTGGACTTTATACGCCCCGCTCACATTGCAGATGGGTCCAGGGATGGACATGGCAATTTTTGCACTCCATTTATTAGGCGCATCATCGATCATGGGCTCAATCAACATCATTGTGACCATCCTAAACATGCGCGCTCCTGGCATGACATTAATGAAGATGCCAATGTTTTGCTGGACCTGGCTAATTACTGCTTATCTTTTAATCGCAGTGATGCCTGTTCTAGCTGGCGCAATTACGATGGTTTTAACTGATCGCCATTTTGGCACCAGCTTTTTCTCTGCGGCCGGTGGCGGCGATCCAGTGATGTACCAGCATATCTTCTGGTTCTTTGGCCACCCAGAGGTTTACATCATGATATTGCCAGCCTTTGGCATCATTAGTGAGGTTGTGCCTGTATTTGCAAGAAAGAGATTGTTTGGCTATGCCTCGATGGTTTATGCGACATCATCGATTGCAATCCTGTCATTTATTGTTTGGGCGCACCATATGTTTGCGACAGGCATGCCTGTAACTGGACAGCTCTTCTTTATGTATGCCACCATGTTGATTGCTGTGCCAACGGGTGTGAAAATATTTAACTGGGTAGCAACCATGTGGAAGGGGTCGATGACATTTGAAACCCCCATGTTGTGGGCTATTGGTTTCATATTTGTATTTACCATTGGCGGCTTTACAGGTCTGGTCTTGGCGATGGCACCAATTGATATTGGTTTACAAGACACGTATTACGTCGTTGCCCACTTCCATTATGTCTTGGTAGCGGGATCACTGTTCGCTATGTTTGCTGGCTTTTATTACTGGTGCCCCAAGTGGACTGGTCGAATGGCCGATGAGTTCCGTGGCAAGGTCCATTTCTGGGGCTCGATGATATTTTTCAATTTGACCTTCTTCCCGATGCACTTCTTGGGACTGGCTGGTATGCCTCGCCGTTATGCAGATTACCCAACCCAGTTTGCAGATTTCAATTTAATTGCTTCGATTGGCGGTCTGGGATTTGGTTTGATGCAAGTGTATTTCCTGCTATTTGTGATTCTGCCTGCGTATCGCGGTCAGGGTAAAAAAGCGCCTGACAGCCCATGGGAAACCGCAAATACTTTGGAATGGACTATTCCATCACCTTCACCATTTCATACCTTTGAGCAACCGCCTAAGGTAAGTTAATTGGTGTTTTGATGACCCAGCAATCAAATCCTTTAATGACAAACCGCCGCCTTGCGGCGGTGTTGTTATCAATAGTGCTAGCTTTTTTCTTAGGGATTGTCGCGAAGTACTGGATATTTGGTTGATTTATGGCTAGCAAGCTTGGCTCCCTCAACATACAAATTTTACTCAAGCTGCTTTTGCTTGCGGTCCTGATGTTTGGTTTTGGTTACGCACTAGTTCCTCTTTATAAGGCGCTCTGCGAAGTGACTGGTATTAATGTCATTACGAGTAAGAATAATTATGGCGTGAGAGCCCATGGCGCAAGCAAGCCTAGCAATACTCAAATTGATTACTCGCGCAAGATCACCATTGAATTTGATTCGAATAGCCGTGGCCCATTTGCATTTAAGCCAGTAAAAAATTTCTTAGAGGTTCATCCTGGCGAAATGCACGAGATTGTGTATGAGGTTGTTAATACGATGAACCGCCCAGTTGCAGCCCAGGCGATTCCAAGTTATGCCCCGAAAGCTGCAACGGAATACTTTACAAAAATTGAATGCTTTTGCTTTCAAGAGCAGGCGCTAACCCCACACCAGATTAGACAAATGCCGGTGGTATTTATTGTGGATCCTAATTTGCCAAAAGATGTAAAAACAATCACCCTTTCCTATACTTTTTTTGAAACGGGTATCGCAAAACCGGTGGCAGATACAAAGTCTAACAAGAAAAACGCGTCATGAAAAAGAAATTAAATTTTCTACAGTCCATGCGCGCAGTATTGTGGGCTTTTCTGGGCGTTCGGAAGAAATCGGATTTGCAGAGTGATGTTGCTAGCTTAAGCTTTGTGCACATCATTATTGCTGGTGTATTGGGCGCTGTTATTTTTATGGCGCTCCTTTTGTTAATTGTTAAAGCAGTTGTCTTAAATTAATTCTTTAAGTTAGAAAGAGCACGATGTCATCGAACTCCACTCCTTATTATTTTGTACCGGCACCATCTAAATATCCAGTATTAGCTAGTATTGGCCTACTTGGTTTTGGCAGCGGGATGTCTGCATGGGTTAATCAATTGTCTTGGGGCGGGCCCTTAGTTTTGGGCGCAGTCGTATATATGCTAGTAGTTTTATACGGCTGGTTTGGAGATGCAATTTCTGAGTCCAATACCGGTAAGAACGGTGTAAACGTTGATGTATCTTATCGTTGGTCGATGAGCTGGTTCATTTTTTCAGAAATCATGTTCTTTGCTGCCTTTTTCTCCGCATTGTTTTATGCGCGCAGCATCACGGTTCCTTGGTTAGGCGATGTAGATAACAAATTATTGTGGCCCGATTTTGTAGCAGCTTGGCCAACTGTCGGCCCAACTGGTTTAGTAGAAAAATTTAGCACGATCGGTCCTTGGCCCATTCCAACAATTAATACATTGCTGCTATTGAGTTCTGGGGTCACTGTAACCTGGGCTCACCATGCCTTGCGTGAGGGACATCGCCAACAGGCAATCTATGGTCTGTTTGCTACCGTTCTTTTGGGGGCGATCTTTTTAGGTTTCCAAGCCTATGAGTATATTCATGCGTATTCTGATTTAAACCTCAAACTAACCTCCGGAATTTATGGTTCAACCTTCTTTATGTTGACCGGTTTTCATGGATTCCATGTATTCCTAGGCGGCTTAATGCTGGCTATTATCTTGCGGCGCTTAATTCGGGGTGATTTCACTGCTGACAATCATTTTGGTTTTGAAGGTGCCGCATGGTACTGGCACTTTGTTGACGTTGTCTGGTTGGGCCTTTATATCGTTATTTATTGGATGTAGCAAAAACGGTAGCCAAGCGCTACCGTTTTACTGAGCAACTTTTAGGCCAGTGGATTCTATGAGGCCAAAGTAGTAGGCAATCCAAATGCCTATAAATAAGGCGATAGATAATCCAATTCGTAGCATTAGAGAATGAACCATCCTGGAGCTATTTCCCTTATCCTTCATCATGAAGTACAACGCCGATCCTAAGCTGCCAATAATGACAAGTAGGATCAGAACAATCATCCATTTCATTGTGATTCCTTGCCTTTGAATTTATTTTCTATTCTTATTGTAGAGCGCCGAGTGGCTACTGTCGCCGCTATCATAGCTATTGCTATCGGTCTTCTTGCGGGACGCTGGCAGTTGGGGCGTGCTGAGGAAAAAATAGCTCTATCTAATCAAATTGCTGCCGTGGCAGATAAAGAGCAGATTGATATAAATGCGAAAGCTTGGAGCCTTGCTGAGGTGCAGTATCGCCCTGTGCGCGCAAGAGGACAATTTTTACCTAGCGAGATTATTTGGTTAGATAATCGGCCAAAACCAAATCTTGGAAATCAAAATCAAGGGCATTCTGGTTTTTATGTATTAATGCCTTTTTTGCTTGAAGGATCAGTGCAGCAAATCGTTTGGGTGAATCGAGGTTGGGCCCCGCGCAACAAGGAAGATCGACTTCAGTTACCAGCCTTTGATACCCCAAAAGGCGAGGTTACGATCGAAGGAGTTGCATTTGCTGGGCCTGGAAGGGTTTTGGAATTTGGAGATCAGCCAAATTCTCGAGATCGTCCTCGCATTCAGCAGAATCTTGACTTGGCTTATGAAGCCAGGCAGCTGAAACACCCTCAATTACCATTTGTTATTCGTCAAAATGACCCAGATCGTAATGATGGCTTATTACGAAATTGGCCTGCGGCAACGGTTGGCGTTGATCGCCATTATGCTTATGCTTTTCAGTGGTTTGCCTTAGCTGCAGCAGCTCTTGCCTTTTGGTTCACAACGGGTTTGTTGCGTTATCGAAATAAAAATCAAACTTCTTAATGGGATTCATTTTGTGAATGATCAGGATTTATTAATACCGGCCAGTCAGGTTGATAAGCAGGCAGTAGACGCAAGAACACGGCGCGGCCGAATTCAGATGATTTTACTCTTGTTAGCGTGCGCAGCTCCTGTGATTGCCTCATATTTAGCCTATTATGTTTTTAAGCCTGAAGGTGGTAAAACAAATTACGGTACTTTGATACAGCCACCTCAGGCAATCAAGCCAGCGTGGCTGAATATTCCCCTTAATGGCAAGTGGACCCTATTAGTATCGCGATCAGCTAGCGAATGTCGCAAAGGTAATGATGCTTGTATAGAGATCTTATATCTCATGCGTCAAGTTCGCCTTGCATTAGGTAAAGAAAAAAATCGATTACAGCTTGTTTGGGTTGTTAGTGATCGCCTGCCCGTTGATCCGGAAATTCAGAAGGCCTACGATCAAGAGAATGCAGGGTTTTATATTGTTCCTGCTCCAGACCCAAAAAATGACACAGAGTGGTTAGCCTGGTTAAATCAGCAGAATTTAGGTACAGGAATTCAGCTGATTGATCCGAGTGGCGAAAAGATGATGGTTTTTCCAGATAAAGCAGAATCCAAAGATTTTGTAAGAATGCGAAAAGATTTAGAACGTTTATTAAAGCTCAATCGCAAGGGTGAGAAGATATGACTTCAGAATCGGCTCTATTACTAATAGAGCTTGCTGGTATTGCATTGATCTTTGCTGGGTTACCTCTTGTATATCTATTGCGCAAAAAGAGCTTGGGTGTTTTCCAGAAACTTAATTGGGTCGTTGTCTTCCTGACATTTGACCTTATTTTGTTTGGCGCATTTACACGTTTGAGTGATTCTGGTCTGGGCTGTCCTGATTGGCCCGGTTGTTATGGAAGCTCAAATCCGTTGAGAGCGATGGCAGAAATTCAGGCTGCTGAGGCAGTCATGCCAACTGGCCCTGTCACCGTATTTAAAGCTTGGGTAGAAATGATTCATCGTTATTTGGCAATGGGCGTTGGCATTTTGATCATTGCCCAGGTTGTTTTAGCCTTTAAACAAATTGGAGCCCAACGTTCTTTAGCAATAAAGGGGAGTTTATTTCTGCTGGCTCTGGTTTGTTTGCAAGGAGCATTTGGCGCCTGGACCGTCACTTTAAAGTTACAACCGATTATTGTGAGTATGCATTTAATCCTAGCCCTGTTTCTTTTTTCTAGCATGGTATGGTTTGCCCAGCGCAATGATGTAAGACCTGTGAAGCAAGCTACTTTCAGCACTCAAGTGCCCATGACAATCATCTTAATTGCCATAGTTACTTTATTTATGCAAATATTTTTAGGGGCTTGGGTAAGTACCAACTATGCTGTATTAGCATGCCCTGATTTTCCAACATGCATGGGAGCATGGTATCCAAAGATGGATTGGCAAAATGCATTTTATTTATGGCGCGAGTTGGGTCAAGCAAAATCTGGGGAAGTCATTCCAATGACCGCTTTGGTTACGATTCACTGGACCCATCGTGTTGGTGCCATCATTGCTTCTGCAGTCTTATTGTTTCTTGCAATTTCAGTATTGCGACGCGGACAGCCACATATTGCTTTTTGGGGTAAAGCGATTATTGCCCTACTTACTTTACAGGTCATCACTGGTATTTCCAATGTGGTGTTCCAGTGGCCACTACTTGCCGCCCTCCTTCATACTGGCGGCGCTGCAGCAATCTTATTTTGTTTGATTCGCTTGAGTGCCTGGAGTGATTGCCCATTCTTCTCTGGTAGAAACACTTTTCATCAGGGGGCGTCATGAATGGCGGTTCATTTGAGCGCCCACCGATGCCACGTTGGCGCCAATATTGGGTATTAACAAAACCGCGCGTAACCCAGCTCGCGGTCTTTTGCGCCATTATTGGTATGTTTTTAGCAACCCCGGGAATGGTGCCTTGGCCTGTATTGATAGGCGGCTCAATTGGTATTTGGTTATTGGCTGGCGCTGCATTTGCAGTGAATTGTTTAATTGAGCAGGCAGTGGATGCCAAAATGCGCCGCACAGCATGGCGGCCCTCAGCTACCGGAGAAATTACACCACTCCAAATTATTGTTTTTTCATGTTTATTGGGGGGTGTTGGGATGGTGGTTCTGTGGAACTATACAAATCCACTCACAATGTGGCTAACCTTTGCTACCTTCGTTGGCTATGCCGTTATATATACCTGGTTTCTAAAGCCCGCTACCCCACAAAATATTGTGATTGGTGGTCTCTCCGGAGCGATGCCCCCCGCTTTGGGATGGGTAGCCGTAACAAATCAACTTTCAGCAGAGGCTTGGCTTCTTGTTCTAATCATTTTTGTATGGACTCCACCGCACTTTTGGGCCCTAGCACTATATCGTCGAGAAGATTATGAACAAGCTGGGCTACCCATGTTACCCGTTACACATGGCGAGCGGTTTACTCTTTTAAATATACTGCTCTATACCCTAATTTTATTAGCGGCATCAATCCTGCCATATGTGTATGGCATGAGCGGGATTTTTTATTTGGTATCGGCAATCGTGTTGAGCGGTATTTTTGTTTATTACGCCATACGGCTATATCAACACTACAGTGATCAGTTAGCACGCAAGACCTTTAAATATTCGATTAGTTACTTAGCACTATTATTTGCTGCAATCCTAATTGATCATTATCTATAGTCATTATGAAAAAATTCTTTATATTAAGCGCTTTAATTATGTTGGTGGCCTGTTCACAAGCTAGTTTCAAAAATGTGGACATTACCAGCAGTAAATCATTTGGTAATAACTTTTTATTGTTAGATACTCAGGGTAAGGAAAAAACAATTACTGACTATCGAGGTAAGGCTGTAGTGCTATTTTTTGGGTATACCCATTGCCCTGATGTTTGCCCATCCACCCTAATCGAGATGCAAGGCGTTATGAAAGATTTGGGCCCACTTGCTGATCGCGTGCAGGTCATCTTTGTAACAGTGGATCCAGAGCGGGATACAGCGGAGCTAATGGCGCAGTATCCACCAGCATTTGACCCTCGGTTTATAGGTCTGCGCCCTGCCAATGAAGCTGCATTAGTAAAGATGGCAAAAGACTTTAAGGTGTACTACAACAAAGTGCCTGGCAGTAATCCTAAAAACTATACGATTGACCACACAGCAGGAAGCTATGTCTTTGATCCCGCTGGAAACCTTCGTCTATATATCAAGCATGGGCAAGGAGCGGAGCCCATCGCCCATGATTTAAAGATATTACTTCGGTAACTTAATGCAATAAGGACTCATCGTCCTTGAGGGCAATACGTAGTTTTTTAAATGCCGCCACTTCAATTTGGCGAACACGTTCAGCCGAAATACCATATTCTTTTGCAAGATCATGAAGTGTTTTGCTGCCTTGCCCGTTGGCGTCAATATCAAGCCAGCGAGCCTGAACAATTGCCCTACTGCGCCCATCTAGGGTATTCAAAGCTTGCATTAGCTTGGGACCTTGCAAAGCAAACTGATCATTTTGGTTTAATACAGCACTCGGCTCTTGGCGTTCATCAGCAAGCCAATGAATCGGAGCAAATTGCTCTTCATCACGTTCATCGGCCTCAATAGATACTTCACCACCAGCCAACCGTATTTCCATTTCTTTTACATCGGCACCGCGAACATCTAGAGCTTTCGCCAAGGATTCAATTTCAGCACTGGTTAGGGCGTTGGCTGAGAGCTTATTACTTCTGAGGTTAAAGAAAAGCTTACGCTGTGCTTTAGTGGTTGCTACTTTAACAAGCCGCCAATTCTTAAGAATGTATTCATGAATCTCAGCTTTGATCCAATGAATAGCGTAAGAAACTAAGCGGACACCTTGGTTAGGATCGTAGCGTTTAACTGCTTTCATGAGGCCAATATTGCCCTCTTGAATCAGGTCGGCATGTGGAATACCGTAGCCAAGATATTGGCGGGCTACCGAGGCTACTAAGCGCAAATGCGAGAGAACCAATTGACGAGCAGCGTCGAGGTTTTCAGTACGACGATATTCTTGGGCAAGAGTAAATTCTTGAGCAGCGCTTAGCATCGGTAGGCGATTTATATGCGCTAAATATGCATCAAGCGTGCCAACTCCAAGGGCGGGCAAAGAAGGCATCGCCAAGGCAATGCTAGAGGATGATCCCAATTTACGAGAATTCATAGAAGTTTTCAAAGTCATCAAATAATGGATTAACTTGAGTTGATATAAAACTATTTTAGCACTCTTGTCAATAGAGTGCTAACTAAGCTATATTAATGTAAATATATGATTTATATAGATATTATACTAGTTCTCTAGCATAAGATTGTGCATCAAAAGGTTCCAAGTCGCTCAAACCCTCGCCTTTGCCCACAGCATAGACACTGGTCTTAGCTGGCATACCCTCTAATCCCGACGGCTGCTCTAAAGCCTGGCTAAGAGCACAAATCACCCCGCCCTTCGCAGTCCCATCTAATTTAGTCACGATGATCCCATGAAGGCCAATGGCATCTCTAAATGCACGCACTTGAGCAATACCATTTTGACCAGTATTACCATCTAAGACCAAAACAATGCGATGGGGTGCATCGGGCACAAGCTTAGAAATTACTCGTTTCACCTTCTTAAGCTCTTCCATCAGATTGGTTTGGGTCGCTAAGCGACCGGCGGTATCAATGAATAAAAGATCAATCTGACGTGAGATTGCTGCATGAATAGCATCGTGAGCAACTGCAGCCGCATCACCACTCTCTTGGCTTAAAACCTGCACCTGGTTGCGCTCGCCCCATTCTTTCAATTGGTTACGAGCAGCCGCCCTAAAGGTGTCACCAGCAGCCAATAACACTGATTTACCGTGAGATTGAAAATGGTGACACAGTTTGCCAATAGTAGTGGTTTTACCGGCCCCATTAACACCCACAATCAACCAAATCTCTGGTTGATGGTTTGATTGCGGAAATAAGAGGGGGTTTTGGGGATCCTCAAGCGGTGTTAGAAGGTGGCTAAGCTCTTGAACTAATACCCCTTTTAAATCCTCAGAATTTGTAATGGAATGTGATTTAGCAGTTTTACGTAAACTCGAAATGAGTGAATCAGTGGTGGCGACGCCAACATCTGCTTTTAATAGGAGCTCCTCAAGGTGTTCATACCAGGCCTCATCAACCTTATTAAGCCCAAATAGGGTACCCAGCGTTTTACGTAAACCGAACATTATCGATACAATCCTTTACATACATCTTAACAAGTTCATGACGACTTCGATAATGTGATGATAGTCACCTCAATGCTCTATAAATTCATACGTATATTTCCACCTTTAGCGCTAATATTTTTAGGCATTGGCTTAGGCGTATTACCAGCTAGTGAGGTAAGTGCTAATAAAACGGATACCCACGAATATCAATTCAAGAACGGGTTGCGTTTAATTGTTCGCGAAGATCGACGTGCTCCCACAGTCGCACACATGGTCTGGTATCGAGCTGGCTCAATGGATGAGGTTAATGGCAAAACAGGTGTAGCCCACGTCTTAGAGCATATGATGTTTAAGGGCACGAAAACAGTTAAGTCCGGTGACTTTTCTAGGATGGTTGCTGCAGTAGGTGGGCGTGAGAATGCTTTTACTGCACGTGACTTTACCGGTTATTTTCAGCAAATTGAGAAATCAAAGCTTGCTGACGTTGTGCGCTTAGAAGCAGATCGAATGGCTAACCTAAATTTTTCTGATGAGGAATTTAAGAAAGAAATTCAGGTGGTTATGGAGGAACGGCGATTGCGTACTGAAGATAATCCAAGCAGTCTGATGCAAGAGCTATTGATGGCAACCGCCTTTATTAGTTCGCCTTACCGCCATCCAATCATTGGCTGGATGGATGATTTGCAAAATATGAAAGCTAGTGATGCTAGGCAATGGTATCAAGAATGGTATGCACCTAATAACGCAATTGTGGTGGTGGTTGGTGACGTTAAGGCGGCTGAAGTAAGGAACTTAGTCGAAAAATATTACGGACCTATTAAGAATAAACAATTACCAGAACGTAAACCCCAACTTGAACCAGAGCAAAAAGGCGAGAAGCGCATCAATTTAAAAGCCCCCGCTGATAGTGCTCAAATCATGATGGCCTGGAAGGTTCCTAAATTAGATCCAAAAAAAACGGATGTTGGTGAATCCTATGGATACGAAGTTTTATCTGCAGCCCTTAGCGGACACGATAATGCGCGACTCAATCGAGAGTTAGTTCGTAATAAACGTTTAGCTAATAACGCAGGGGCAAGTTATGACCTGGTCAGTCGTGGGCCAGAGCTTTTTGTAATCAGCGCAACCGCCGCAAAAGGTCAAACAGTGGCTGATTTAGAAAAAGGCATATTGCAATCTATTCAAGAGATTGCTAATAGCGGTATTACAGAGCTTGAGTTAAAACGAATCAAAGCACAACTTTTAGCATCACAAATTTATAAACGCGACTCTATTTTTGCTCAGGCCATGGAAATTGGGAGTTCTGAGATTGCCTATGTATCTTGGAAAGAGGTCGATCGTATGATTGAGAGAGTTCAATTGATTAATTCAGAACAAATAAAAAATGTTGTACAGAAATTTTTTATTCAAGATGGCTTAACTGTGGTGACTTTAGATCCTCAGCCACGGACGATGCTGGCAAATCCAAAATCAAGCCCGAGTGGGCTACGACATTGAGGTTCATCTCGTGCGTATATTTACTATAAATTTAAAGCCCTATCTGCAAATATTTCTGGGACTTCTCACCACTGTATTGATGGGCAATGCGTTTGCGCTATTACCTATTCAAGAAATACCTCTTAGCAATGGCACTAAGGCTTATTTAATACAGACTAATACCATCCCAATGGTTGATATTGAACTTAGTGTAGATGCTGGTAGTCGCTATGATCCTAAGGAAAAAAGCGGGCTAGCCAGCTTAACTGCAGCCCTATTAACACGAGGGGTAGAATGGCGTGGCGGTACTTTAAATGAAGCGATGCAAGCGGATGCGATTGCTGATTTAGGAGCAAGTATTACTGCGTCTGCATCAGGTGAGCGCACCCTGATTCGTGCGCGCTCCTTAAGTAAGCCCGACATTTTTAACCCCCTTTTAGATTTATTAGTGGCTACTGTAAGTAAACCAATTTTTGATGCTCAAATTGTTGCTCGTGAAAAACAACGTATTTCGTCTGCGATTGCAGAGGGCGATACTAAGCCTGAAGTTGTCTTACAAAAACGCTTTCGAAAGCAATTATTTGGTAACTATCCACTTGCAGAATCTCCCAGCTTGACCACAATTGCTTCTATCGGCGCTGATGATCTAAAGCGTTTTCATCGCGATTTCTATCGACAGGATCGCATCATTATCAACATGGTTGGGGATATAGATATCAGGGTAGCAAAAGAAATTGCGGAGAAGCTGATAGCTCAGTTACCTCAGCAGGGCCCCATCATCCCAGTGCTACCGTCGTTTACTCGCTCGCCGATAGCTCCTGAAGCTGAGCGACTAGTGCGTATACCGTTTCAGTCACAACAAACCCATATTGCAATGGGTATGTCTGCAATCACACGCAGTAATCCTGATTTTTTCCCATTATTAGTTGGCAACTATGTATTAGGTGGCGGCGGTTTTGTTTCTCGATTGGTTGGTGAGATACGCGATAAGCGCGGTTATTCTTATAGTGTGTTTAGCTATTTTCAACCTGGTCGAGATACGGGTAGTTTTGAGGCTGGCTTACAAACTCGTAATGATCAGGCTAATGAGGCCTTGGAGGTCTTGCAAAAGACAATAGCGCTTTTCATTCAAGAAGGCCCAACGGATAAAGAGTTAGCCGCTGCAAAGGCAAATCTAATTAATGGGTATCCATTACGTTTAGATACTAATCGTAAATTGCTAGAAAATCTCTCTTCTATTACATGGAACCAGTTACCTTTGAATACTTTAGAGACATGGACCAAACAGGTTGCGGCTGTTAAAAAAGAAGATGTGCGGGCTGCATTTGAGCGCCATTTAGACATGCGTCGCATGATTAGTGTTTTGGTTGGCGGGACGCAATAATTGCAAAACCATTCGAATCGTGTCCGGATTATTGGAGGCGTTTGGCGAAGTAGACAAATTACAGTGTTACAGCAAGAGGGTTTACGTCCAAGCTCGGATCGGGTTCGAGAAACTCTTTTTAATTGGTTGGGTCAGGATTTAAGTGGCCTTAAAGTTCTTGATGCATTTGCTGGGTCAGGTGCCCTTGGGTTTGAAGCTGCATCCCGTGGAGCAGAACAAATCGTTCTTATCGAAAAAGACAAAAAAATATTTAAACAACTACAAACCCAATACCAGCTATTAATTTCTTCGCCAATCTTAGGGCATCTAGAAATGATTAATGGGGATAGCCTTGCTTATATGCGTCCGTTAGAAAAGCATTCATATCATTTGATTTTCCTTGACCCGCCATTCAGTCAGCCCGAGGTATTAAAAGCTGCGATTACCGAGGCTACACGTATTTGTGATGATCAATCGGGAGGTGGAATTTATATCGAATGCCCGATTACTCAGCATTTATCTGAATTTGAGAAACTGATGTCAGGCTGGGCCTGTGCGCGGCAGATGCAAACGACGCAGACAAAAGCAGCATTATTTAGGCGTACTTCAGGCTAAACTCATAATTATTTATATAAATAAGGGGCGCCTTTATGACCATTGCTGTTTATCCAGGAACCTTTGATCCTTTTACACGAGGACACGAAGACTTGGTACGCCGTGCATCCAGTATTTTTACCAAGTTGATTGTTGGTGTTGCTGACAGTAAAAGCAAGAAGCCAATTTTTACTCTTAACGAACGTATTGAAATTGCTCAAGAGGTGTTGGGACACTATCCCAACGTTGAGATCGCAGGCTTTTCTGGTTTGCTGAAGGATTTTGCTAGGGAACACAATGCGAGAGTGATTGTTCGTGGCTTACGGGCAGTTTCTGATTTTGAGTATGAGTTTCAGATGGCAGGAATGAATCGATATTTATTGCCCGATGTAGAAACTCTATTTTTAACACCATCCGATCAATATCAATTTATTTCAGGCACGTTTGTGCGCGAAATTGCTTTAATGGGAGGGGATGTTAGTAAATTTGTATTTCCCTCGGTCGAAAAATGGTTACATAAAAAGAATGCACAAGCCAAATCAAAATAAGCTATTCTGGTTTTGATTCAAAAATTGAAGGATGTAAGTTATGGCCTTAATGATTACAGACGAGTGCATTAATTGTGACGTCTGTGAGCCCGAGTGTCCAAATGATGCAATTTATATGGGCCTTGAAATCTACGAAATTGATCCGAGTAAATGTACTGAGTGCGTTGGGCATTTCGATGCACCCCAGTGCCGTCAAGTATGTCCAGTTGATTGCATACCATTACATCCAGATTATTTAGAAACTCAAGAACAGCTATTGCGTAAGTATCAAATGCTAACGAAAGCTAAAGCGAGCGGGTAGACAATCATTAATCTGGACCATGCAAGACTTGCATCGCATTTTGAGCATCTCCCTTAAGCAACAAGGGCAGTACTTTTAAGGCTTTATCAATGGATTGGTCAATTCTGTATAGTTCTTCACTACTTGGTTTCTTTAATACAAAGTCGGCAACATCGATTTTAGATTGATCACCCGGCAGGTCGCGAGGATGGCCAATTCCAAAGCGTAAGCGCCAAAATTGCTGGCTTGAAAGATGAGATTGAATATCTTTGAGACCGTTATGACCGCCGTTACCACCCCCCAGCTTAAGTCTTGCAATACCCGGCTTCAAATCTAATTCGTCATGAGCCACCAGGATCTCATGGGGGGAAATTTTATGAAAGCGGCAAAGGGGTCCAACTGATTCACCGCTGAGGTTCATAAAGGTATCGGGTGCCAATAAGTAAATATCCTGACCTTCTAATTTAATCTTGGCAACGCGACCTAAAAAGCGCTTTTCTGTCTGCAAAACTTGTTTATTTTGACGAGCAAGACGGTCAATAAACCAAAATCCTGCATTGTGGCGATCTTGCTCATGTTTAGAGCCTGGGTTTCCAAGGCCAACAATTAGACGAATCATATGCAGTATTTGGTGAATATTTAGGAATGATCAAACTATAAACGAGTCACCTCTATCTATAAAAAAACCCGCACAAGGCGGGTTCTTTGGGAGTTGAAACAAAGGAATTAACTCTTTGCCTCTTTGTCCTTCGCATCTTTATCGCTTGGTGCGGCCGCAGCATCGGCAGCAGGCGCTGCGGCAGCTTCAGCAACTGGCTCGGGTTCTGCTTTAACGGTTGGAATACGCGCATTAGCAATAACGGGATTCTCTTGTTCAACATGCAAGACCAATGAAACGCCCTTGGGCAGCACCACATCTTTTGCGTGTATGGATTGGCCAACAACAATCTTGCTGAGATCCACTTCTAAGAATTCCGGGAGGTCTGCAGGTAAGCAGGTAATTTCCAGTTCATTGGCGATATGGCTAACAACCGCGCCACCAAATTTAACGGCCTCTGATTCCTCAGCGCTCTTAAAGTGAAGCGGTACGCGCATATGAATTTTTTCTGTCGCAGAGACACGTTGAAAATCGACGTGTAATACGAGAGGTTTGAATGGATGCATCT
>JACCEB011224845.1_pt1 | contig 15804 bp, 17 predicted proteins | sample 7454761 | NCBI WGS metagenome assembly JACCEB01 (sample SAMN15323454, study PRJNA562643) | freshwater metagenome | isolation source: river surface water | place: USA:Blue River Watershed | collected 2017-08-18 | reverse complement strand
CTCGCCTGTTTTTGGATTACGCCCCATTCGCGCAGCTCGCGAACCCAATGAGAAACTACCAAAACCAACAAGCTGTATCGTATTTCCTTTTGCGACACTTGCTTTAATTGCATCTAGTGCTAGATTTAATGCCTCTTCAGCTTTTGTTTTACTTAAGTCTGCACCATCTGCAATCACATCAACCAAGTCTGCTTTTGTCATAATGGGTTTCCTTTGCCTTATGTCGGTGTTGTTAAATAGTGGAGGCTGTAGATATTTCAGGTCAAATTGAGTCTCCACGTTTATGCTAGCAAACTAATTGAGAAAATCTGTAAATACTTTTTGACAAACTAAATAAATAATGACTAAACATAGGCTACAGTGGTCTGTATGGATGTTATTAAGCCCAAATTTAGGGTTATTCCTAGCTATTTTTGCAATTCACCTAGCTTGTAGTGGGCATGTTGCAGCGCAATCGGTAGAGGCAATTACGAATCCAATTCCGCGGTCTGTGGAGCAGGCAATTAAACGGAGTGGCATTAATAAAGATTCTATTAGCATCGCTGTAACGGAGATCCCATCAAACGCTAATCCTAAACCACGAGCTCGCACCATTCTTTCTTGGCGAGATGAGCTTGGCATGAATCCAGCGTCCACCATTAAATTACTCACAACGCTCGTTGCCTTAGACGTTCTTGGTCCAAAATACCGCTGGCGCACCGAACTTTTTACGGATGGTGCAATTAAAAATGGTACCCTCAAGGGTAATATTTATTTTGTTGGGCATGGAGATCCTAAATGGATTCCAGAAGAATTAGCAAGGCTCACAAAGAAGCTCCGTGAGAAGGGTATCCAACGCATTGATGGCAACTTAATTTTTGATCGTAGCGCATACTCTCCGCAGGTCATGGAGGATCTTACTATTGACGGTGAGGCATTGCGTGCCTATAACGTACCACCTGATCCCCTCCTTTATTCGTTTCGGACACTTTCATTCCAGATTAATCCAAATAAACATGGTGACGCGTTTAACATTACCTACTCTCCCAAGTTAGCGCGCTTTGGGATTCAAAACAATATCACCATCAGCCCCGGGCCATGCGATGGTAGTAAGCGTGATATTCGTCTTGAAATTACTCCTGACCCTAGTAGCATAGGAAGCTCAACAGTAAAAAATAAAACGGCAGTCCAATGGCTTGCTACTTTTACAGGCGAGATCCCTCAAAACTGTGGCGGAATTAGCTATAACGTTGTCAAATTTGATCCGGATACTTTTTTAACTCTTGGCTTTACTGCAGCTTGGGAAGAAGCGGGTGGTAGCTGGACAAAACCGCCTCGTGGCCAATCAGGCTTGGTACCAGTCTATGCTCGCCCCCTTCTCAACTTTGAAGGCTTAAGTCTCCTTGATGCAGCGGACGATATCAATAAGTTTTCAAATAATGTGATGGCCCGCCAAGTGTTTTTAACCTTGGCGCTTGAAAAAATGGGTAAGCCGGCAGATATCGCCTCAGGAGAAAAAGTAATTCAGGCATGGCTCGCGCAGCGAGGCCTATCTTTTCCAGAACTTGTTATTGAGAATGGTTCTGGCTTATCACGGAATGAAACAATTTCAGCAAGCAATCTCAATAATCTCTTAATTGCTGCACAAAATCTTCCAATCGCAGATGTTTTTACTAATACCCTACCCTTAGCAGGCTCTGAGGGAACAGTACGCAATCGCTTAATTACACAACTACGTAAATTTTTACATCTCAAGAAAAAACCAGAGGTTCGGATCAAAACCGGCACACTAAATAATGTCCGCACGATTTCTGGTTATGTATTTAGTAAGTCAGGAAGAATCTATGCCGTGACTTCATTCATTAATGACCCTAAGGCAAATCGTGGTCAAGAAATACATGATCAACTACTCATATGGCTACTAGAGGACGGTCCTGATCCAAAAGAAGCACGCTGAAGGCGATCGCGTACTGCATCCCAATCTTCACCATCTGGAGGAGTCGGCATATAAATAGATCGATAATTTGATTGGTCTAAATCTCGCAATAAACGGTAGAGTCCTTGGGCAAACCGATAGGAGTCTTGGGGGAGGAAGATGTAATCAATCTGCTTAGCAGTGTCATGTGGCAGTAGCGCAGGATTGAATTTTTCCATCTCCCATAACACTATAGCTGTCCTCTTGGCTAATAAGCCGTCTTGCTCAAGCTTTTTTAATTGAGCCATCCACTGATTCCCTTTATACAAATGCAAAGGGGTGTGCGGGGCATAATGCGCTTTCAAACTTCCTGATACACGAGGCGAGTCTGAGGTATTAGTTCCGTTAACAATATCAATCCCCGTTCTTTCTTTAATTTGTTGAGGAGTAATAGTGCCTGGGCGAAGAAGTCGTGGTGCACCCTCGGTGGACACATCCAAAATAGTTGACTCAATTCCAAATTGACAGTCGCCTCCATCCAAAATAAATAAATCACTGTTAACTATGAAATCGGCACGGACATGGGATGCAGAGGTTGGGGAAATTCGACCAAAACGATTTGCAGAGGGTGCGGCAATACCTCCGCCAAAGACTCTAAGCAGGTTTTGTGCCAAGGGATGAGATGGCGAGCGAAGTGCTACAGTCTCTTGACCACCTGTGACGCAATCTAAAACCAATTTACTCTTCTGAAACACCAACGTTAGAGGGCCTGGCCAAAAGTGTTGAATTAGAACTATGGCTGACTCAGGAATATGCCTGGCCCATGGACTCAAAATAGCAAGCCAGTCTTCCTCTTTTTGCTTTGAATCAGTGGGCGGTGCTTGAACATGCACAATTAGAGGGTGATTAGCAGGTCGGCCCTTTAGCTGATAAATCTTTTTTACTGCTTTGGCATTGCTAGCATCGGCACCCAAACCATAGACGGTCTCGGTTGGCATTGCTACCAAATCACCGCGACGTAATACAGAAACTGCTTGGGATATCTGTAGCGAATCAGACAAGTGTGTCTCAAATAAGTTTGAGTTAGGGAGCAATACCTAAATCTCGGGCAACGGCAATACATGCTGCCCTAGCTTCATCAATACTCTTCCCCAAGCAATTAATATGACCCATCTTACGAGCTAGCTTTGGGCTGGCCTTACCGTATAAATGTAATTTGGCACTCGAATGGGCAAGCACTTGATCCCAATGAGGCTCGCGGGTTTGGCTATTCTCAAACCACACATCGCCTAAAATATTGAGCATGGCGACAGGCTCCATGAGAGTAACGTCCCCTAATGGTAGTCGAGCCATTGCTCTTACCTGCTGTTCGAATTGACTCGTCACACAGGCGTCCATGGTGTAATGCCCGGAATTATGCGGGCGTGGAGCAACTTCATTCACCACAACGGAGCCATCTTGCAAAATAAAATACTCAACGCATAAAACTCCTACATAAGCCATCTTCTCAGCAATCTCGTAACTCGCTGCAATAATTTTTTCAGGTAAATCAGGATATTGAAGCAATGAGGGTGACGGTACTGTAGTGGTGTGCAAAATACCATTACGGTGAATATTTTCAGCAACGGGGTAAGCAGTCAGTTTTCCATCATGCGCACGCACGATCAGGGCTGAAACCTCAAATGCAAGAGGCATTCTTTTTTCGAGAACGCAGACGGATTCGCCTAGACTTTGCCATGCCGCTTTAAGTTCAGTAATATCCAACACATTCACTTGACCCTTGCCGTCATAACCCATGCGTGCTGTTTTCAGAATGGCCGGGAATAAATTAGTAGGGGCTGTTACGAGATCGCTAGCCGATTGAATAACGTGATATGGAGCTGGACCAATTCCAGACTGAGTAGAGCAGTGTTGTAGAAATTGTTTTTCAAGAACACGATCTTGGGCTATCGAAACACATTGACCCATTGGGGCAACAAAAATACCTTTATTTTGGAAATAATCTAAAGCATTTGCTGGAACATTCTCAAACTCAGTACTCACTGCGGCACACAAATTTGCCATGTCATTCAAGGCTTTTTCATCACCATAATCGGCACATATATGCTTTTCGGCAACTGCGCCTCCTGGACTTAGGGGATCGGGATCCAAGACACATACTTTGTAACCAAGCGATTGTGCTTCATGTATAAACATACGTCCTAATTGCCCACCTCCCAATATACCTAGCCAAGCAGGCGGAAGAATTGGCAAATGATTGATCGTAGTATTTCCAGACTTCATCATGATTGATATGAACTACTTTCCCAATTAGGGTAATTTCATTGCTTGGGCAGTTCGCGTTTGCGCTGTTCGAAAGTCGTGCAAGCGTTGAGCAAGATTTTTATCCGAGCAAGCCAACATTGCAACAATATGTAATGCCGCATTTGCTGCACCGGCTTCACCAATTGCAAAACTCGCAACCGGTATCCCTTTGGGCATTTGCACAATTGAATATAGGGAGTCGTCGCCGCGTAAATATTTGCTAGGCACTGGAACACCCCAAATCGGCACAATGGTTTTCGATGCCAGCATGCCAGGTAGATGAGCGGCGCCACCAGCACCAGCAATAATTGCCTTTAAGCCCCGGCCCTCTGCTTTTTCAGCATAAGCAAACATCTCATCAGGCATACGATGGGCAGACAAAACCTGTTTTTCAAAAGGAATGCCAAACTGCTCTAATATTTGTACGGCATGCTGCATGGTCTCCCAATCTGAATTGGATCCCATGACAACTCCGACTAAGACCTGATCAGCCATTGCCTCTCCAAGGAGCTTTCAAAGCTTTATTATCGCAGTCTTTGCCCGAAAAGCATCGGGATTACTATTGGGTCAATCGGCGCAATGCTTCGCGATACTTATCAGCCGTTTTTTCGATAATTTCGGTAGGCAAATGAGGGGCTGGTGGTGTTTTTGTCCACGGCTTGCCATCAATCCGAACAGACTCTAACCAATCCCGCAAAAATTGCTTATCAAACGAGGGGGGGTTCGTACCCACTTGATAGGTCGCTGCAGGCCAAAATCGTGATGAGTCTGCTGTCAAAATTTCATCCATCAAAACCAGCTGACCATGCTGGTCTAAGCCAAACTCAAACTTCGTATCTGCAATGATGATACCTTTATCGCGAGCATACTTTGCAGCCTCGCTGTATAAACGAATGCTTGTTTCTTTAATCTTTTTGGCAAGCTCAGCCCCAATACGTTTTTCTACCTCTGCATATGAAATGTTCTCATCGTGTTGACCCATTTCGGCTTTAGCTGCGGGAGTAAAAATCGGCTCTGCTAGAGTTTGAGCATTTTGCATACCTTCTGGAAGACGAATTCCGCACACCGCGCCAGTATCTTGATAATCTTTCCAGCCACTACCAGCTAAATAACCGCGAACCACTGCTTCTACCAAGATGGGTTTGAGTCGCTTGGCTACAACAGCCCTCCCCTGCACCTGCTCTACTTCATTAGTAGCAACGACGGTGCTTGGATCAATCCCGGTTAAATGATTTGGAATGACATGAGCTAAATGAGCAAACCAAAAATTACTCATTTGATTTAAAACCATCCCTTTTTCGGGGATGGCCTCTTGCATCACCACATCGAATGCTGAAATCCGGTCAGTTGTAATCATAAGCAAATGATCATTACCAACAGCATATACATCACGCACCTTACCCTTTGAAATAAGTGGTAATGAACGAATCGCGGTGGTGTGTAATGCATTCATTGCTAGCGAACCTTCACAATCTTGAGTGTATTGGTTCCTCCCGCCTGATCCATTGGCTCACCAATCGTCAAAACAATCGTATCGCCTGATTTTGCAACACCCAATTCTTTTAAACGTTTCTCGACTCCTATTAGAGCTGACTCGCGGTCAATACCTGCTTCGATACTAAGTGGCCTGACATTACGATATGTGCTCAATGCCCGTTGCGTTTCAATACGGCTTGTTAAGGCAAAAATAGGTACGCGAATGTTATGACGGCTCATCCAAATCGGGGTTGAGCCTGAGTCAGTCAATGCAGCAATCGCTGTTGCATTTAAGTGATGTGCTGTAAATAAGGCGCCCAAGGCAATTGCTTGATCAATCCGCTCAAAACGTTGATCCAAGAAATCAGTATCAAGATTAACTACCTCGGATTTTTCAGCCTCTATACAAATTGCTGCCATTTGCTCAATGGTCTTCACTGGAAATTGACCGGTAGCAGACTCTGCCGAAAGCATTACAGCATCCGTTCCATCCAATACCGCATTAGCAACGTCACTCACTTCAGCGCGCGTTGGTACGGGGGCATTAATCATTGATTCCATCATCTGCGTTGCAGTAATAGTGAACTTATCAGCCTCTAGGGCCAACCGAATCATCCGTTTTTGTAAAGCAGGCACTGCAGGGTTGCCAACCTCGATAGCCAAATCACCGCGGGCAACCATAATGCCATCGCTTTCTGCGATGATTCCTTCAAGCGCTCCAGGCACAATCGCTTCGGCACGCTCGATCTTGGCAATTAAGCGTGCCCTACCCTTACCATGCTTAACGCTAGCAGCATCTGCTAACTTGCGGGCATATGCCATATCTGCCCCATCCTTCGGGAAACTAATTGCCAGGAAATCAACCCCCATAGAAATCGCAGCATCCATATCTTGAATATCTTTTTCGGTCAGAGCGGGGGCTGTTAAGCCACCGCCAGCACGATTAATTCCCTTGTTGTTCGATAAGGGTCCGCCGGTCTCAACCTTTGTATGAATCTCGCCACCAACCACCTTTTCAACCACTAAGACAATCAAGCCGTCATTTAGTAGTAAGCGATCTCCTGGCCGAACATCCTTTGGCAAATCCTTGTAATCCAAACCAACACGATCTTGGTTGCCGAGTTCACAGGCAATATCTAAAATAAAAGGGGCGTTCTCTTTGAGAATGACTTTGCCATCAGCAAATTTACCAACCCGAATCTTAGGCCCTTGTAAGTCAGCCATAATGCCGACTTCTTTATTTACTTCTTTAGAAATTTGTCGTACTAGATCATAGCGCGCACGATGATCGGCCACCGTACCATGTGAAAAATTGAGGCGTACCACGTTCAAGCCAGCACGAATCATCTCTCGCAAAACTTCGGGTTTCTCAGATGCGGGTCCAAGAGTGGCAATAATTTTTGTTGCTCGTTGCATGATTAGTCCTTAGCGCGCTCAGCGAGCACGGCAAATGCTGGCAGAGTCTTACCCTCGAGAAATTCGAGGAAAGCGCCTCCACCGGTTGAAATGTAATCGACTTGATGCTCAATGCCGTACTTGGCAATCGCAGCCAAGGTATCACCACCCCCAGCAATCGAGAAAGCGGGTGAATGAGCAATTGCTGCAGCGATCATTTTGGTACCACCACCAAACTGATCAATTTCAAATACTCCTAATGGCCCATTCCATACAATGGTTCCGGCGTGTGCCAGCATCATCGATAACTTAGCTGCAGTCTTAGGGCCTACATCTAGGATCATATCGTCGGGGGCGACCTCAGTAACGGGTACACGGTTTGCACGAGCGAGGGGCGATAACTCATTAGCAACCACCACATCTTCTGGGATTGGTACACGCGCTCCCCGCTGTTCCATCATAGTAATAATTTCTTTTGCCTCATTGACAAGATCGGGTTCAGCTAAGGACTTACCGATTGCCAAACCTTTTGCTAATAAAAAGGTATTAGCAATTCCGCCGCCGACGATTAACTCATCTACTTTCTCAGCAAGCGATTTAAGTATTGTTAACTTTGTAGAAACTTTAGAGCCAGCCACAATCGCAACTAAGGGGCGCTTGGGCTCCGCAAGAGCCCGTGTAAGAGCATCCAATTCAGCAGCCATTAGAGGTCCTGCACAGGCTACTTTTGCATATCGCGCAATTCCATCTGTGGTCGCCTCAGCCCGATGGGCAGTTCCAAAAGCATCGTTGACATAAACGTCACAAAGGGCGGCCATTTTCTTAGCTAATTCAACAGCGTTCTTTTTTTCACCTATATTGACTCGGCAGTTTTCTAAAAGAACTAAATCGCCAGGGGCAATTGTGAAGCCACCATCGACCCAATTACTAATTAGCGGTACCTTACGATTGAGTAACTCGGCAATACGATGAGCAATCGGTGCCAAACTATCTTCTGGTTTAAAAGCACCCTCAGAAGGCCTTCCTAAATGAGAGGTGACCATCACTGCTGCTCCGCCATCCAAACACATTTGGATAGCAGGAATGGAGGCGCGAATCCGAGTATCTTCCGTAATATTGCCGGCTTCGTCCTGCGGCACATTCAAATCGGCACGAATAAAAACGCGCTTTCCTTTTAACTGCCCCAAAGCGGCGAGCTCATTAAGGCGTTTAACTTTCAGGAGTGAGTTGGGCATAAAAACAGCTTGATCTTAAGGGTTTAATTAGGGCCCTCTATTTTAGATCCAGTGGCGTATTAGGCTAAATACTGCCATTCCGACCAATAGGGTCGGCAGCATCTTACGAGTCCAATAATAAGCCCCGAAGGCAGCAACCCCACCCCAGATATTGGGCAATTTCCAATCCAGTTGACTAATCTCAGTTGCTCCTGCTGGAAATAATAGCTCAGGGGCCAAAATACCAACGATCGCAGCCAGCGGGGCGTAACGGATTGAGCGCAAAATCAGCTCTGGTACCCGAACTCTGTCCCCCAAAAATACAAAGAATGAACGGGTTAACATGGTTATCAAAGCCATGCCCAAAAGTAAGAAAGTAATTTCAATGGAACTCAAGGGCTCTGGTCTCATCGCACCCTCTTAGGAGAGCGATCAGCAAGAATGCCGACTAGTATTGCAGCAATGATGGCAAGACTCAGATTGAGCTTCAAGGGCAAGCTATGGGTCAAAACAGCTACAACGGCTGCAACGATTGCAGCCCAGCGGGCTGCACGATGATCCAACATCGGCATAATCACCGCGATCAATGCCAATGTGCCAGCAAACTCTAATCCCCAACTATCGGGAATCTGACTCGCAAAGACGATTCCTAAAATAGCGCCAAATTGCCATATCATCCAGTTTCCTGTCGCTAGGCCGTACATAAAGTAGCTTCGGTAGTGACCATCCGCAATTCGTTCCTGAACAGCTTGCACTTCAGGGAAGCGATTGGTGAACATTAAATAACCAAAATCTGCGGTGAAGTATCCCAACAATACCCGTCGCCAATAGGGCAAATGAGAGAAGTTTGCTTGAACTCCAATGCTAAAAATAATAAAACGTAAATTAACCACAAAGGCTGTCACCAAGATGGTGCTTACTGAAAAACCTGCAGCAATTAAGGGTAAGGCAGCTAATTGCGCGGTGCCGGCAAACACCAACAAACTCATTGCTAGCGCTTGCTCGGTAGTCAATGCAGATTTGCCCATTGCCAATCCAGTTACCAGAGCCCAGCTAAAAATAGTGATAGCGGAAGTCGACATTGTCTTAATTCCGTCACGCCAGGCCTGCTGTTGCAAAGGGGTCCAGCCGCAGTACGGCAATTTAGAGGTCAATGAGTAAAAAGGCATAAATAGTGTTTCATTATAGAAACTCCCTCCTGTAAGCTCTAAGGAGGAGTTCTCCATTTGTCTGCTCTACAATATGACTTTTCGGGGATTGGCTCAATAAATGAGGTTTGCCAAGCCCAACCCAACAAAAAGGTGCTAAAGATGTCGATGTCTGACCGTGATGGAGTAATTTGGTTTGATGGCAAACTCATCCCTTGGAGAGATGCCAATGTTCACGTTTTAACCCATAGTCTGCACTATGGTATGGGTGTATTTGAAGGCATTCGTGCTTATAAAACCCAAAACGGTACCGCAGTCTTTCGACTATCAGAGCATGTCAAACGCCTTTTTAATGGCCTAAAAATCTTTCAGATGAGTATTCCCTATTCTGAGGAACAAATTTCTAAAGCGATTACTCAAGTGGTCCGCGATAACAAATTAGCCTCTTGCTATATTCGTCCCATCATTTTTATTGGTTCCCAAAAGCTGGGTATTTCGCCAAAGGGTAACTCAGTTCACACTGCAATTGCAGCCTGGGAATGGGGTGCCTATTTAGGAGAAGACGGTATTAACAAAGGAATTCGGGTGAAAACTTCTTCGTTTACTCGCCATTTTGTTAACTCTTCACTTGTAAGAGCTAAAGCATCAGGCTATTACATCAACTCCATTTTGGCGCACCAAGAAGTAGCCGCTAATGGATATGATGAGGCATTACTTTTAGATACCGAAGGCTACGTCTCTGAAGGTTCTGGAGAAAATATGTTCATGGTTCGTAACGGTATCGTTTTTACTCCAGATCTCGCATCCTGTCTGGATGGTATTACGCGTGATTCGATTATTCGGATTGCTAAAGATTTAGGTCTTGAGGTACGTGAGAAGCGCATTACCCGCGATGAAGTGTATTCTGCAGATGAAGCCTTCTTCACTGGTACGGCGGCAGAAGTCACACCAATTCGTGAACTCGATGATCGAACCATTGGCGACGGTAAGCGTGGTCCAATCACTAAGCAAATTCAGGATGTATTTTTTGATACGGTCTATGGTAGAAATGACCGCTATCGTGCCTGGTTAAGTATTGTTTAATTCAATTAGTGAGCTAGATAAAATGAATGCGGTTCTGGTTCATGGCAAGAATTTGCCCCTTCATTGCCCCACTAAAGATACCCCTGCCTGGAACTATCACCCACGGGTCTTCCTTGATATTCTAGAAACAGGTCAAGTGAAGTGCCCATATTGTGGGACTGAATACAAACTCATCCCCGGTACAGAGCCGCACGGCCACTAATTAGAGCCCTCCTTTAAGGGTCTTCCTATGCAACGTATCCTGATCATCGCCCCCCATTGGATTGGCGATGCAGTAATGACGCAACCTTTACTCGCCTCTTTAAAAAAATACCGCCCTAATGACTGTATTGATGTCCTTTGTACCCCCTGGGTAGCGCCTATTTATCGAGCATGTAAAGAAGTTAGCCAGATTATTGAAGTCGATTTGCAACACGGTGCCTTGCAATGGAATCTTCGTCGCTCAATTGCAAAACAATTAAAAGCGAATGGCTATGATCTTGCATTTGTATTGCCCAATAGTTTTAAGTCCGCTTTGATACCCTGGATGGCAGGTATTCCAAACCGCATTGGGTATCGAGGTGAACTTCGCTATGGTCTGATTAATCATGCACTCAGTAATCCATCTCGCCAAGCACGTACTGCGATGGTAGAGCACTATGGAAATTTACTTCAAGCACTCACAAACCAGAATGTGCCTTTTGATAAAAACTCACAACCAAAGCTACATATTTCAGATGAGTTGATTGAAATAGTGCGAGATCGCTTAGCGCCCTTAGGATGCCAACATTTGTATGTTTTTGCTCCTGGCGCCGAATATGGCCCAGCGAAGCGCTGGCCAAGTTCACACTTTGCCGAACTTGCTATAAAAATCCTTAGTGGCGACCCTCAGGCACAGATCGTGATTCTGGGAAGTAAGGCTGATCACATACTCGGTCAAGAGATACAAACCCATGATAAATCCACTGAGCGTATTCATAACTGGTGCGGAAGCATTGGTCTTGAAGAAGCAATGGCAGTGATTACACAATGCACTCAAGTTGTTAGCAATGACTCGGGTCTCATGCATATTGCTGCAGCCTTATCGATCCCACAAATTGCGCTCTTTGGTTCGAGCAATCCTCTACATACACCCCCCCTGTCTAATCAGGCTCAGGTTGTTTGGCTTCAACTGCCTTGTAGCCCGTGCTATCAACGTACCTGCCCCTTAGGGCATCTCGATTGCCTAAAGCAAATTGAGCCCCAGCAGGTCTACACTATGATTCTTCAACCCAATTAGCCGAGACTCACGATGCCCCGTTTTGCCAGACTCTTTCAAAATCCTGATGATGTCATTGACGCTTGGCGAGAGACTTTGCGCCAGGCTGATGTTGAAGGCGCCTTAGCACTTTGGTTAGACGATGATTCCATTACCTGTGTGTTACCCGAAGGCAATCGCCTCAGCGGTCATGCTGAAATCCGCGCTGGCCTAGAGCGAATGTTGACCAAACCACTGTATCTAGAGCCCATCGCTTGCATTGAACATATCACAATGGGAGCAGCAGTTTTTGATTCAACGGAAGCTGTTTATTTTGAGACCAACCAAATTGAGGCAGATTTTTTAATTAATACCACCTTAGTTTTAATGCAAGATGGCAAAGGTTGGCGCATTGCCCATTTACATGCAAGTCGCTCACACGATGATGATTTTGAGTTTCCAAGCGATCAGCACGAGCTACACTAGCTCTTTTTTAATTCTTTCTGCTCTTCACGGTATTGGTTCTGAAAAACGCGTAAGCGAGCATCAATTACAGAACCTAAATAAAAATCGCCGCCTACCGCTGCACGCGCAATCTTTAACTGCTCAATTGCCGATGGCCATGCGCCCTCGGTTGCGAACTTTTCAGCTAATGCATAGTGACGCAAACCAATCTTCTTATCTTGATCATAAGCACCCGCTAATAATTCCCACCAAATGGTTTCATTAGGCTGCGCTTTTGTTTTGGCTCGGAGCAGGTTAATAGCCTCAGTTGTCCGGCCTAATTTAAGCTCTGCCTTGACAATTGCCACTATTGCAGAAAAAGAATATGGATCTGCTTTGGCAGCATTTTGTGCAAACTGCAAAGCATCTTCCGAACGACCCCGTGCTAGAGCTAGTTCAGAAGCAGTGTAATCAAACGATAAACTTTGTCGCTGCACTGGGGAACCTGGTGCAAGTACATTTTGTGCAACAGCCCGAGCTTTTTGTAGGAAGCCCTCGGCCTGTTCAAACCGACCCTGTTTCTGCGCTACCAAAGCTAAGCCATAAAAACCTTCCATTTGCTTTTCAGGAGTGGCTTGCTTCGAATAACTCTCAAACAAATTGCGCAGATCAAATAAGCCACTCGAACTCCCGCTTTGCTCCACCCGTGCGCGCGCCTTGATTAAATAAAACTCAAGCGTACTCGGTACTCGATTTTGTACGACCGTACGGGCTCGATCCTGCATATCTGCAATTCGGTCAATCGTAAGTGGATGCGTGCGTACATATGCAGGTACGCCACTATCCATAATTCCGTAAGCTTTTTGCAGGCGTTGAAAAAAAGCAGGTGCGCCATTCACATCATAGCCACTAGCTTGCAGAATCTGAAAGCCGATTCGATCCGATTCGCGTTCTGCATCGCGTGAGTATGAAAGTTGATTCTGAATAGCTAACGCCTGTCCACCCGTAATTAATCCAGCTGCAGCACTTGGATTGCTAGCTGCAGCCAAAGCTCCCAAGACAATCCCGGCTAAGGCAATAATTGAGTTGGTACCTTGGCGCTCTAAAGAACGTGCAATATGACGCTGCAAAACATGGCCGATTTCATGACCCATTACGGAGGCCACCTCTGAATCTGTTTCTGCAGCTATCAATAAACCTGTATGAAAACCAATAAATCCGCCAGGCAATGCAAAGGCATTAATGGATGGGTCTTTGATTGCGAATACCTCATAGTCATACGCTGCACTCCCTTGAGCATTGGCGCCACCGAGCTGTAACTTTTTGGCAGCCTGCATGAGTCGTCGCTCCATTTGATTGAGGTAATCGTAGATCGGCCAGTCGTTTGAGAAATCAGGATCCCGCCGAATTTGGCGCATGATTTGCTCGCCAATCTTGCGCTCATCAAGTGGGCTTAATGTATCCCCACCTGGATCTCCCATATCGGGCAACACGATGGTCGGCTGAGACTGCAAGGTATTGCGTGTTGGCAAGTTAGCAGAACGGGCTTCAGGAGACTGAACCACTCTCCCTAAATTCTCTTTTGCTGCATTATCCTGTTGTACCGATACCCCGCTTTGTTGAGCAAAAGAGGGGGCACTTAAGATCAAACTTAAGTAAAGTGCCAAAATACGTCTCAATTGCATGCCCATCCCTCTATGGTAAAACCTATCTTATGAATAAACTGACACACTTTGATTCCGGCGGACAAGCCCATATGGTAGACGTTGGTGATAAAGCCTCTACCCACCGTGTGGCTATTGCTAGCGGTTGTATTCAAATGCATCCTAGTACCTATGAATTAATTCAGGCGGGGGGGCATAAAAAGGGGGATGTCCTTGGCATTGCCCGAATCGCAGGCATCCAGGCCTCCAAAAAAACTGCTGATCTCATTCCCCTATGCCACCCAATTGCCCTTACTCACGTCAGCGTAGAGTTTGATTCCATCCCATCCACAAGCACTATTCAGTGCACAGTCAGAGCAGAAACAACGGGACAAACTGGCGTAGAAATGGAAGCCCTCACCGCAGTCCAAGTAGCCCTACTCACAATCTACGATATGTGCAAAGCTGTAGACCGTGGCATGGTCATGAGTGATGTCAAATTACTGGAGAAGAGTGGTGGTAAATCTGGGGAGTGGAAGGCAGGCCAATAGCGCCCGCCTCTTTTCTTTCTTTGGTACGCAATCTATTTAGTATTACTTGCCAACTCTGCATTCTGCTGGAAGTAATTTAGCGGATAAGCTGGTTTGTTCGGATCGACATGACCACCCTCCCGACCACGTTGCAGGGCCGCTTTGCGATAAATCAATTGCTCGCGGACTTGCTACATCCGGTTCATTAGTAGGTATCAAGATCAGACTGTTTTTACCATCAGGCGCTACAGACGTCTGATAATCGATTGCAATAGCGCCATTGGCTAAGATCTCAATTTCTTTCACACTGCGAGTTGGAGTAAACGAGAAAGCCTCTTGAGTAGCACGATCCATTGATACCGGCCCTTTGCTTGCATAGGCCTCAGTAACTGCAAGCTTTGCACTAGAGGCTAAATTCAAACCCTCTACTACTCTACCCCGCGCGATGTAATCTTGATACTGTGGCACGGCTACAGCAACCAAAATACCAATGATGGCAACTACCACCATCACCTCGATTAAGGTAAACCCTTTTTGATTTAATTCGTGATTATTGTTTAGCATAAAAATCCCCTCCTTAATGAGCCTCTATCATCTGATAAAAGCCCATTGCAGAGGGGTCAAAGGTTGTAGGTAATCTCTGATTTTATTGTCAGTTAATTAAGTGCTAGCTTTTTTGCTGCTGCGCTTCACTAACTCACCAACAGCCATCACACCAATTGCACCAACAATACCAGCAATAGTAGCGTAATCAGTTAAGCCCTCACCGAACTGCTTCACCAAGGCAGGATCGGTCACCATCATGCCGCCTGCGATCCAACCCAGTAGTCCAGCACCTGCGGTCACAATAATCGGGAAACGATCAATCAAAAACAGAACAATCTTGCTACCGGCAACAATGATGGGTACGGATACCAATAAACCAAAGATCACATAACCCACTTGGTGTGCTGCATCATCAACTTGGCCTGCTGCGCCGGCAATTGCAAGCACGTTATCCAGGCTCATGACGATATCAGCCACAATGATGGTCTTAATAGCAGCAAATAATTTGTCTGGTGCATCCATATTGTGCTCTTCCTCATCGTGCTGAACCATGAGTTTGTAGCCAATCCATAACAACAGAGCACCACCAACTAACTTCAAGAACGGTATTTGCAATAGGGTAACTGCGAAGGCAACTAAGATGACGCGCAAGATGATCGCGCCCGCAGTTCCCCAAATAATGCCTTTCTTTCTTTGATTGGGATGTAAATTGCGGCAGGCTAGCGCAATTACTACAGCGTTATCACCACCCACAACAAGATCGATGACGCTGATTTGAATCACCACCGACCAATCAATCATTGCAAAAAATTCCATGTCATCCTCGAATTGTTATAAATATCTGCCCAAATACTTCGAATTAGAACAACGCCTGCCATTACAACTGAATTCCCAAATTAAATCATTGCTTT
>JACCEB010923311.1_pt1 | contig 15809 bp, 12 predicted proteins | sample 7454761 | NCBI WGS metagenome assembly JACCEB01 (sample SAMN15323454, study PRJNA562643) | freshwater metagenome | isolation source: river surface water | place: USA:Blue River Watershed | collected 2017-08-18 | reverse complement strand
TCAGGGCAGCTCGCGCAGCTGGATCCGGCGGTATTCGATCTGGCCGCGGTCGGTCTCGAGGCCGATCGGGCCGGTGGCGGGGACGGGGAAGGCGTCGAGCAGCACCTCGCCGTTGCAGGTGGCGCGGGCGAGTCCGCCGCGGACGGTGACGACGATCTCGTTCCAGTCGAGCGGGCGGTAGTTTTTCAACGTGAGGAACGGGCCGGCGAGGGGGTAGTCGCGGACCTGCAGCTGCGGCTCGCGGACGAAGAGGCCGCTGTCGGCGTTGGGGCTGGCGCGGAACTCGAGCTTGAGCACGAAGTCGCGCGGGAAGGAGCGGGTGGTGACGAGTTTCTTCTGCGTGCGTTCGGCGCGGGAGACGGTGACCACGAGGCGGCCATGGCGCGCGACGAAGCGGCCGTCGGAAGCGTCGGCGCTGCCGTCGAACGGCGGCTGGCCGGGATAGCCCCAGCCGGTGAGGTCGCGGCCGTTGAAGAGGCTGACGAAGCCCGGCTCGGGCTGCCAGTCGTCGGGCCACGCGGGCACGAGGGCGAGCGTCTCGAGAATCGGGCGGAGGGCGGCGCCGAATTTCAGGTAGCCGACGGCGTTGGGGTGCAGGAGATCGGGAAACTCGTCGGGCTTGGCGTCGCCGCGCGCGTCGGCGAAGAGCGTCCAGGTGTCGAGCACGGTGACCTGCGGCTCGTCTTTGATGGCGGCGAAGAGGAGTTGGTTGAGTTTCCGAATCTGGGCGGCGGGGCGTTTCTTGGTCTCGGAGCTGGGCATCACGAGGCAGAGCACGACGGGCAGCTTGGGGTCGTGGCGGCGGATGGCGGCGAGGATGAGCGCGACGTTGGCGGCGGCGGTTTCGGGCGTGGCCTGTTCCTCGAGGTCGTTGGTGCCGATGAGGAGGACGATGCCGCGGGGCTTGAGGGCGAGGACGTCCTCGTCGAGGCGCAGCAGGACGCCGCGCGTCGTGTCGCCGCTGATACCGCGGTTGGCGATTTTGGTGCCGGGGAAGAGGGCGCCGACCTGCGTCCAGCCCTGCGTGATGGAGTCGCCGAGGAAGACGAGGGCGCCCTGATCCTGCTGCACGCGGCGGGCCCAGCCGGAGCGGCGCTCGGTCCAGAGTTTCTGAAACCAGTCGTAGCGGCGGATCGGGCCGGTGCCAGGGAGGCCGTCGTCGGTGGGTGGCAGGGTGAAGCGCGCGGGGTTGTTGGCGGCGGCGTTGGCGGCGGCGGCAGATTTTTTGGCGGCCGGGGCAGGCGTGGTTGGTGCGGACGCGGAAGCCAGGGCGGCGAGGGCGAGCGTGGCGCAGAGAGCGAGGGGGAGGCGCATGGAAGGGGGGAAAAGGAGAAAGGGGTAAGGAGAAAGACGAAACGGGCGGAGGGGCGGCGTGGTTTATTGGGCGAGGAAGCCTTTGGGCTGGGCGGCGACGGGGGCGGGGAAGGGCAGGGTGTCGGGGGTGACGGTGACGGCGGTGGTAAGTTTGAGCGGGGTGGGGGCGCCGAGGTTGAAGGAGAGTTCGACGAAGTAGGCGGTCCAGCCTGCGGCGGGCTTTTCGACGACGGCGGTGTAGGTGTCGCCGGTGGCGGTGAGCGGCGTGGATTTCCAGACGGGGCCGAGAACATCGAGGCGGAAGTCGCGGGCCTTGGGATTGGTGGCCTGCCACAGGGTGACGGAGAGCGGCGGGGTTTTGGTCTGCACGACGAGGGCGCCGCGGGCGTCGTGCGACCAGGTGAACTCGGGGAGCGCGGTGCGGTGGAGGAGGGCGTGGTGCCAGGCGGCGACGGTTTCGTAGCTGTCGGAGTTGCGCAGCGAGTGGTCGGTGTTGGGGATGTAGCGGAGGAACTTCGGACCCGGGAGCTGGGCGAAGTAGAACTGGGAGGAGTCGGGGAGGAAGAACTGGTCGCCGGCGGCGTTGATGAGGAGCTTCGGGAGGGTGAGGCGGTCGAGGTAGCTGACGGGGTCCTCGATGGCGTTGAGGGCCTTGGATTCGGGCGTGCCGAACCAATCCATGATGCCGTGGCGCGAGTAGTCGCCGACGGCGGGCGCAAAGAAACCGTAGGCGCGGAAGTGATGGGTGATGGAGGTCTCGACGTTGAGCACGTCGATGACCAGGGGGGCGATGCCGGTGACGCGGCGGTCGACGATGGCGGCAGCCCAGGCGGTCCAGCCGCGCTTGGAGCCGCCGGCGACGGTGAACGTATCCACTTTCCGGTTGCCGCCGGCGTCGGAGGCGAGGAAGGCGGTGACGGTGTCCATGGCGCGGACGACGGCCTTGGTCATCGGAAGCCGGGCGGGCCAGCGTTCGTCGCCGGTCTTGAGGAAGTGTTTCCAGGTGTAGGCGATGAGGTCGTCTTCCTTGCGCGGCACGCCGTCGCCGTGGAAGACGAGGGGCTGGTTGGGGATCATGCGCAGCTCGGCAACGACGGAGCGGGTGGCGCGGGCGATGTCGAGGAGGGCGCGGCCGGGCTTGGGTGGGGCCTCGGTGGGATTGGAGCCGCCGCCGATGAGCAGGAGGGCGGTGGGGTGCGCGACATTGTCGGGGCGCACGATGGTGAGCCAGTGCCGCCATTCGGGCTCGCTGACTTCCTCGGGCTTGAGCCAGCGCTGGGAGACGAGATCGATGGAAAACACGGTGGCGCCGGTCTCGGGTGTGGTGGCGGCGAGCTGCCAGCGGTAGGCGGGGTCGGGCGCGGCGACATAGCGGTCGAGCGCGGTCTCGGTGGCGCCCGTGCGCCGGTGGTCGGCGGCGACGGCGAGAGTCGCGAAGACGCAGACGGAAACGAGGGCTGCGATAAAGCGGGGAAGGTGGCGGAGGGAAGACGGGGAAGACATGGAAGACGTGGAAGACACGGGAAACGTGGGAGGCGGGCGGCGGGGTGGCTGGAGGCGACGGGCCGGCGGTGAATCCGGGATGGCGGGGCGGGCGATTTGTTCAACGGCGATTTCCGCGGCGGGTGTGGAGGTGGCGGCGGCCCTGAAACGGTGAACGGCGTCGCGGCGTGGGCGGGCGGAGCGCCATTGGGGCGGGAGAGTCTGCCGGACTGCGCGCGAGGGAAGCCGCGCTTCACCCGAGCTTGAAGGCGGTCGGACCGCAGCGCCTCGCGCCGCTGCTGCGATGCATCGAAGCCAACGTGAAGTCGGAGGGAGTCGGCGCCTTGGCGTGAACGGTAGCCGGCCCGAGGTGAGTTTGCGATCGAGCGATTCGAAGTGTCGGGGCGTGAAGCCCCTCCCACCACCGAGCGGCGTCGTCAGCCGCTACGGCGCGGGGGCGGCGGTGGCGGCGCCGACGAGCACGGCGATTTTTTCGCGGAGGTGCGTGATGCGTTGGCGCGCCTCGCGGTTGCGCACGGCCATGGAGAAGGCGGCGGGTTCGCCGACGATGAAGACCTTCTTTTTGGCGCGCGTGATCGCGGTGTAGAGCAGGTTGCGCTGGAGCATCATGAAGTGCGCCTTGAGCAGCGGGACGATGACGACGGGATATTCGCTGCCCTGGGACTTGTGGATGCTGATGGCGTAGGCGAGGGCGAGGTCGCCGAGTTCGCCGCGTTCGAAGTTGTGCGCGGCGCCGTCGAAATCGGCGTCGATCGTGCCGTCTTCCCCGTGCACGGCGGTGACGGTGCCGATGTCGCCGTTGAAGAGGTTTTTGTCGTAGTTGTTGCGCAGCTGGATGACCTTGTCGCCGGGGCGGAACTCGCCGCCGGGGCCGCGCAGGCCGCGGGCGGAGCCGTTGAGGGTCTGCTGGAGCTGGGCGTTGAGGTTCCGACGCCGGCGATGCCCTTGTGCATCGGGGCGAGGATCTGGACGTCGTGGACGGGATGCGGCCACTTGAGTTTCTGCGGGATGAACTGGGTGCAGAGTTCGAGGACCTTGCGCACGCAGTCGTCGGGATCGGTGGCGGCGATGAAGTTGAGATCGGCCCAGACCTGGGCGCCGGAGACCTCGGAAATGATCGGCGGGGGGGAGGCGTTGCCGGCGTTGATCGCATGGGCGGTCGTGACGATCTGCGACTGGCCCTGCTGCCGGTAGATGACGCTGAGGCGGGTGACGGGGAGGGTGCCGGAGTCGGCGAACAGCGGGCCGGACTGGATGAGGTCCTGGAGGACGTTGCCCGGGCCGACGCTCGGGAGCTGGTCGGTGTCGCCGACGAGGAGGACGTGGGCGCGCGACGGCACGGCCTGGAGCAGCGCGGCGGCGAGGCGGGTGTCGAGCATCGAGGCCTCGTCGATGACGAGGAAATCGGTGGCGAGGGGCGTCTGCTCGTTGGCGGTGAAGCCGCCGCCGGCGGGATCGTAGCGGAGCAGGCGGTGGATGGTGGTGGCGAAACCGCCCGTGGTTTCCGAGAGGCGTTGGGCGGCGCGGCCGGTGGGGGCGGCGAGGTGGAGGCGGACTTTCTTGGCCTTCAGGATCTCGACGAGGGCGCGGAGGATGGTGGTTTTGCCGGTGCCGGGGCCGCCGGTGAGGATGCTGACCTTGTGGGCGAGGGCGTGGCGGACGGCGTGGCGCTGCAGGTCGTGGAACTCGAAACCGGCCTTCTGCTCGGCCCACTGGACGGCGGCGTCGATGCGGATGGGCGGCAGGCCGCTGGCGACGCGGGTGAGGCGGCGGAGGGTGTCGGCGATCTTCTGTTCGAAACGATCGAGCGCGGGCAGCTGGAGCAGGGCGGCGGCGGGCGGGATCGTGTAGCGCACGAGCGCCCGGGACCCGACGAGGGCCTGCAGGCGGGCGGCGATGCGGTCGGTGCCGGTCTCGAGCAGGGCGGCGGCGTGCGCGGTGAATTCGGCTTCCGGATACGCGGTGTGGCCCTCCTCCTGGAGCGTCTCGAGGGCGAAGAGGATGCCGGCGTCGAGGCGCGGCGGGGCGTCGTTGGCGAACCCGAGGTTGATGGCGATGCGGTCGGCGGTCTTGAAGCCGATGCCGTCGATCTCGCGGGCGACCTTGTAGGGCTCGCGGATGAGGATGTTCTTCGCCTCGCCGCCGTAGTGTTTCACGAGCTTGAGGCACTGGCTGGGGGTGACGCCGTAGGTCTGGAGAAAGATGTAGAGCTCGCGCTCGGTGCGCTTGGCGTCCCAGGCCTGTTTGATGGCGGTGGCGCGTTTCTTGCCGATCCCGTCGACGTCGCGCAGGCGGGCGGACTCCTCGCTGAGGATGCGGAAGGTATCGGTGCCGAAGGCGTCGACGATTTTGTGGGCGTAGACCTTGCCGATGCCGGGAACGAGGCCGGAGCCGAGGTATTTGCGGATCCCATACACGCTGGCGGGGAGCTCGCTGCGGAAGGCGGCGATCTTGAACTGCGCGCCGTGCTGGGCGTGGCGCGTCCACTCGCCGGTGAGGTGGAGGGTCTCGCCGCATTCCACGCCGGGCAGGGCGCCGACGATGGTGACCGGCTCGGCGCGGGCCTTGCCCTCGGCGCGCGCCGCGGGGGGCAGATCCGGGCGGAACTCCGCGATCGTGTAGTGGTTCTCCTCGTTGAGGAAGATGATGCGTTCGAGGACGCCGGTGAGCGAGGCAGGGCGCTCCTTCATGCGGTGACGGGGAAGGCAAGCGGCCGCTGGAGGGTTGTCATTCAAATTCGCGTCCTGCAACGTCGCGGGGTCGATGGGGTCCGAATCCAGCTCCGGGCAGGCGACAGCGGTGGCGGGCAAGCCTTTGCGCGGATTGCTCTTTGCCGCGTTGGCGGGGCTGGCGGTGCTGGTGCTCGCGGTGGCGGCGTTGAGCTGGGGCCGCTACTTCTATGTCCGGAACATGCGGGAGGCGGCGGAGCGGCTGGCCGAGTCGGCGCACCTGACGAGTCTGCAACTGGCCGGGTATCTCGAGCGGCACCGGCAGGTCACGGTGATGGTGGCGCAGGAACTCGATGAGCGGCGCGTGCGGGAGCCCGAGGAGATGCGGGCGGTGCTGCGCCGGGCGCGGGCGAGCAATCCGGGGCTGCTGACGATGCTGGTGGCGGATCGGGCGGGGGTGGTCCGTGCGTCCGAGCCCGCGCTGAATTCCGCCGGCGAGCGGGTGGAGTTTTTGTCCGAAAATGTGGCGGACCGGGACTATTTCCAGCGTCCGCAGCAGACCGGCCGGCCGGCGGTGTCGGATGTTTTCCAGGGGCGGGTGATGGGCGATCACGTGATCGTGGCGGTGAGCGCGCCGCTGCGGGGCGCGCGCGGGGAATTCGACGGGGTGGTGGAAGGCTCGCTCGATCTGGATCAACTCGCGGAGCTGGAGGCGGGACGGAAGGGCGAGGCGGCGGGCCGGCTGGTGCTCCTCGATGCGCGGCGGCAGGTCGTCTATGCGGCCAACCGGGAGCAGTTTCCGGCGCTGTCGGTGTTTGACGGCTTCATGCTGCCGGTGGTGCGGGACGCCGGTTTCGGCGCGGAGGAGGCGGTCCTGAAGTCCGCGGATGGGCGTGCGTCGCGCGAGGTCATCTACGGTTGGGCGACGCTGCGGGTGGAGGGCATGCGGGGCGACTGGCTGGTGGCGGTGACGCAGGGCAAGGAGGTCATTTACGCGCAGATGCGGGAGCAGTTGGCGTATCTGGGGGCGGGTGTGCTGGTGGCGATGGTGATCGCGGGCCTGCTGGCGGGGGCGATCGCGCGCGGTGTGACGCGGCCGATCGAGGGGCTCGCGGCGCTGGCGCGGACGCGGGCGCGGAATCCGGAGGCGGAGACAACGGCGCCGGCGGTGCGGAGCACGATCCGCGAGATCGTGGAGATGGAGCGGGATTTCGCGCTCATGCAGGTGAAGATGCGCGAGGCGATGGCGAACCTGCGGCGTTCGGCGCACGAGAACGAAACCTTGGCGATGCAGTTGATGGAGTCGCGGACGGCGCTGGAGATTTCCCATCACCAGCTCGAGGTGCGGGTGGAGCAGCGGACGCGGGTGCTGCAGCAGCTGGTGGAGCGGACGCAGGCGGAAGTGCAGCGGCGGATCCGGACCGAGGCGGAGCTGGAAATGCGCAACCGGGTGATGAATGCGATCGCCGGTGGGCGCTCCACGCAGGAGGTGCTCGAGACGATCATCGAAGGGCTGGAGCGGGACGAGCCCGACATGATCGCGTCGGTGATGATCCTCGCGGACGAAGGCCCGATCCTGCGGTTCGGGGCGGCGCGGCGGCTGCCCGCGGATTACGCGGAGGCGATCAAGGAGGTGCCGATCGGGCCGCAGGCGGGCTCATGCGGGACGGCGGCCTATCGGAAGGAGCGGGTGGTTGTGCCGGATGTGCGGTCGGACCCGCTCTGGCAATCCTACCGCGAGCTGGTGCTGCGGACGGAGCTGCGAGCCTGCTGGTCGTCGCCGATCTTTGGCGCGACGGGCGAGTTGCTGGGCACGTTTGCCGTCTATCACCGTGCCGTCTGCGCGCCGACGGAGGGTGAGCTCGCGGCGATCGAGCGCGCTTCGCACATGGCGGCGGTGGCGCTGGACCGGGCCCGGGCGGAGCGGGCGAAGGCTCGGCTGGAGGAACAGCTGCGGCAGTCGCGAAAACTGGAGGCGATCGGCACGCTGGCGGGTGGCGTGGCGCACGGTTTCAACAATCTGCTCGTGCCCATTCTCGGTTACGCGGAGCTGTTGAAGCTGGATCCGCAGCTGTCGGACGCTGCGCGCCGCGACCTGACGGAGATCGTGCGCGCGAGCCGGCAGGCGCGGACGCTGGTGCAGCAGATGCTGGCGTTCAGCCGGCGCGGGGCGCCGCAGCTCGAGCTGGTGAACCTTGATCGGATCGTGGCGGAGGCGGGGGCGCTGCTGCGGGTGACGGCCGAGGAACATGGGGTGGAGCTGCGATTGGAGCCCAACGCCGGCGAGCTTCAGGTGCGGGCCGATCCGGCGGAGTTGCACCATCTGCTGATGAATCTGGGCACGAATGCGGTGCAGGCGACGCCGCGGGGCGGTCGGGTGACCGTGCGCACCGGGAGCGTCCCGCCGCAATTGGTGCCGAGGGATGCGCCGGAGTCGGCGTTGCACGGGAGCGTGGCGTGCCTCGAGGTGAGCGACACCGGGACGGGTATCTCGCCCGAGGTGCAGGAGCGGATGTTCGAGCCCTTCTACACGACGAAGCCGACCGGCCGCGGTTCCGGGCTGGGGCTGGCGGTCGTGCATGGCATCGTGCGGTCGCACCGGGGCGCGATCACGGTCAAGACGGCGCTGGGGCAGGGGACGACGTTTCGCGTTTTCCTGCCGGCGGCCGAGGGAACGGTCGCGCTGGCGGCGCCGGCGGTGCCGGTCACGCAAAGCCGCGTGAAGCGGGAAGCGCGTCTCCTCGTGGTCGACGATGAACCGGTGGTCCTGGCGGTGACCGCGACGCTCCTGGCGGCGCAGGGATTCGAGGTGCAACGGGAGCTCAGCGCGGCGGCGGCGCTGGCTTGGCTCGGCAATCCCGCGCATGGCTGCGACCTGCTCTTCACGGATGTGACCATGCCGGGGATGTCGGGCGTGGAGCTGGCGCTGGAGACACGGCGCCTGCGGCCGGGGCTGCCGGTCCTGTTTGCGACCGGGCATGGCGGCGTGGAGGCGGGGCGGCTCGCGGAGATGCGGCCGCCGTTCCGGGTGCTGGCGAAGCCGGCCGACGCCGAGACGCTGGTGGCGGCGGTCGATGCGCTGCTGGCGGACGGGCGCTCGGGATGAGCGGGGCGCGTGGGGGACGGGCGGATCAGCGCTTTTCGGAGAGCGCGCGGGTCATGACGCGGATCTCGCGGGAAGCCTTCAGGCCGACGTAGAAGACGAGAAAGGCATACCATGCGATCGAGGCGAACATCAGGACGGCCCAGAAATAGATGAGGAACGTGCGCATGGTTCAGGTGGCGGAGGCGTGGCGGGTCGGGGCGGAGGCAGGCGGCGGGCTGAGCAGCGAGCCGACGATCATGCCGGCGGCGGCGAGCCCGAAGGAGGAGGCACCGGCGACCTCGGGGGCGATCTGGAATCTCGTGCCGAGCACGAGGAAGACGAGCGGCCCGACGGCGCCGAGCACGAGCGCCGCGATGGCGCCCGTGGCGGTGGCGCGCGGCCAGTAGAGGCCGGCGACGAGGAGGGTGAAGACGCTCGCGAGGTAGATGTTGCCGGTGACGGCGAGGTAGTCCCAGGCGTTGCCCGGCAGTTCATACCACAGCCCGTAGAACAGCAGGAACACGGCGATGCCGAGCACGAGGCCGCGGGTGAGGAGCAGCTGGCCGCGGGGCGAAAGCGGGCGGCGGAGGCAGGGGGTGATGAGATCGTTGTAGATCACGGTCGCCCAGGTGAGCATGTATCCGGAATCCGTGGACATCTCGGCCGCGAGCATGCCGGCGACGACGATGCCGATGATGCCGATCGGCAGCACGAGCGTGAGGTAGTGCGGCATGGCGGTCATCGAGGTGAGGCCGTCCGGCAGGCCGCCGTGCTGGGCGAACCACACGCAGGCGGCCGCGCCCCAGAGTCCGGGGAGGAGGAAGCGGCCGACGAAATAGAACGAAGTGCGGCAATACATCCGCTGCGCGGTCCCGGCGTCGCGCGCGGCGAGCACGCGGGAGATCTGCGTCTGCCAGGTCGTGGCCACGGCGATCTGGAACGCGAACTGCCAGAGAAGATAGCCCCAGCCGAAGCTGGAGCTGTGGAAAGGATTGAAGGGATCGGCCTTGAGCTGGCCGCCGCCGCCGGAGGCCCAGAGGGTGGCGAGGCCGTCGACGAGATTGCCCCAGCCGATGTGCAGGATGACGAGGACGGAGGTCAGGACGATGCCGACGCCCATGACGAGAAACTGGATGAAGTCGGTGACGAGCACGCTGAGCATGCCGCCGAGCGCGGTGTAGACGAGCACGAGGCCGAGCAGCGCGGTCATGACCCACTCGAGCCAGCCGGGCGGCATGCCGGTGGCGAAGACGAGAAACTCGCCGCCGAGGCGGAGGAAGATGCCCATGTTGAGCAGGCCGCCGAGGACGACGAAGAGGCCGGCCAGCCAGCGCACGCGCGGGCTGAAGCGTTTCTCGAACAGCTCGGGGATCGTCATCACGCCGGCGTTGCGCAGCGGCACGATCACGAAGCCGGTGCGGCCCACGAGCCAGATCGCGACGCACATGATCACGCCGATCATCGAGCCGGCGAAGCCCTTCTCGTAGCCGAGCTGGGCGGTATACATGATCGTCACGAGCCCGAGCTCGGTGGCGGCGAGCGAGGCGATGCCGAGGTTCACATCCATCTCGCGGCCCGCGACGGCGAAGTCCTCGACGCCCCGCACGTAGCGGCGCATCCAGAGACCGGCGAAGAGACAGCCGGCGAGATAGACGGCGATGATGGCCCAATCGAGGGCGGTGAGAGTCATGACGGGGAGCGGGGCGGGAGTGGTCGCCGGAGCGGCGGGGTAAACCGACGGTTACTTTGCCGGTCGCGGTGCCGGGGGGAATCGGAAAATGCGCGTGGCGCGGTGCGACGCGCGCGGGCGGACGGGGCCAGCGGGGGCGGGTGGGGTGAAGGCGCCGGGCGGCGCGCCGAGCGCGGGAGCGCGGTCAGGCTTCGAGGGTGGCCCGGAGCTGGAGGAGATCGGGAAACACGGCGTCGGCGCCGGCGGCGCGGAGCTGCTCGGCGGTGTGGGTGCCGGTGGTCACGCACCAGCAGCCGAAGCCGCCGTGGTGCGCGGCCTGCACGTCGAACGGCGAATCGCCGAGAAGCAGCGTGCCGGCGGGCGTGGCGCCGGTCTCGCGCAGCACGTGGGCGGCGAACTCCGGTTGGGGCTTGAGCCACGGCGTGTCCTTGGCGCCGAAGACCCCGCGGAGGAACGGCGTGACGCCGAGGTGGGCGCAGACCCGGCGCGCGTGTTCGCCGCGCTTGTTGGTGAAGACGGCGAGGGTGGTGCCGGCGGCGTGCTGCGCGCGGAGCAACTCGAGCGTGCCGGGCATGAGCGTGACATCCTCGAGCAGAATCGAGTCGCTGAACGCGAGGTGCCGGCGCACGGCCTCCGCGATGTGCTCCTCGGGGAGGAAGTGGCGCATGGCGTTTTCCAGGCCGCCGCCGACGGCGCGGCGCACCTGCTCCATCGTCGGCGCCGGCCGGCCGAACTGGGGCAGCACGTGGCAGTAGCTGCGGTGGATGGTGGTGAACGCGTCGACGATCGTGCCGTCGAGGTCGAGCAGGAGCGTGGCGAAGCGAGGCATGAAGGTGGAGACACCAAGCGCGGCCGGCGTGGGAGGCGACGTCATTTCTCGCCGGTGGGCGCCGGTGGGGCGGGGCGCGTTTTTTCGTTTGGCGGGGCGCACGGGCGCCGCGACAGTGGGCGGCGATGCCGGTCCGAACCGAAACCACACCCGCGCGCGCCGAGGTCACCGAGGCGGATGGCGGTTGGGACGTGGTGCTCGGGGGGGCGTGGCAGATCACGGGACCGCGGCCGCGCTGGGAGGAGGTGCGCGCGGGGAGGACGCCGCCGGCCGTGCGGCTGCGGGTGGCGGTCCTCGAGGAGTGGGACTGCTCGCTGGCGCTCTTTGCGCGCGAGGTGCAGCAGTGGTGCCGGCAGTCCGGCGTGCCGTGTGCGACCGATGGACTGCCGCGGCAGGTGCAGACGCTGCTCGAGCAGCTGGCGGGGGCGGAGGAGACGAGCGTGCCGTGCGACCGCACGCCGAGTTTCCTGACGTCGGTCGGCGTGGCGTCGCTCGATACCTGGCGCAAGGTGGCGGAGATCTCGCGTTTCGTCGGCGAGTGCGTGCTGGCAACTGCCGCGGTGCTGAAGACGCCGGGGCGTTTCCGCTGGCGGGACTGCACGCGCGAGATGCAGCAGTGCGGTGCGATGGCGCTGCCGATCGTGAGCCTGATCAGTTTCCTCGTGGGCGTGACGCTCGCCTACACGGCGGCGATCGTGTTGCGGCAGTTTGGCGGCGACATCTGGATCGCGGACCTGATCGGCCTCTCGATGGTGCGGGAGATGGGGGCGGTGATGACCGGGGTGGTGCTGGCGGGCCGGACGGGCGCGGCGTATGCGGCGACCTTGGGCAACATGAAGGCCAACGACGAGATCGACGCGCTCGAGACCCTCGGCATCGCGCCCGTGCAGTTCCTTGTGCTCCCGCGGATGCTGGCGCTCGGCGTGATGATGCCGCTGCTGGCGCTGTATTCCAATGCGCTGGGCATCATCGGCGGCATGGTGGTGGCGATGGGGCTGCTCGATATCCCGCCGACCGCCTACTGGGTGGAGTTGAAGACGATCATCGACATGTCGGACCTCGTGGTCGGCGTGATCAAGGCCGGGGCGTTCGGGCTGATTGTGGGCCTGTCCGGTTGCCTGCGTGGACTGCAGGCGGACCGCAGTGCATCGGGCGTGGGCCAGGCGGCGACCTCTGCGGTGGTGACCTCGATCCTCCTCATCATCGTGGCGGACGCGGTGTTCGCGGTGTTGTTCAACGCGCTGGGCTGGTGAGCCGACGATGAAACTCGAGCAAACGGACAACCGGGGCCCGGCGGTGGAGGTGGAGCACCTGCGGGCGGGCTATGGCGACGATATCGTGCTGGAGGATATCTCGTTCACCGTGGCGCGGGGGGAGATTTTTTTCATCATCGGCGGCTCCGGGTGCGGCAAGAGCACGCTGCTGCGGCATCTCGTGGGGCTGAATCCGCCGCAGGCGGGCAGCGTGCGGTTCTTCGGGCGGCCTTTCAGTGCGGCGGATCCGGTGGCGCGGCGCTCGATGTTGAAGACCTTCGGCATGTTGTTCCAGAGCGGGGCGCTGTGGAGCTCGCTCACGCTGCGCGAGAATGTGGCGCTGCCGCTCGAGGAATACACGACGCTGTCGAAGCGCGAGATCGCGGAAGTCGCGACGCTGAAGCTGGCGCAGGTGGGGCTGACGGGCTTCGAGGATTACTATCCTGCGGAGGTGAGCGGCGGCATGAAGAAACGCGCGGGCCTCGCGCGGGCGCTGGCGCTCGATCCGGAGATCGTGTTCTTCGACGAGCCGTCGGCCGGGCTCGATCCGGTGACGGCGCGGAAACTCGACGAACTGGTGCTGCACGTGCGCGACACCTTCGGCACGACGATCGTGATCGTGTCGCACGAACTGGCGTCGATCTTCGGCATCGGGGATCGCACCATCATGCTCGACCGCGCGGCGAAGGGGATCATCGCGGAAGGAAAACCGAGGGAACTCGCGCGAGGGAGCGACGATCCACGGGTGCGGGAATTTCTCCGCCGGGAGGATGTGCAGCGACCATGAAAGCCGAGAATTTGTTTTGTCATTCCGCGCCCGCCGCGGAATCCACTGGGGCGCTCCGCCGGCGGTGGCGCACGGGCGCGCCGGGGGACGGAGCTGAAGCATGAAGACCAAAGTCAGTCCGGCCGTGGTCGGGGCGTTCGTGATCGGCGCGTTTGCGCTGGCCACGCTGGCGCTGCTGTCGTTCGGCGGCTTCCACTTTTTCGACAAACCGGAGCGGTTCGTGGTGTATTTCGACGAATCGGTGAGCGGCCTCGACCAGGGCTCGGCGGTGAAGATGCGCGGCGTGCGCGTGGGGCGCGTGACCAGCCTGAACATCCGCTACGATGCGGTGAAGAACCGTTCGATGGTGGCGGTGGTGTGCGAGTTGAACCGCGACATGGTGACGGATCCGGCGGGCGAGGTCGTGGATGTTTCGAGCCGGGCGGCGCTGGAGAAGCTGGTCGACCGCGGGCTGCGCGCGCAGCTCGGCGTGGCCGGCCTGGCGACGGGCCTGCTCTTTGTGGAGCTGGACTTCCGCGATCCGCGCGAATTTCCCGCGCAGGTGCCGGCCGGCAGCGAACGCTACGTGGTGGTGCCGCAGATCCCGTCGGCCATCTCGGAATTCCAGGCGGCGATCGGCGAACTGCTCGGGAAAATCAAGGGCGTCGATTTCGCGGGCCTCGCGCGCGACATCGCGACCCTGGCGCAGACGGCGCGGAAGCAGATCGACGGCGTGGACCTGCGCGGGCTGGCGGAGCAGTGGAAGAAGACCGGCGCGCAGATGGAAGCGCTGGCGGGTAATCCGGAATTCAAGCGGACCTTCGACAATGTGAATGCGGCGATCGCGGATGTGCGGGCGACGGTGGCGAAGCTCGACGCGCAGCTCGCGCCGACCAGCCGCGAGATCGCGGAAACGATGGCGGAGGCGCGGAAAACGATGCAGCAGTTCAGCCGCGCGGCGGAGACGGCGCGGACCTTCATCGCGGCGCAGGGCGGGCTTGGCCCGGAGGTGTCGCGGACGCTGACGCAGCTCAACGAGGCGGCGGACGCGGTGACGCGCCTCGTCGATTTTCTCGAGCGCAATCCCAACGCGCTGATCACGGGCCGGAAGCGGCCGGAATGAGCGGCGACCCGCGGAATCTCGCAGTCAAAACGAGGCACACGATGCGCAACAAAATCCTCACGATGGTCCGGGGCGGTCTGTATGGCGCGGCGGCGCTGACGCTCGGCGGGTGTTTGTCGGTGCCGATTCCCCAGGCGGCGCCCGATCCGGCGCGCTTCTACGTGCTGACGGCCCCGGCGGGCGCGGTGGTGGCCGCGCCGGCTGCCGGAGCGCCGACGGTCCAGCTGCTGCCGGTCGACGTGGCGAGTTACCTGCGTTCGCGGCCGCTGGTGGTGCGGCGCGGGGAGAACGAGGTGCAGTTCCGGGAGTTTGCCCGCTGGGGCGAGCCGCTGGATCTGGGTGTGGCGCGCGTGCTGCGCGAGGAGCTGCAGGCGCGCGGCGTGGCGGCGGTCATGGGTGGCGGCGCAGGATCTTTTGCGGGAGGCGCGCCGCAGGTTGCGCTCACCGTCCGCGTGCTGGCGTGCGAGGGTGGGGCCGATGGCGCGGTGTTGTTCCGGGCGGCGTGGGAACTGGGGCCGACGGTGCCGGGAGAGAAGCCGGCGGGCGAGCCGCAGCGGGGCGAATTTCGCGCGGAGAATCTGCGCTGGGATGCGAAGAACGAAGCGTCGTTGGCGGCGCAGCTGAGCGTGGCGGTCGCGGGTCTGGCGCAGCAGATCGGCGGCGCGTTGAAGAAGTAAGGCGGCGCGCGGGGCGCGGGATTCACGCCGGGCGTGAACTCGGGTGAGGTGGCGGGGCGGAAATAAAAACGCCCCGCACTCGGGCGGGGCGTGAGCATGACGCGGGCGGCGGCGCGGCGCGCCGGGCGGCGTCACTTCAGAGCGGCCGCGATGCGGGTGAGGGCAGTCTCGACGTTCTCGCGCGAGTTGAAGGCGCTGATGCGCACGTGGCCTTCGCCGCACTTGCCGAAGCCGGCGCCGGGCGTGCAGACGACCTGGGCGCGGTTGAGGAGGAGGTCGAAGAACTCCCACGAGTCGCGGCCGGTGTTGACCCAGATGTAGGGCGCGTTGTCGCCGCCGATGCAGGTGAAGCCGAGCTTCGTCATGGCCTCGCGGATGAGTTTCGCGTTGGCGAGGTAGTGGTTGATGAGGGCGCCGGTCTGCTGCTTGCCGGCCTCGGTGTAGATCGCGGCGGCGGCCTTCTGGATCGGGTAGGAGACGCCGTTGAACTTGGTCGAGTGGCGGCGGTTCCAGAGGGCGTGGACCGGGTGGGCGTTGCCGGCGGCATCGTAGGCGACGACGGACTTCGGCACGACGAGGTAGGCGCAGCGCGTGCCGGTGAAGCCGGCGGTCTTGGAGAAGCTGCGGAACTCGAGGGCGACATCGCGGGCGCCTTCGATCTCGTAGATCGAGTGGGGGATCTGCGGGTCGCGGATGTAGGCCTCGTAGGCGGAGTCGAAGAGGATGATGGCCTTGTTCTGCCTGGCGTAGGCGACCCACGCCTTGAGCTGCTCGCGGGTGGCGACGGCGCCGGTCGGGTTGTTGGGGAAGCAGAGGTAGATCAGGTCCGTGGCGACCGTCGGTACGGCGGGCACGTAGCCGTTGGCCGGGGTGCTCTCGAGGTAGGTGATGCCCTCGTAG
>JACCEB011373522.1_pt1 | contig 15813 bp, 10 predicted proteins | sample 7454761 | NCBI WGS metagenome assembly JACCEB01 (sample SAMN15323454, study PRJNA562643) | freshwater metagenome | isolation source: river surface water | place: USA:Blue River Watershed | collected 2017-08-18 | reverse complement strand
TGACTCCATTCAAATCCGCCTCAATGGCGTAGTAACGACACTCTTGGCGATCCCACTTGAGCATCTTGACTTTGCCGCCATTAAAGCCAGCAGCAACGGCTACGGACAACCCAATAGCAATCGGATCCCCGATGGCCAGTAGGAAATCGCTGTCCGAAAACGAACGAAGCTTGTCTCGCAGCGTTCGAATGGTTGGCGCCGTAGACAGGGTGACCTGACCAGGCGGTAGTAAAGTCTTCAAATCGCCATACTCTGATGCTGGCAAGATGTTGAACTTAGGTGATTCTTGGACGACAAATACTGTCATTGCATTTCCCCAAAGTGTATGACCTGAACCTCAGTACAAAAAGGAGGCACGTTAAAGATCAAGCGGTTCATGTTGCCCCAATCAAATGGTTTGGCGCATGACCACAACTCAAACAAATTCATGTGACGAGATACCTGATACAGCTTCAAAGTATCTTCGTTCCTGGCAAGCACAAATACCTTGCCGCCAGATTCTTGGCGCTTACGATGCCACAGCAGTTGTTCTGGACGCAGCTCACAATGGCCTTTGGCATCAAGCACTTTCAGCTCAAGCCAAACCTCAATGCCATTGGCGCACATGTTGACGTCAGGTGTTCCCCTTGTCAAAGCGTTTTCTACACGCTCCACATGGCCTGGCAGCTTGTCCTTGACTAGAGCCCAGAACTGGCTTTCTTTCATAGTTCCACCTCCACCGCTTCTCCCCAATTGGGTCCAAGTTCGCAATCCACTTTCAATGGCACTTCTAAGTCTACGCATGTCAACATCTCCTGACGAATCATTCGGGCGTGATCAAGGTCACGTACACTGAAGTCCAGTTCATCATGGATCGTGAGATTAGGAACTTCACCAAGCTTGTATAAGTTCACCATGGCCTGCTTAATCATGTCTGCTGATGATCCTTGAATCACTGCATTCATGGCTTTGTGGACGAAGTATCGTTTCAAAGGTAAGCCGTACTTTTCCTCAGCCAAATCTTTACGCAGCGGAATTAGGCCTGGGCTGTATTTAGGTGGACCGAACAACTGGAACCGTCTACGACGACCTAGCAGCGTCTTGACATAGCCACGGTTTGTGGCGATCCTTGTGCACTCCTCACCAAGAGCCTTGATGAATGGCACGTTCTCATGATATTGCTCATAGACCTTTTTGGCTTCTGCAGGAGCCAGTCCTAGTTGGCTTGCTGCCTTAGCTGCTCCCATGCCGTAAGCAAGGCCAAGGTTTAACGTCTTCGCGTTCTTACGACTGATGCCAGCCATGTCCGCAACAAGCTGGTGGTAGTCCGTATTAGGGTTGTCGATGTATCTCGACCTAGCTGTATCAGCACCTGGGAAACCACGTAAATACGCATAGTGAACCGTGACACGCGGCTCTTGCTGCGAGTAGTCGAAAACGCCCCACTGGTGACCATCCTCAGGTATAAAGATGCTTCGTATAAGAGGAGCCAATACCGGATCACGCGCAGGTACCTGTTGCATGTTCGGATTAGCTGAGGCAAAACGCCCTGATCGTGTGCCGCCTTTGTCATTTCGCAACTGTCTCCATTCTGGGTAGATCCGCCCGTTATTTTCCATCTGAATGATCTTGCTGTCGATAAATACTCCACCAGCCCGATCAAGCTTACGGGCCTTAGAAACTAAGGAGAAAAACTCATGATCAGCACTTTCAAGAAACTCGGCAGCAAAGCTCGCATTCCCCTTTTCAGTCTTTGGGTAATCCAGCTTCAGAGCATCACAGGCTGCTTGTATATCATCACCAGACCAGATGTCTACGGACCGATCTGCCACTTGCTTCAAGCGGTTCATGATCTGATCTTGCTCATCAAGTAACTGGTTCTTGATCTTGTTTGCAAGGTCAAGGTCAACACGAACGCCCTTCTGGCGCATGGCGACGAGAACGTCGATGATCTGGCTTTCAAGCAAGAACAAGTCCCAAAGCTTTTCGTCTTTGAGCAGCACCTCTTGTTGAGCGAAGATACGGATTGGAAGATCGGCATCCTTGCGGCCATAATGAGCTACTTCACCAGCGTGCAGCCGCCAGATGTTGCCCTTGATTTCAGCTGGCTTAATGCCCCTACGAATGCCCGCTTCAATCATTTGGGCTTCGTCTTTGTGTTCGCCTAGGTAGTACTCAGCGAGCGCGTCTAGCTTGTACGTAATGCGATCCTCGTCAAGCAAAGGCTCAGCCACTTGTACGTCGTACTTCAGACCACCAAGCTTGACGTTCTCTGTAAGCAGCCACTCCATGTCGTATGGAAGATTCGCGCCCACTTTAGGAATGTCTGTCTTCAGCTGATCACGCAGCCAATCAAAGACATTTTGAGGATTTAAGTTACCACCAGCCTCATGGCGCACTGGGTAGTACTCGGCAAAGCCGTCATCAGTAGCTACTGAGACGCCAACGATGTAGCCGTCACGACGAACGCCACCAGGTCCCTTAGTCAACAGATTGGGGTCTCTGGTTTCGCAGTCTACGGCAATCTTGCCTGCTCTTGTTAGATCAGGAAAGTGCTTCGGCGGTTGATAAGATAATGCGTCCATTTTTCTTCCAAAATTCTTTTGCTTCTTGTTGTGGGTACTCCTGTCCGTACACGATACGCTGGCAGCCTGTATTCATCAGCAGCTTCACACAAGTCATGCAAGGCATTGTGGTGACGTAAGCCGTGTGGATCAAGCTTACATCTCGGCATTGGAGGAGTGCGTTTTGTTCCGCATGAATAGCTTCGCAATGATCCAGCCCAGTGCCTGAAGGATACTGAGCCCCAGGACAAGGTACGTCAATGCAATGAGTCCCACCAGCAGGCACACCGTTATAGCCGGTAGCAAGCACGTGGCCAGCAGCAGATACAAGGACACAGCCCACGCTCCGCCTTTTGCATGTAGCTCGTTGAGATACAAGATCAGCCATCCGCGAAAAATATTCATCTTTGCTTAACCTTTCCATGATTGAAACTCTTCCAAAAAGCCAGTAACCGATTGACCATTAGCAACAGCCCATAAGTGTCTAACAAGATGGTCGTAGCTTGGGAAGTCGTCCATGTTCAATGGCTTGACATCGCCAAGGATCTCGCCGTCTTGGCACTGCTCTGCGCCTTCAAAGTTTGGCTCATACACGTGCTGGCTTGCAGCATAGAAGTGCAATGTCCCTGGTGTCACGTTTATTCCCTTCTCACGCAGCAACAGGCAAACGCCATAGCTGAGCATGCTGAAGTTGAACCAATCGTAAGGAACACCAAGCCAAACGTCAGAAGATCTCATGTTCATGAAGCAATGCAGCCTGCCACCACGAATCATGAATTGGCAGCTGATCGTGCAAGGAATATCTTTTGATGCTCGTGGGTTGCTTCTCCAGATAGTCATCACTGCCTGACGAGAATCCAGATCTTTTTCTAGAGACTGCAGCACATGGCCAAGTTGATCACGCACACGTGGACCGTATGCACCAAAGAACAAGATGCCGTCATCACTGAAATTGCTGATGGCCTTGCTATATGGGCTGATGGTAGCTACTCGATTGTCGCCACTCATAATCCAAGCAGCTTCTGCAGCCATAAACTTATAGCCAAGCTTGCGTTCTTTGATCGTAATGACAGGTTGGGCCATATCAATCATTGTCTTGACGCCAAGCAGCTCTTTTGTCTTTTGCCCACGTGGACTTGTTTCATGTCCGTGTGTCATGACAAGGTTTAGCAGACCTTGCCAATTCATATTGGTAGTGTTAAGCATGTAGGGTGTCCTTTAGTTCTTGAATGAATTCATCACGCTTCTGAAAGCGCTTTGCATACGATGGATGCATGATCTTCTTAGCTTTGCGTAAGCAGTAATAGCCAAGGGTGTCTGCAGCATTCGTGCCAAGAGCAACGACATTCATAAACGGCTTGATGCGCAAGCAGTCATTGATGTACAGACCGCCACCGGCTGAATTGGCATTCACATAGATGGCTCGCTGCTCGTCAAACAAGATGTCATGCAAGCAAGAAGCAAAGAACTCGCTGCTATTGCCGAAGTCGTACCATGGCCACTCAATAGCTCGCATCTTGCTGTTTGTCGCGTCGCCAACAATGATGGTATCAGCATCGCCAAGATGGCCAGCAAAGTTGCTATGGTTTAACGACAAAGCTTCTGGCAGCTGAGTCAACATACGATTCTGAAGAACACCATGAACGATGTCGCAGAAAGTATTTAGATCTTTGCCTTCGATGTCATAGCGATAAGGCAGCACATCATTGCGAGTGCGCATACCGTTGACAGACAATTGCTGCACGTAGTCGCGGTCATGACCTGTAAAGCCACCTAGAAAGAGTTGGTCATACCTTTTGCGAACTTCGTCGACGTCGTCATACATCTCTTCACGCTCTGCTTTGAGCTTGTTGAAATGTTCTTTGTGACCATCTGGCGATTGGGTGATGATGTAAACGCCAGCGAATCTGCGGACAATACGGTCAATGGTTCTACCCATGTGAGGCCATGGACTGCCACCACGATACACGTCTGCATAAATTGCTTCGCTCATCCAAAGACGATCGATCACAACAAGCTGATGACGTGCCAGCTTCAATGCGTAATGCAGCGAAGCTGTGTGATACAGGGGCATCTTGTCTTTCCACCTGTACGTGTTGTGCAAATAGCGACCATTGAAGCGCTTGCAAAGAGCTTCGGCAAGAGTAGTCTTACCTGTACCATCGCAGCCATCAATGACAATTAAACCCTTCATGCTTTCTCCTTTCTAAGCAAGTCATCAAGCGAAGGGGCTTGCCAACCTGCAGGTTTCACTATATCATAAGTGGAACCTCTTTTGCTATCTTCTGGTCGTGTTGCTCTAACTTTTTTCATGTTGGCTTCGTGCACACGTTTGAAGCCCTCGTTGAACGGCAAACCGGCAAGATAAGCTGCACCAAGTGCAACGTATACAAGATCGATGATGCCGTCAAAATATTGCTCAAGATCACCGGTCAAGCAAGCCGCTCTGATCTCGTCAAGCTCCTCTTGCATGTGGCGGTTCTTGAGCTTCCAAATCTCCTCGTCAGGAAAGTCTGGCTGGGTTGTAGGCTCCAAGCCAAACTTCTGATGAAAGGCTGCAACGTCGTCAAATGGATTCGACATCTTCACTCTCCCACGTAGTCAAAGAGAGGCTGCCACTCATTACTGCTTGACAACGGCTGGGGCAGTTCTTTGAATTTCGGTAAGAACATGTCCTTGCTAGTAGACTTTTTAAGTCTCCACAGCACGTTACGCGAATGGCGTGGATAGAGCGGGGCAAAGATAGTTGCCAGGTAGTTGCTGTCGTAGTAAGCACGGAGACGATTGAACACTCCATCGATGTCTTCTTTTTCAAGGACTTCCTTGTAGTCTTTAATTGAGGCAAATGTGCCGAAATGATCGTCGATCTCAAAACCTGCATGGGCAATCATGGCCTGCATAGTCTCGTAGCTCATCTCATTCACGTGGTTATCCGCTGCGCCAACCTTTTCGTCATAGACAGGGGTTGACACAAACACCACGCCATCATCAGCCAGGCGGTCATACATGCCTTGCAGCATCTTGAATGCGTGGACTGGCTCTACGTGCTCAAGCACCTCAAAGCTGGTGATCACGTCAAACTTCTCAACGGGCAGCTGACAGTCTGGGAAGGCCACATTGCCAATCAAGGTTGGCTTGAACTTCGTGTTCTCGAAGGCCTTAGGCATCTCGAGCTTGTTGTAGTCAATGCCGATGTAGGTCAAACCATCTGAAGCCATACGGCTTGTCATCAGCATCTTGGCCAGTGGAACGTCTTTGCCGCAGCCAATGTCTAGCAGCTTGCAGTCTTTGCGGTGGTCAGGTTTACCCATCCACTTAGCCACATGGGTCCATCGTAGGCAGTGAGCAATGTAGTCGCGGTGTATAAAGCCGCGCTCCTCTGCTTGGTCAATGCTGAGATGGGTGTTGTCAATATGCTTACCTCTGGCGTTTGCCATAACTTTCTCCTATAAAAGATGGGAAGAGGGGCCGAAGCCCCTCGGATCAAGCTGCTTCTGCGAAGTCAACGGCCAGTTCCAAAGCTTCACGCTTACGCGATGCTGCAGAACCAAACCATGCAGAAGTCAGACGCTTGTCTTGATCAGTACCTGCCACGTGGTCGTAGTAGTACGTCACAGCGTTAAAAGCACCCCACCAAGTACCGGCAGAAGTTTTCATGTCTGCACCAGGTTGAGTGTGGACGATGTCAAGCAAGCGATTGACAGTACGGCCAAGGTCTGCGCGGTTAACGAGACCATCTTCACTTTGCTCTTGAGCTGTTTGGAACAGATCAGGATTGACTAGCTTGCTGAAGAACTCCATGACCTTCTGGTCTTTGGCGCGCTTAGAAGCCAAGAATTCAGCCTTGTCTTTGAACACGTCAAGAGCTTTCATAGCCAAGCCGACTTTTTCGGCAGCTTGCTGCTTGATCTCGTCGTCAAATGCGCGATCATGAGACATACGGAAGGTGTTGTCTTTGTTGGTGTTATGACGCAGCGCAGCTGTCAAGGTGTTGTTGCAAACCACGCGGATTGGCGTGAACAAAATCTGCAAGCTACGACCCCAGATGTGTGGGTTGTCAAGCAAGATGTAGCCTTCGACTTCGTCTTTGCCGCCGAGCATAAAGCCGCCGTTGATCTTGGCAAGGCCCCATACGCGTTTGCCGCCGTGGAGACTGCCGGCTGTTTCCATCTTCATATCGCCGGCTTTGCAGAACTTGGCAAAGAAGTCAAATACCTCTTCGTTCTGTGTTGGGTTGTACTCGCTGCCGCAAATACCGAGGATACGGTTGTCGGTGTTGCGAACTAGCGCGTAGTGGCTATTGATCTGAGCGTCGATGTCGTCGACGAACATTGCCTTCTTCTCAACACGCCAGTCAAGTTGCGCAGCTTGCAACATTTGGGCTGGGGTGAGATCGTTTGAAACGGGGGTACCAAGACCGTGCCAAGGAACTTCGTTAGCGTAGGCCATTGTTTCGACTTCGTGTGACATGGTAATTCCTTTCTTCTTTCTAGGCTGAACAGCAGGATGCTGTCCATGATTAAGATTCTACTGCGCAAAACCGCGAACTGCGCGACTTTTTTCAACTATTTTTAGGCTGGGACATTTACTAGCCGTCCGGGCCAAATCCCCTATAGACAGTTTTTAGAGCCATAACTGGTTGGATTTAGTCATTTTATCATACCAGTAAGCTCGTTCGCTCGACTTTCTAAGGCTCCGCGAGACCAAAAACAGGCTGGATTGATGTTCTTTATTATGTCTCTAGAATCTCTCTATAGGGATTTTGACCAGAAAGTGCCCTCGATCGGTCAGATCAAGCCGCCATGCTTTCTGGCCTTTTTCAGGTCTTCCGGATCGGTAATCCTGAACCACTGGCCCTTGCCGACGGCCCCGGTATTAGGCCTCTCGTACCCAGCAAAGCCACCTGCCTTGGCGATACCGTCCAGAACCACGTCCCTGCCCTGGGCCAGATCGTAGATTTCCTCACCCGTCATTGGCTGGTCTGATGGCAGCTTGTTGAAGAATCTTTTCATTAAGGCAACATCTGCTGGGCTATATTGCTCCTCGAACCTGAGCAGCCGGCTTTCTGGGATGTCAAACTTGTTGACCATCGGAGGGCCTTCTTTGCCCAGCATCTTGTCTGTTCCACGCTTTACCGCGTAGCCCTGATCTGTCGTCACATCAATTGCTCGTTCTTTTGATGGAACAATGCTTGTAGGACTGCCATGGAGGACCCGTAGGAGCTTTTCTGCAGCTTCCCTGGTCTTCCCTACTTTCCCGCCTGTTTCGAACCCTACGGGACCACCAGATGAGAACGGAATGGTGTATCCGACCTGGTACCTGGTATCCTGGCGCTTGTCAGTAGGCTTCATGACCATGGCATCGAGGTAGCCAGGACCTACCTTGCCAGAATAGCCTAGGTTGTAGCCGGTCACCCCAGTCTTTTCAGGGGTCTTCATACCGCGCACTCCGCCGATCAGGCGGCCTTCGCCAACAGGGTAGGACGCCGTAACGTCACCCATGTAGACGCCCTTGGTCTGATCAGGCTTCATGAGCTGGGCAGCCACGTTTCCACGGCCATACTTTTCTGCAAGCCTTGCAAAGTCGGCTTGGGCATTGACGTACTCGTTGCTGCCGGGGTCACGCATATTGACCATCTGGCGGCCAACAGTCACCGGTCCCTTACGAACCCCAAAGACGCCCGATTCGACTTCCTTGCCCTGAACGTGTTGCTTTGCAGCGTCGCGCACTATGCTGACAATGGGGTCTTCGTCAATAATCCCACGACGGTCTTCTTCGTCTTGCTTGGCTCGTCCACCTGACTGATAAGGAACTGGCATTTCTTCAGGTTCTTGTGCGGTGACAGGTTCTCTAGAAGGCTCTGCTTCAGGAACCGCTTGAGTTGCTCCTAATCCTACGGGAGCAGCAACACTGAACAACGGCTGCCCTTGGCTCGTGATCTTCTCACGCATCTGAGGAGTCACTGGAACCGCAAAGGCTCGCAGTTTTTCACCGGTATCCTTAGCAGCAAGCTCCTTGGCCTTCTGTTCGTAGAATTCATTCTCTACTTCTGCCCAAATATCGTCGGCTTCCTTTGTTTCACGAGTCATCAGCTCGTCCCATTTTTCAGAATTGCTAGTATCAATTCCTTGCTGGGCGGCGCGATCACTGACACGAGTATGCACTATGTCGTAATACTCGTCCTCATCGATGTAGCGGTAAGGGTCCTCGACAATCTCATCTAAATATTGCTCGTAGGTCTTGCCTTTGGCTCCGGTTGAAATTTCAATCTCGCCAGGTTCTGCGCCAAATTCCTTCTTGGCGTATTTACGAACGTAGTTAGGAATGATCTCGTCGTAGATCTTCTTCTTGCCTGCCCCTTCAGCTGAGGTCAGTTCAAGTTCCTCTCCCATCAATGTGGCCTTGGTACGGGGAAGATCTCCATTTCTTTCGAATAAGCCTTCGTTTTCTTTTTCCCAAGCCTTGCTTCTCTCAAATAAGTCAGTCCACTTGGCTTCCTCTTCAGGGGTGACCTTTTCCAATATAGTTGTTGGGAACTCATCGCCATATTTTTCTTTGAGCCCAGCAAAATAGCTGCGAAGTTCTTCTGCGGCTTCATTTCTAGGAGGCGGCTGCTTAAGCTGCTCCATGATATTTTCGGCTTTTTCTTTGCCGATGTAGTCAGGAAGATCGTCTGCGTCAACAGTCTTGTCGACGGCAGTTCTTCCTCCCTTGGTTCCAACTAGTCTGATCTGGCCGTTTGGCTCTTTCGTAGCCGTCAAAGTATCAAAGTATTGGCTCATGCCGTACCGTTTGACGTGCTCTGATCCTGGGCTAAAGGCCACAGTGTCATAGCCTTCTTTTGCAGCGACATCTAAAATTTGCTTGACGGCCAGTTCATTGGCAGTATTCTTCCAAGGGGCATCAGGGACCCCCTTGAAGCTGTTGTTCTTGAGCCAGTTTTCATACTCATCAGACAATTGCTGCTGAGCTGCTTGACCAGCAGGCGAGCCATCTACATCTAGCTCCCAACGCTCGATAAAGTCACGAAGCCAAGATTTTTGAGTTTCATCTAGACGGTCTCCGTATTCCCAAAGAACATCGTCAGCAGAAACCCCTTCAAGATCAGATAGGGACTTAGAGTAGCCCTCATCTTTGGGCAGCTCTTTTGAAATCTCTGCACGGCGTTCTTTAGTCAATTTATTGACAATGCCATTACGGATGGCAGCATTTTCTCTTGTTCTTTCAAACAAGCCCATACGCTCCATCATCTCACGGCTTTGCGACTCAATGGCTCCTTTTTCCTTGTCAACAAGGTCATCGATGATTTCATCTCGCCTTTTACGAGCCGCCTGATGCCAGTCTGACTGAATCTCTTCAACATACAAGACCTTCTCACCATTAGGTCCAGTGCGATCTGTTACCCGTGCGTGGACAACAACATCGGGCTCATCAAAATGGCCGCCCCTGAAAGTATTAGCAGTCGCAGTAGTGCCAAGTTCACTAGACATTGCATTAGCCACAAATGACTCAACATCATCTAGATTGCGGCTAAGTTTGTCTCGATTTTCCACAACTGCCATGTACCGGCCGTCTTGAAGCTTTTCAATGTAAGCCCCTGAAGGGTAATAGAGAATTGTGGAATCAGGGCCAAAGTCATCTGGGCGCATGCCAATTTTTTCGGCTGCCTCTTGCACGCTCAGCTCTTGCGGCGCACCACCAAGTGCGTCTTGAGCTGATGTTCTTGGCCGCTCCACTTGCAGCAAGATCTCACGATAGTTTTTACCGCCTGGGGTAGTGTACTTCTCAAATTTAGGGGAAAGAGCAGAATCTAGTTGCGAAAGCGTTCTATCAAACTGCTGCTTGACTTTCTTTGCAGCAATCATCATGTCGTTATACGTTGCCTTGCCGACACCAAATTCTTCTGGCTTCATGTCGAACAAGGTGTCATAGTCGACAATTTCGCCGGATTCTTTAACCAAGAACCCAAGATTGCGACCGCCTGCAGGATCAACCACGGGTTCTACAAGAACGTCAAGATAGGCCTGATTGTTACTGTCTAAGGTCGGTTTCCAGTCTTCTGGCAGGCCGACACCCTCTTTTGACTTGACAATGGCTTTGATGCCAGGAGCCGGGGTCTCAGAAGCAAGCTTCTTGACTTCTTCCTGAGTGATTGACTTCTTGTCTTTCAACTTCTGAGGAATCTTGCGAAGTTCAAGCTCTTCTTTCTTGACGCCAGGAGCCTTCTCAATTTCCTTGAGGATCTGCTCACCAGTTCCCTTTTTCTGTTTCAGGGTATCGATGGCTTTGTCAATGGCAGAAAAGAACGACTTAACCTGACCAACCTTGCCGCCGGTTTCATACTTCTGAATGAGACCACCAAGAGCTTTTGAAGTAGGTTCTTCTAGCATCTCTCCGACGGTGCCAATAGTGCCACCGAAGCCAGTACCAACACCATAGTTGATCTTCTTAGGATCGACGATCGGGCTCAGGTATTCGACAGGAGAAGCTGCAATCTTGCCAGCTACCCCAGCACTTTTAACAGGGCTCAGGACACGGTTTAGCCAGGCACCAGGCACAGGCAGCTGGGCCAGCATCTCGCCACCGGCTTGGGCAAAATGTTCAAGGGCTCCCTTAGGAGCATCGATACCCATGTCTTTACGAACGGCTTCCCTGATCTTGCCGGCCTTCTTATCGGCCTCTACAGCAAAGTCAGGAGCGTATTTGTCGTCAATCAAGCCCGCCATAGCAGGAATTGCGACGGTGTTGTAGTAAATGCCAGGGGTGCCTTTGCCGACACCGACCTTGCCTTCATCATCAATGCCAGACCACTGGCTTCTAAAGCCAGAGACGGCTTGCTTAACAGCGCGAACAGGAGCAGAGTCCTTTTTGGTCTCAAGCTCCTTGGTCAGCGCCTTTGCATTTTTAACGTTTGACGACGCCTTGTCGTCTTTCTTGTCGTACTTATCCTTGAGTTTGTCTAGATCACTCATTCCTTAGACTCCCTGGTGAGGCGTTCGATAGTGGCTTCGACGTCCTCCTCAGGTTCTTCTTTCTTCTCAGTCGGAAGCTTTTCGGATTCGGGCAGAACTCGGCCAGTTGTGCCTGCAATGCCTTGCAGACGTTTTGCGGTGCGTTCTTTGTCTTGGATAAACTTCTCGCTGCTGCGCTCTAAGCGGGCCAGGCCATCATCAATCTCTTGAGGTGTTCCTGACTTCAACATCTTAGCAATTTCAGCCGCGCTCTTCTCATCAAGTGTCGTTCTGGCTTGCAAGTACTTCAAGACACGACCGACCACCGAGCCAGGGGTTCCCATAGCAACGTCAACGGCTTCACCTGCAACGTCAATCACACCGCTGCCAGACTTGAGGTCTTTAACGGCTTCTGCCTTAGGCTGGGTACGGCTGCCACGGACGATCTCCTGGGCGTTCCTAAACAGTTCGGCCTCCCGCTTGAGGGCTGCTTCAAAAATCTCATATTCCTGAGGATTCTCAAACAATGCCTCAAGACGCTTACGGGTTGCTGGGGCACCAATAACTCGTTGCGCAGCGTTAATCTGTTGAGGAGCATCTTGAATCTTAGACAAGATAGCTTGTGCGGCTCCGGTTCTGAGAGCATCTCGTTCTGCATCAGACATGCCAGCCACAATCTTCTTCGCTTGCTCAGGCAGGGTCTTAGGTGTCATATACTCTTCACGACCAAGGCGGAGGGCATCCAAGACTTCCATGTCGCCAGCATACTTAGCGCGAGCTGCTGCATAAGCAGACTTGCCGGTGCTAGGATCTACCGTAGATTCGTCAATGGCTCCAATGAACGCCCTGCGGAGATCCTTAAGCGCATTGGCTTCGGCAGTGGACATACCCTTGCCCTTGAAGCCTTCGTCAATGATGGCGTCAATACCGCGCTTGATGTAGTCCAAGGTCCTGACGTCTGGCAGCTCGACACGAGTAGCCGTGCCCTCGCTATCAACTTGATAGATTGGCTTCAATACGAATCTAGACGTATCTTCGCCACGGAGCTCGGCTGCACGTGCTTCTTTTTCAGCGATCGAACGAGCCTTGTCGTAGGCCTTCTTAAAGGTGTCGTCTTCCAAGACCTTCAAGATGCGTGGATCATTGACGGTGCCAAACTTATAGGCTTCGTCATAGAGGTTGTTAGCGTTTGCACGAAGCTTGCCAACCAGGCTATCTTCGCTTGCCACATAGTCCTTGCCCTTAGCAAGGTCTTTGATAACCCGCTGGCCAACCACGTCACGGCCTTCTTCGATTCGCTCTTCAAGTGCTCCACCAAGAATCTTGCGCCCTGGTCCTGGTACAGTAACCACGGCTTCACCAAGGCTCTTAGTCGATGGAGTGACGTCCATGAGGGTTGGATTGACCCCCATTGCTCGATCTTTTTCAAGCATCACACGAGCTTGCATAGGATCAAGATCGTCACGAGACATGGCTTCAAGCACCTTGGTCGTTGCTCGCTCTTCAACCGATTTTGGTGAAGGGGCAAACTTATCTTTAATGGCTCTGCCAGTAGAACCTAATGCTTGAGCACTTTTTGCAATTACAGGACCGGCCACCGCGGAGGTCAAGCCGCCTTGAACAGCCCCGGCTCCTCGTTCGCCTTCAGTTGCGGTACCAGCTCCTGAGATAGCTCCTTGGGTACCTGCCGTTGCTGCCATACGACCAGTAGGTCCCTTGACAACATTAGGAAGTACTGAGGCCAGGCGATTGGCTGCCTGAGCTGTTCTTGATGCCCCGACAACAGATGCTGCCTGACCACCAGGAATGAATGCTGCGACCACACTAGGAATGGCTCCTGATACAACTTCAGTGCCCAGGGCGACCATCGGGTTCTTTTCTACAAAACGGTCATAGGCTTCACGTTCCTCACGAAGCACATCTTCATAAGGACGGCCTTCCATCTTGGCACGGACACGGGCAATCGCCTCGTCACCGAAGCCAAATCCAAGACCTTGACCGACAGCACGGCCTATGTTGGCAAGAGAGACCTCGCCACCTTTAGACATCTCAATCAAGCCACCTTCTGCATTTTCATCAGGTTCACCAGAAGTTGCCTTGCGTGAATAGGCTCCCGTACTAATTTCATTCAGGCGTGTTTGATTGTCCTTGATACGGCGGGCCGCTGCAGCCTGGGCACGTTCCCAAATAGCTTTACGAGTAGCTGCCGGCTTATTGATAGAGCCTTGAACGTCGATCAAGATCTTACGTTCACCTTCGGTTGGTGCTGCACCAAAGATGGCTTTCAACTGAGTCAATGCCGTACCAAGCACGATGTTCTCAAGATCTGCTGTTGCTGTCTGAGCTTCAGATTGGCGAACACCGGGGATGACAGATCCTACAGACTCACGAATACCTGCCGTCTTACCTTCGTAGGCGACGTCATTCAGTTTCAAGGCCTGACTAAATGCCGTCACCACTTCCTTACCGGCAGAGATCTTGTCTTGCAATTCATCTTTCAGCTTGATCTCAGCAGGAGACAGCTTAACAGATGTGCCTTCCTTGACAATGGTCTGGACACGTGCATTGAATTCAGGTGTTCCTGGCTTAAAGCCTTCGTCTGCAGCAATCTTACCTGCAGGCGATTGCGGCTTGCCACTGACACCATCTGCACCGCCTGTTTCAGGTTTGATGTATGTCAGTCTCTTGATTCTGGCTTCTGCAATCCGTTTGGCATCAGGTGTTGCCTTAGGATCATTGATTACTTCTGTGAGCTTCTCGACTTCGGTCAAACGATCTTTAGGCACAGACTTAGCCAAGGTCGACAATGCTGCCACCTTAGTCTTCATGCCCTCACCCTTCTGATCGATGGCTGCCAAGTCGTACTTCATCTGCAGATCTTCAAGTTCTGCCTTGGCCTTACGCTTCTGGCCAATGACATCGGCTGCAACATCAGTCACGCCACTCAGGCCTTCAAAGAAGCTGCCGGTACGTGTAGGCTTACCAAAAGCGGCGGCAAGACGGAAAGCCGTTTCGGCATCAGAAGGACCCGCCTGACGAGCCATGAGCTTTTCACGGGCACGATCAAGGATCGCCTGCTTCTCGGTGGCTTGCTTATCAGATTGTTCAAGATACTTGCCCAGCAATTCCTGCAGCTGAGTAGTATATGGGTTCACGCCTCTAGAAGAGGTGTATCCAGTTTGAAGAACCTGCTGGTCAGAAGTGTCGTCGTCTTCAAATGCCATGTTCTATCCTTAATTATTTTCCACTAAACAGCTTATTGAAGCCGTAAATCGTCGCAGCGCCCTGAGCAAGCTGAGACAATGGTGAAGGTTGATACACGCTGGCAGGCCCGGTCGACGTCGTCGATGTAGATGTCGGAATCTCGAGACCACGAATCGCAGCATTGAGGAACGCAATATTGTTGCGATCGTATTCGCGCTGGTTGAGGAAGTCGGCGTAAGCCTGATCCAAGGACCGTTGCGCTTGTTGCTGTTGTGTGGCGCCTGCAGCTTCCAAGGCTCCGATGTTCTGTAGACCAAGTTGCTGCTGGGCTTGTCCAAGGGCGCCAAGTTGCTGAGCCGTTTGCAATTGACGTGTCAGATCTTGTCCTGACAAGGCACCAACTTGCTGACCTGCTTGCAAGGCTTGTGTTCCTGCTTGGCCAGCTAGCTGACCAGTTGATTGACCAAGGGCACCTAATTGGGTACCTGCCTGAGCATAACGAGCCAAGTCAGCACTCTCAAGGCCTGCTTGAGCCTGACCAAGAGCCGCTGTTTGACCGGCAGCTTGCAATTGACGTGTACGATCTGCAGCCAGTTGTTGGGCAGCTTGACCATAGCCAGATTGCAATGCTTGTGTTTGCTGAGCCAATGTAGACTCTTGAACGTCACGGAGAGCACGTCCAATCATTTCGCCTTGACGGCTACCACCAAATTGGCCAGACTGAATTGCACGATCCTGAATCTGAGGCAGCAAGTTTTCACGAAGATTACGGGCACCCAGTTCGCCAATACGATTGACCACTTGCTCCTGATAAGGATTCATGTAGTCTTGGATGTTAGACAATCCAGTTTGCGCACCTTGACCTGTCAGGGTTGCTGCTTGCTGCAGATACGGCTGGGCCAAGGCACTAGTATCGCCAACTTGTTGACGAATATTGCCTGCCGCTTCACTCAATAGCGGACTTGCATAAGTATATGGGTTGTAGCCAAGACCTTGCTGCAAATAGGGTTGAGCAGCAGCCAAAGAGCTTCCTTGACCGCCTTGCTGAGCAAAATTAAGGGCAGACTGGATTGTCAGGGCGTACTGTCCTTCTAGCCCCAATGCCGCATGATACG
>JACCEB010253941.1_pt1 | contig 15825 bp, 13 predicted proteins | sample 7454761 | NCBI WGS metagenome assembly JACCEB01 (sample SAMN15323454, study PRJNA562643) | freshwater metagenome | isolation source: river surface water | place: USA:Blue River Watershed | collected 2017-08-18 | reverse complement strand
TTTTTGCAGGCCCAAACATACCCACCAGACCACTTCATACAAGCTGCAACCATGTCATCAATGAGGCGGTGTTCGTAGACAATTCCTTTTGCTTCGAATTTCTTTTTGTAATCTTTTTCATAGATTTCAGCAAAGATGTCCTTAAAGCGGCCATCATATTTTTTAAGGATGGTATTTTTAGTTGATAGATAAAGTGGCCAGCCTTTAACTAACGCCATGTTAAAGCACGACTCAGCAAAACCACGGATAGACTCTTCTGTGTTGTACATGGAAAGAGCGACACCAGGACCTTTAAAATTAAAAACTTCCCATTCCTGAGTCTTTCCATCCTCACCAGTGAAGGTCATCTTAAGAGTTCCTTTACCAGGAATAACTGTATCAGTAGCACGGTACTGATCTCCAAAAGCGTGACGGCCAATAACAACCGGTTGCGTCCATCCAGGAACAAGACGTGGGATATTCTTAATAATGATCGGTTCACGAAAAACGGTACCATCTAAAATATTACGGATCGTTCCGTTTGGTGATTTCCACATTTGTTTAAGCTTAAATTCTTCCACGCGCTTTTCATCAGGAGTGATGGTGGCGCATTTAATACCTACATTGTACTTCTTGATCGCTTCTGCGGCTTCGACAGTGACTTTATCGTCTGTCTTGTCACGATTTTCCATACCAAGATCAAAGTATTTAATTTCAAGATCAAGATAAGGAACAATAAGTTTTTCTTTAATGAAGGACCAGATGATTCGAGTCATTTCATCGCCATCAAGTTCAACGACAGGGTTTTGGACTTTAATTTTAGACATAGATTTCTCCACAGAACTAGTTAATGGAAGGTCTTTTTATTTTATTTGAAATCGTAAAATTGTCGAGAGAATGCAGCGCGTGAGTTAATTAAAAGTTTTGTGATGCGGGGTAAGAACCTCAAGTTGAACATCATATCCTTTTTGTCGAAGATCAGAATAGTCCTTCATAATGTTACTTGGTTCAGATTTGATTGATAAAAATCGAATTCTTGGTTGATAGTAATGTTCGGAATATCCTTGGCCTAGAATGTTATTTCTTAGGGATTCATTTATCCCTTTGAGATGAATGATAGAAGAAATAGGGTAAAGAGCATTTGTCATGCGGTTTACTGCCACTGGAATATAAGGATGATCTGATTCTGTTTTAAAAAAAACAAGCCCCATATGCTCATGGATAATTGGCCCCATCTTCGAAGAATAATCTTCTTTTTTAATTGCTCCGACATTACTTATGAATTCATTGTCTTTTGATACAACAATGCTCGGGTCTGGTATAAACTCGGATTGAAGGCTTTGAGGAGTTCGATCTTGAGGAGGTTCTGAGTTTTGTATCTCAGAAGTTGTATCTCTTGAAGAAGCCACTTGTTTTAACTTTTTTTCTGTCATGGTTTTAGTGACAGAGGCCATCTCTCTTTTAATAGAAATCGCAGCAGTAGGAACGGGAGCAGAAGGCTTCCCGTTTATAAACCACAAGACTCCAAACAATGGAATAAAAAAAATGGGAAGTCTTTTAAGCCATTTCATCATGGTTGCTCGGTCCATTCTTTCACTTGAACTGCAGATTCAAGACCTGAAACAGGATTTACAGCTTTGACTCTAAATTGGTAAACTGTTCCTCCAACTAAAAGTCCTGGTGGTGCTGTAAAATTCGTTGTGCTACCAATCTCTTGATAGGGATGAATTGGCGTACCATCTGGAGTAAAGATACCAACCTGATATTCTGCTGAATCCAATCCTGCCGTTTGAGAAAAGGAGAATGATGTTACGGCCGGAGTCGCACCATCACTAATGATTATGCCCGTTGGAGGAAGAGGATTATTAATCTCGGTTGTTTTTCTATGGCCACTCACGTGAATTTTCCAACTCGTAAGATTTCCGGAACCTGTAGTCGTAGTACTAGGTCCTAGATCTTTCACAGATCCACTTCCGTCAATAATTTTTAAAGTCCAAAAGCCATTAGACTCCTCTGAATAGAAGGCATTTGAGCTCATTCTAAAACTAGTGAGAGTACTTCCAAAGATTTTGTTGTTTATATTCATGAGACGGCTTTCTGTCCCTGAAGGAGAAATAAGACTTATCGCTAAGTCTCCTGTGAAAGTATGAGTCGTCGATAATTCAACTTGGACATGTTCAATTTCATAATTGTGGCCGACCCAAATCTTAGAAGTCACTCCGCTTACATTGTTATCTGGAATTGGAGTATTGATTGTGCCTGAATCATAATACCAGGTTCCTTCTGACGATGGTGTTGATGCCGTCTTTGTTTCCTCGAAGGCACCTAGACTGTTGGGTGTGTATAAAAGTGCTGCTTGAACAGCATCATAGGCATTCACCTTTCCGAATCCATATCGATTAGAAAAATGGACGTTTTTTAAATTTTTTACCCACTTGTAATCATAAACATAACCTGGTCCAAAAGCATTATCACCACTTGTTATTTTATTTTCATCACTCGCTAAATTCGTTGGTAAGTCAACCTTCGTCGCTGTCGTTGCAAGAATATGCTTTACGTCTCTCCAAGTGAGATTCGGATTTGCATCTAACATAAGAGCAACAACTCCGGAGACAACGGGCGTTGCCGCTGAAGTTCCGTTAAATATATTTGTATAGTCACATCTTGAGTTAGATGCATGGAAACCAAAATTAAATAATTCTGGATATAGGAAAGTTCGAAAACTATATCCAATCTGACAGGTGGAAATGTCAGTTGTAATCATCGCGGGCTTCGTTATGCCGTCTTCACCACCGGGAGCTGAGACCCAGATGCTACTTCCGATTGTTGAATAACTGGCCTTCATTCCGTGAGTGGTATCACTTTTCCCACTGAGGGCCCCAACGACAATTTTAAATGGGCTCGATAATTCCTCGTGAGCATTCGTGTGACCAGATGCAGTTCTTATTGAATTTGATGTCGTGAGTGGGTAACTGTATGGTTCAGAAAAACTATTTCCCGCTGCTTGAATATAAATAGCACCTTTGCCGTCTCGAAGCGGAGTCGTTCCTGGAAGACCAACAGTATTTGCTCTAAGCGCGAGATCAACTTGTGGGTCGGTCGATACGAAAAAGTAACCAGCTCTTCCAAAGCTTTGATTGAAGATATCAAAATCACCATTGAGTTGATCGATTTCTTTTGCGAGAAGAGTAGCAGCATTATAGGTGAGTGGAGCGAATACATACCTAAAGGCAGCAAATTTTGAAAGCGGGGCGATACCTCGACCACCAATTCCGTTCCATCCAACTGCAGATATAAGACCAGCAACTGAGGTTCCATGAGGTTCATCAGCTCCAGCTCCAGGGGTGGGATCTGAATTATCCCAATAGCCAGGGTCATTATACACATAGTTTCGATGTTCACCTGCAAGCGTGTTCGCAGCGAGATCAGAGTGGTTTATTTCAACACCAGTATCTGAAACCGCAATCCGGATACCGTCTCCTTTGATTCCCAAAACATCATGAACAAGCTTTACATTGATATCAGTATCATTGGCCGCAGTTTCTGAACTATAGCCTTTACCTGTACCGTCACTATGGTAGTGCCAAGATTCTGAGAGGAGTGGATCTGTTAGAGATGAGGATCCAGTGGAAGAGCCCCCGGTAGACGACCCACCAGATGTGCTTCCAGTCGTCGTTCCTGTAGCACTACTTCCCTCAGCAATGACTCCCTCATCTTTTACGCAAGATGAAGACAAAGCCATTAGCCCTAGCAAAAGTAATAATACACGCATAGAAATCTCCTACAGGACTTATCGGAGAATCCATTCTAAACATTAGATTTTCCGATGAGGCATAGGAGTTCGTTAGGACTAACGTTTTGATTTTAATGACTTATTCGCTCTGGGGTCTTAGAACAAGAATATGACAAGGCGAAAATTTAACCATCCGGTCTGTAAAGGAGCTGGTAAAGAGACCTTTTAGTCCATGCTTACCTCTTGTGGAAACAACAACGAGCTTCGCTTTGAGTTCGCGAAGAAAGTGAATCATTTCCTCATCTGGATGAAGGTGTTTTGAAACAATGTATTTCATTTCTCCAGAATAATTTTTGGGAATGATTTTATTTTTTTCTTCTTTTAGAAAATGTTCAAGAGTGGGTTTCATTTTTAAAAATGTTGCCTCTGTAGGACTTTCAATAACGCTAAATTCAATCGGAGTCAGTGTTTTTTTCACGATATGAATAAAGCTTATGGAATCAAATTGATTAAAATCAATCGATTTTGCCCAGCTATAGAAAGGTTTTAAAAGTTCATCTTCCAATGGTAATGCTATCACTAAATGATTTGTTGTCATGTAAACCTCCATTCAGATGAGATTGAAGTTGAATTTAGATTTTTGAAAGGGGGACCGTATCTTTACTGGAACTCTAGGTTTTAACTCTGAGAGTGATGGCCCACGTTTTGCTTCCATTTGGCTGAAGAATAAATGCAAAGGAGTCATCCATGGCAACGACAATGAATAGAAAAACAGGACGAATGGTATCAGAAAAAGTATTGACGCAAAAAGTATGTATCGCTCTTGGAATATTTTTTGTATTTGTGGGACTAACAGGAGTTGTGACCCCTGGACTGATGGGAATGCACTTGAGTCTTATTCATAATACGATTCATCTTGCCTCGGGGGCACTCGCACTTTGGACAGGTTATTCTGAGAATATTAAACGCTCTTATGCTGCTTGTGTGAGTTTAGGTCTTCTTTACTCTGCTATTGGTGTTTTAGGGTTTGTGATGGGTTCTCCTGGGTACCCTAATGTTGGGTATGCACAGATGGATCAGTACCTATTGAGAATAATTCCAGATTCATTTGAAATCGGAACCTCTGACCATTTGATTCATATGTTAATTGGTGTGACATTTCTGATTGGAGCAGTGTTTAGCAAGAGAAGTGTAACAGGTATAGAAAAGTAGTTTGTAGAGTTTTGCCACTTGTTATCAAGTGGCAAACATTTAAAGACTTTGTAATTTTCTTAGAACTTCCGGAACAAGATTTAAATCTTTTTTTGCAGATAGAATCAATTTAATCAATTCAGCTTGCTTAATGAGACCCTCTTTTAATTTTTCACAACCAATTCCCTCTAAGGGATCTGTCTGAACGTAAATACTTACATGCTGAGGCCAGAGGTTGTCTTCATTGTTGCTTCCACCTGCGCACAGAGGAATAAGGTGATCAATTTTATACTTTTGGCGATCCTTGGGATTTAATTTATAGCCATCATCCCTATATTCACGGAACACATCATTCTTTAAAGATGAATCGACGTCACGGTTACAATAAGGAATTCTTTCAGGGTAGCGGTAAGCATCTGGTCGATCACAAAGTGAGCCAGGTGTTAGAGTTGATTCTGGGCCAATTGGAAATTCAGCTTTAAAAGAAGAACTAGCAAAAGCACTAAGAGTTATTAAAAGACCAAGAATTATTTGAATCATGAAATATCCTTGAATAAAGAGCCCTTAAGATACAAATGAGCACTTAATTAGTCAAATATGACTAATATGTAGTATAAGATTTTCTAATGCTTAATGCGCGGCAAAAAGTTCGTGTTTTTGATCGTTTACGTGATAAAATAGGTTTATGACAGCTGTTGCTCCTGCTTTTTTTGTGAGTCATGGTCTACCTCCTCTCGCCCTTATGGATGATCCCTACAACAGTGCTTTGATCAATTTTGGGAGAAACCTCAATATAAAGGGAGTTATTTGTGTTTCGTCTCAATGGCTGGCCCCAGGTCCCATTCAAATCACGTCTCATCCAAATCCATTTATTCAATACAATTTTCATGGATATCAAAAAGATCTTTACGATCTTAAGTATTCAACTCCTTTCTCGAATGATCTTTTAAATAGAGTCTCCACAGTACTAAACAACGAGTCGTTTGAATTTATTTTAAATCCACATTACGGATTTGATCATGGCGTTTGGATGCCACTTCGACTTATAAGACCTGATGGAGACTTACCGGTTATACAATTATCTCTTCCCTTTCAAGAAGACCCTAGAAAGATAATGGCCTTGGGGCATGCACTTTCAAAATTAAGGGAAGAGGGGATTCTTATATTGGGGAGTGGACTTGCTGCTTTTAATGCATCAAAAATCATTTGGCATGCCAGAGGTGAAGACGTAAATCCAAAGATTAAAGAATTTAATGAATGGTTAGAAGATAAAATTTTATCAGCGAAGATAGAAGACTTAATCGATTACCGAAAGAGTGGACCCAACGGAGAATTTGCACACCCAAGTTCTGCTACGCTACTTCCACTTTTTTTTATCATAGGATCAGCAATAACAGGGGATAGACCTCAAATTATTTTTAGAGGCTTCAAATACAGTTCTGTTTCTCTTTTGTCGTTTTCTTTGTCTTCGTTTTTGATCACTGAAAAAACCATGAATTAATTCAAAGTATAAATATTAAAGGCATGTCTTATAACTGGTTGAGCAACATTTCTTACGGGAACTCCACCGGGGGTTTCACCTCGCTCTATTCCCGAATGAGCGTGTCCATGAAAGCAAATAGAGGCTTTACCGTAGTCAAGGGCTTCTGCTAAAAAGTAATTGCCTAGAAAAGGGTAAATTTCTTTTCTCTCACCTGTGAGAGTACCCTCAATAGGTGAGTAATGGAGAAGAACAATTATGTAATCTGTATTGAGATTTTTTATCACCTCTTCTAAAAGCCTCGCTTCTTTTTTTGAATGCCTCATAAAAGTCTTCATTTCTTCTTCTCCGAACTCAGACCCACAGGCACCAACGAATCCTCCACCAAAACCTTTTAATCCGGCGATTCCAATTTTAATTTCACCGATGTTGATTGTGACCGATGAAGCTTCTAATAAGATAACGCCAGAATCAGTGAGAATTTTTTTTGCAAATGGAATTTCATTTAAGTGGTAATCGTGATTTCCAAATACCGCAATGGTTGGAATAGGGCATTTTTTTAAGTCCTCTGCTAAAATTCTCATCTCATCCGGGTGGCCGGTTTGTGTCAGATCACCGGCAATGAGAAGAAGATCTGCTTTTTCTTCTATACCAATGAGATGCTGCCCTAATCTATTGTGAGAGTTTTTGTCATAATGAATATCTCCAGTTGCAGCTATTCTTATCATGTAATCGCCTCGCAACCCTCAGGGCCTTTTAAAATTCGAACCTCCACTTGGTTTTTTAATTGAAAATGAGGGGCCACAACTTTTATGACTTCATCGACGGCATGCTTTTGATCTTCTGTAAAAACTTCTCCTTTGGCTATGACATCATGATTACTAATATAAATTTTGATATCATGCTCAGCGATTCTCTCGTCTGAAGTCAGGGCCTCCATGATTTTTCCCTTAACATAAATGGGATTTTCTTCCCCGTTCAAAGAGGTTATTTTTTTTATATTGAGATTGTTTCTATAGGGATGAACAACGGCCTCAGTGATGTAGGACGGTGATTCAAAAACTGATTTATAAAGCATTCGGATAATATCATTTGGTATCGCGATATCATTAGATTGCCCATAGATGAGTAAAGAGAGAACACGTCTTGGGGCATGTTTGGCCCGTTTAAGAAGATAGTTCCAGTCGAGATTTCCTTGTTTTAAGACTGATAGAGCATCATGCCAATGGTGGGGATTATGTTCCTGATGAGCGGCAGCCTTTATGACGAGAAAGTCTTCAGGGCTTATGGAATTTACAAATCTTCCAAGGTAAGAGGTCCTTCTTACATGAGATCTGACTTCCTCATCAAAATAAATGTCTCCGCTGGATTTAAATATAATGTCGACTAAAATATTTTTTTTCCAGGCCTTAAAAAGCCAGTAAGGATCTCTCTTCTGAGAGATAAAGCCTTTGGCCTCTAAAACATCTAAAATTTTTGGGGCATCCTCAGGAGTTACAAATAAGTCGATGTCGTGGGTCACTCTTGGGCGTCCTAGACTTTTTCCTGCGACCCCTCCAATGAGGGCGTAAGGTATGCCTGAAATTTCAATCGTATCTAAGGTTTCAAATAAGATTTCTTTCAGACTTTCTTGGTCGGATAAATGATGATCATAATAATCTCGATCAGTTTGCTCTTTCTCTTCGGCGTGTCCTAAGTTCTTTTTTATCAGCATACGACCCCCATTAGCGGAAATAATTTCAAAAGAGGGGCCAAGTCTTAATTTTAAAGTTTGAATGACGATAAGATTTTTATGAAAAAAATAATCTTTTTAGCATTATTAGTCGTACTTCCCTTGAACTCATTCGCTCAAGATCAAACAGGAGAAGAGGATTGTAAAACGGAAGCCGTTTTAGAACCTGCAAAAAATCTGATTGATGAACTTGATGCTGTGACTGGTAAATTGTATAAAGACGTTGCGACTTTTAAAGTCAACCATGACGGAGATGGTAAACTTTCGGTTTATTTTGAGAAGGGTGTTCCGAAAATATTAAAATTTTCTTATAAAAATAATTCTGTAGTTCTCACAAAAACCTTCGAGGAATTAGAAAAGGGATCTGAGATTGTTTATGAGAATAAAGATCGCCCAGGTCGCGCCATCATAATCAAAAAAGGTGATAACTTTAAGTCAGGTGACAAATATTCCTTTTCCCTCATGCTACGCTCAAAAGTAAAGCCTGAGGAGCATAAATTATATCCAATCGTATTTGAGTCAAACCCAACGGCTCCCAAAGTGTACTATAATAATAGCCCGTTTAAGCAAATTGTCATTTCTCCAGGAGTGAGATTATTGAGCTGGAATGGAACTTTTTCAGGGGCCGATTTTAGAAAGTAAATTAGTGGGGCATACACTCTTTTCAATGGTCATTTTTCCCCTATTTTAAAATATCTTTTTTTTTATTTTACCTTAAAATAATCTTCAGCATTAAGATTCATTTTATCCTCTTTAAGGCGAGCATGGAATTAAGAGAAAGACTCACGTTAGAAAAGATCAAAGATCATTCCATAAAAGGACAGCTCCCTGAAAATTTCGGCATAGATATCGTTGAGGTAGGGGAAAATTACATCATAGGATCTCTAACTGTTGATGAAAGACATCTTAGACCTGGAAATATAATGAATGGTGGAGTGTCTCTTGTTTTAATTGAAACAATTGGAAGCTTTAGTTCGCAATTATTTTTAAATCAGGAAAAACAAAATGCATTTGGGATTCAGGTTTCTGCAAACCATATTTCAGTTGCGAGACCCGGAGATCAACTAACCGCAAAATCCTCTCCGATTCATATTGGAAAAACCACACACATTTGGGACGTAAATATTACGAATCAAAATGGAAAACTTATTTCAAATGGTAAAATAACCATGCTCGTCACTGAAAATAAAAACAAAGAATAAAGATAATGAAGGAGTCATTATGGCCGTATCTAAACAATTACAATCGAACGACAACATTGATGGAATTAAAGAAGAACTAACTCGCGTAACACTGATGTTAGAGGCAATGCCATTCAACGTGATGGTGGTCGATAGAGATTTAGAACTTATTTATATGAATAAATCGTCTACAACAACTCTTCAAAAGTTAGAGCACTTACTTCCAGTAAAAGTTAAAGAATCAATTGGTCAGAAAATTGATATTTTTCATAAAAATCCTGCTCACCAAAGAAAGCTTCTTTCGGATCCACGTAATCTTCCCTATAAGTCCATCATAAGCCTTGGACCAGAAAAATTAGATCTTCACGTTTCTGCACTTGTCACAGATAGTGGAGAATATATTGGAGCGATGACAACGTGGTCAATCATGACAACGAATATCAAAGTTGCAAGTGAAATTTCTCAAGTCTATGGGCAAATGGAGGCGACGACTGAAAAACTCTTTCAAATTTCTAGCTCCGTTTCTGCTGGAGCTGAAGAAACATCAAGGCAATCAGAAGTCGTAGCATCTGCCTCTATTCAGTCTTCTCACTCTGTGCAGTCCGTGGCGGCCGCAACTGAAGAGATGACCCATTCGGTAAGAGAAATTTCTACGAGAATTAATGATGGCTCTCGAATGGCACAAGATGCTTTTCAACAAACATTAGATAGTTCAAAAAATATTGATCAACTCTCTAAGGCGTCTGAAGAAATTGGTCAGGTCGTTAAGGTGATTGCCTCTATCGCCCAACAAACAAACCTTCTTGCTCTCAATGCTACCATTGAGGCAGCAAGAGCTGGTGAAGCTGGTAAAGGATTTGCAGTTGTTGCCCATGAAGTAAAAGAGCTGGCTAAACAAACAGCACGAGCAACAGAAGAAATTAATTCTAAAATTAGTTCTGTCCAGAGAGAAACGGCGTCAGCAGTTAATTCTATTAAAGGTATTACGAGTATCATCGAAAAACTTAAGGAAATTAACGTCAGTGTTGCTGGTGCAGTTGAAGAACAGAATGCTGCGATTAATGAAATCTCTAGATCGGCAAGAGAAGCTTCAAAGGGGACTGGGGAAGTGAATAAGAACATCGCTCACGTTTCTGAAGTCGCCAATGATTCAGCGAAGGCCGCTCACTCACTAAAAGAAGTCGCCACTGAGACAAGAACGCTTGTGGAACTCATTAAACAGATTGATACATTTGTTGGTTCTATTGGCTGGAAAGTTAAAGGTTAATCAAAAGCCGCTCTTCGGAGCGGCTTTTTTTTTGAAATTTGTATGACAATTAAAAAAGATAGAAAAAACTGGTCAGTGAATACGCTGTTAAATCATCCGGTTGAAGTCCCTCTGATTGATGGAAACAAGCCTCTCATTCAACCAATCTATCACTCGGCTAAATTTACCATGTCCGATTCTATTCCCTATTGGGATCAATTCGTTTATGGAAGAATTTCAAATCCAGGATTACGAAGGCTCGAACTTATGCTCGCTGAATTTCAGGACCGAGAGGACTGTATCGTCGTGAGTTCTGGAATTGCTGCTCTTACAGGAGTCTTTCTAGGTCTTTTAAAATCTGGTGATCACATGATCACTTTTCGAGACCTTTACAAACCTGGTAGAGTTTTTATTAAGGATTACCTTTCTCGTTTTGGAGTGGAAAGCTCTGTCCTAAAAATGGGGGATTATCAAGAGTTAGAGAAAGCGATAATAAGTGGAAAAACAAAACTCATTCATTTTGAAAGCCCAACAAATCCTAATCTCGAAATTGTTGATATCAGAAAAGTTTTAGAGATCGCTAAAAAAAATAACGTACTTGTGAGTATGGATGGTACCTTTGCTGGACTTCATCAACATAAAAAATTTGATTTTGATATCATGATCCAAAGCCTAACTAAATTTGGGAATGGCCATGGAGATGTGATTGCCGGTGCCATTTCAGGTAAAAAAGATGTTGTTAAAAAAATTCGAGAAATGACGCTTTTCCTTGGAGCTCACTTAGATCCCCAAGCCGTTTACCTCATCGAACGAGGACTAAAAACTTATATGCTGAGATATGATAGGCAATCAAAATCGGCGTTAGAAATTGCGCGTTTTTTATCCAAGCACCCTAAAGTAAATATCGTGAGATATCCTGGTCTTTTAGAAAATAAATGGCATGACTTAGCTTTAAGTCAAATGGAAGACATGGGAGCAGTGATTTCGTTTGAAATTAAACCAGAAGTCGCTCAGAGTGCAGATCAATTTTGTCACAAACTAAAACTTATTCAAATTGCTGCAAGTTTAGGCGCAACAGAAACCATTATATGCCCAACTGAAACATTCTTTGGACTCGATCTCTCTCATGAGGAAAGAGAAGAAATGGGGATTAATAAATTTTCATTAAGAATTTCAATTGGACTCGAAGATCCAGTCGATTTAATTAATGACTTAAATGAAGCACTGTGCGGTCCGTCATAGCAGCCTTTAATTCACCAAAATATCTTCATTAATTCTGTAAAAATCGTCTTTAATTTGAGACATATTCAGCCATGAATATTTTTTTAATTTTAACGTTTGTGACAGCTTGTTTTGCAAAAACCATCTCCACTGGAGAATTAATAAAATTAGGCGAGAGTTATTCTCCTCAAATGAGAGGGCAGGAGCTTAATTTAGTTGCTTCAGAAAAGCTTTTAAAACAATCGCGTATTCTAAGTAACCCCATTTTTACTTTTCAAGGTGGCTCTTTAAAATCAAGCACCCAATCCGGTGCCGTTTCTGATTTTACTCTTGGTCAACCTTTGCCATGGCCAGGGAAAAGAAGAAATAGAATCGAGGCCCAAGAGTTTGCAGTAAAGATCGCTCAAATTTCAAAAGAAGAGGCAAGACTTCAAATTTCTCATCGTATTTACATTAACGTCGCTGAATTAGCGGCACTCCAGGAATTAGAGGACCATTATTCTGAAAGAAAAAGAAGGTTCTCCCTGATCGAAAAATCTCTTCGCGCAAGGCCCCAGGCTTCGCCGAAACAAAAAGCAGATCGCGATTTAATTGAATCTCAGATCAATCTTATGGAAAAAACCATGCTTGATCTTCTGGCGCGAAAAGAAGCTTTAATGTGGGATTTAAAAATTTTTACTAATTCTTCTTTTGATAAAGTCATTTTTCCATGGGAATCACTTCCAAAGGCCCTAACAAGGGATGAGTATGTTCATTTATTAGAAAGTAGTCCTAGATTTAAACAAATTAAATTAGAAGTTTCACTTGCTGAAAACAAAATTCAACAGGCAAGACTTGAGGCAAGACCAGATATTTTAGTCGGATTGAATTATCGGCAAGAGAATGTTGCCCCCGTGAATCACTTTTATCATGGGCAGGTTGCAGTCGTGATTCCTATTGTCGATTACGGACAACATTCTGTTGAAGTTGCAAGAGCAGAAAAAAATAGAACTACGGCTTATCATCATTTCGAGAAAGATCAATTGTCATCCCTCGTGCATGAATCATTTTCTCAGTTTGAGGCAAGTAGAAAAGCTATCGAAGTATTTAATTTTAAAAATTTGGGACAAATGGAAAATAAGTTCTATGATGCCGAAGAATCATTTAGAAAAGGTTTGATTGATGCTCTTACTTTTCTTCAGATTGATGCACTTGTGCATGAAAACATAGATCAAATTTATTTTTCAAGAGTTTCTTATGTTTCGTCGATTTCAAATTTAAACCTACTGATTGGTAAGGCACCTGAGATTTAATTATGTTTCATTCAATCGTTTCTTTTTCATTACGTAATAAAATAACAATACTTCTTATCGCTCTTGCTATCATGATATGGTCTGCGGCCGGAATAAAAGATCTTGCTATCGACGCCGTTCCAGATATCACCAATGTTCAAGTTCAGGTGAATGTAAAAACCAAGGCACTCGATCCTGAAAATATTGAACTTCAAATAACAAGAAATTTAGAAATTGAACTCTCGGGTATTCCAAAACTTCATGATATGCGATCCATTTCGAAGTTTGGCCTCGCTCAGATTACGTTGGTTTTTGAAGAGGGAACTGACATTTACTGGGCAAGGCAACAGGTTTCGGAAAGAATTAATGGCACAACTCTTCCACCAGGTGCGAGCATTGAACTCGCACCCATAACGACTGGGCTTGGGGAAGTCTTTATGTATACTCTTGATGCTGAGGAAGGCTCAAAGCTTAGTCAGTTAACGGAGCTAGAAAGATTAACCGAACTCAGAACGATTCAAGATTTTTTAATTAAACCCCACTTTAAAAGAGTGGCCGGAGTGGCAGACATTGATTCAAACGGTGGATTTGTAAAGCAGATTCATATCAACTTTATTCCAAAAAAACTTGAATCCTTTGGAATATCTACCAATCAACTGATGACGAAACTTGAGTCCCTTGGCATCGGAGCTGGTGGTGGATACATCCAAGCTCATAATGAACAAGTGATCGTAAGAACTCATCCTGGATTAAAAACTCTTGATCAAATATCAAAATTACCTTTAGGTATTTCAACTCTCGGTAAACCCATTCTTGTTTCTGATGTCGGGACTGTAAAGGTAGAACATTCTCTTAGAGTGGGAGCGGCAACCCATCGTGGAAAAGAAGCTGTCTTAGGGACCGTTCTGATGAGAATTGGCTCAAATGGACGAAGTGTTGTGTTAGGAATTGAAGAGGCGCTAAAAGATCTAAAACTCCCAGAGGGAGTCAAGTTTGTCCCTCTTTATACGAGAAAATTTTTGGTCGATAGTACGATTAAAACAGTGAGCACTTCTCTCATTGAAGGTGCAGTTCTCGTTATTCTAGTTTTACTCGTTCTACTAGGGAATCTGCGTGCTGCTTTAATTGTAACAATGGCGATTCCTTTCTCAATGCTCGTTGCTGTTCGTGGGATGAATCTATTAGGTATCACAGGTAATCTCATGAGTTTGGGGGCGATTGATTTTGGGCTACTCGTTGATGGTTCCGTGGTTGTGATAGAATCTATCCTGGCCCATATGGCGTTAAATCATCATCTAGATCAAGATGAGCTAATTGAGAATTCTTCTAAAGAAGTGATGGGGCCAGTAGTGGCTGGAATTATCCTCATCATGGCAGTTTATCTTCCCATTTTAACCCTCGAGGGAGTTGAGGGTAAAATGTTTCGACCAATGGCGATCACGGTATTACTGGCCCTTGCCGCTTCGTTAGTTCTCGCGGTTTTTGTCATGCCAATACTTGCAAAATTGTTTTTAAAACCACTTAATCATTTAGACGATCATGACACTTGGCTGTTTAAAAGAGCCAAAAAAATATTTTTGCCTGTACTTCATGCTGGCTTAACAAGGCCCAAGCCTTTTTTTATCGGCGCTTTTATTTTACTACTTTTAGCAGGTTTTTTAGGAGCGAGGTTAGGGTCAGATTTTATTCCTGAATTAGATGAAGGAGACAGTGTTTTAGGCCTTACGAGGAATTCAAGAATTAGTATTACCGCCTCCGTTCAAGAGCAATTAGAAGCTGAGAAAACATTACTTAAATTTCCTGAAATTAAAGAAGTTTTTGCACGTTTAGGAACACCTGAGTCTGCAACAGATCCCATGGGAATTAATTTGGCCGATACGTTTATTATTCTAGAAAAAGATCGATCAAAATGGCGATTTAAGTCGAAGGATGATTTGATCGATGCCATGAGAGTTGAGCTTGAGAAGAATTTTCCTAAGACTGAAGTCTCCGCAACTCAGCCGATTGCCATGAGATTTAATGAAATGCTTGAGGGCTCAAGAGCAGATTTAAGTTTAAGAATCATAGGGCCTGATCTTAAATCGCTCTTTAGCTATGGCGAAAAAGCGCAAGAGCTTTTATCACCAGTAAGAGGTGTTGAAAGTATCGAACAAGATCCTTTAACGGCACTAAGACAAGGTCCAGTTTTAGATATTGTGCCAGATTTCGATAAACTTGCGATGTACGGTATAACGATAGATGAAGTAAATAAGGCAGTTGAATTCTCCCTGGCCGGTAAAGAAGTAGGAAGTTTCATTGAAAATAATATCAAGTTTCCTATTGTCGTACATTTAGATGAGAGCCTTAGGGACGATCCCAAAGTTATGAGTAAACTCTCAATAGAACTTCCTCTTGGAGGAACGATCCCTCTAGAGAAAGTGGTGAATGTTTCTAGTGAGGAAAAGGTAACGACTATCGCGAGATCTTGGGGAAGAAGATATTCAGCGATTTCTATCAATGTTTCTAATCGAGACATTGGTAGTCTTGTCGCTGAAGCTAAAGATAAAATTGAAAAAAAATTGGGCTTAACCTCTGGCTATGAAACTCATTGGGGTGGCCAATTTAAAAATATGGAGAGGGCCAATGCAAGACTTATGCTTATCGTGCCTCTCACTCTTCTTGCTGTTTTTCTTGTGCTTTTGAGAGTGTTCGGCGGTCTTGGACCTGCTCTTTTAGTTTTTTCTTCTGTTCCATTTGCTGGGGTAGGGGGAATTTTCGCTCTAACCCTCAGGAGTTTAAATTTTAGTGTATC
>JACCEB010821262.1_pt1 | contig 15833 bp, 13 predicted proteins | sample 7454761 | NCBI WGS metagenome assembly JACCEB01 (sample SAMN15323454, study PRJNA562643) | freshwater metagenome | isolation source: river surface water | place: USA:Blue River Watershed | collected 2017-08-18 | reverse complement strand
GAATGTGATGGCGAATGTGATGGTGAATGTGATGGCGAATGTGATGGTGAATTTGTCTTCAATTTTTTTGTCCTCTGCACTGTGCGCCCAGAAATTTCTGGTGCGTATCCGATAGGATACAATTTAACGTCCATTTTTGTGCGTTCCCATTATCCGGCACTCCATTATATACCCGATTGGCACTCATTTCCAGAAATGAGTGGCAAAAACGAGAAATGAGTGGCAAAACCTTTGGATCAAAACTTGTGACCAAAACGGAGCATTTATATTCACCATATTGACTGCATTTCGCCATAATATAGTATTCAATCGATTTCACCATATTGGCTGCATTTCGCCATAATATGGCATTCAATCGATTTCAAAATTTTTCCTATTTTTTGTCACTAGTGTATCACATAGGATACACTCGATAAACGAGTGTCATATTCGGGAAATGGGACATAAAGTTCGATTCAATGGATTAAAAAAGTCAATTTTAATTGTATCCGATGGGATACAAGAAATGAGTGGCAAAAACGAGAAATGAGTGGCAAAACATAGTAACCAAATGAAGAAAAAAAAGGCCCTTCATGAAAAAAGGTTTAATCCTTTATTCTAATTAAAAGTGTTTACAAAGTTCTTAAAAAGCATACATATACGGAATTTTTTGTTTTTTTTAATTTTGTTAGTTTATATATATTTCGGGATACTTACTCGTAATTTTCCTCCTCCTCTTCGTCATCTTCGGGAAAGGGTGTAATGGTCTTGGTCTCGGGATTGTATGTTCCGACGGGTTGCTTTTCGAGATTATAGACAGTATTGTCACCGGTTTTCAAGTATTGGACTCCGTCAATTGTAATTCGGGTTACGGAAACCTTAGTCTTTGCGGGACTGGGTTCGGCAGCGGGAGCAGCGGGCTTGGCAGCGGGAACAGGAGCCTTGGCGGGAGATTTCTTGGCAGCTTCCTTGGCAGCCTTTTCGGCTTCCTTGGCGGCTTTCTTCTCAGCGGCAGCCTTTTCCTTGGCCTCCTTTTCGGCAACCTTCTTGGCGTCACGTTCCGCCTTCTCGGCAGCGCGTTTCTCCTCTCTGGCAGCCTTTTCGGCAGCGGCTTTGGCTTCGCGTTCGGCTTTCTTGATTTCCGATTCTTCCTTGCGCTTGGCTTCGCGTTCGGCTTTATCGGCGGCGGCTTTGGCTTCGCGTTCGGCTTTCTTGGCAGCGCGTTCGGCTTCAAGAGCGGCTTTCTTGGCGGCCTTTTCCTCCTCGGTAAGCTTAACTTTCTTGGACGGGGTTCCCTCTACACCGACGGCTCCCTCGGTATCCTCGGCTCCCATTTGGTTAAAGAGATCCGTGGCACCATCGGCAGTAATTTCTCCGGCGGGTTTCTTGGGACGACCGCGAGCAGATTCCTTCTTAATTTTGGGTAATTCTTGTAAGTGAATTTCGTCAAGAATTGCGTTTTTGGCTGCGGCAGCTTCAATCGCATCTTCGGGAGAAATTTTCAACTTAGTAATTAACTTTAAGTAGGAAACTGGACTACGACCCTTGGAATCCTTGAATTCGTAGGGGCCGCAAGCCATTCTCTGGGTGATAGTTCCGCAAGCGGGGGCTCCAGTGGCACTGGTATCGGCTTCGGCTTGGCAAGTCTTACAGAAAGTTCCATTTTCCATTGGCTTTTTAGGGCATTGGGTAAATAAACCTTTGTTGTAAGCGAGGCCATTGCAACCAGAAAGATTGACCAATTCCATGCAGAAAGGGAGTGGGAGTTCAGGAACTTTCTTTGATTTGGGCTCTTTGGGAGCCTTTTCCTTCTTTTCAGAGGAACCCTTCTTGGCCATTGCCTTGCGTTGGAGACTTAAATTCTCCAAACCGAGGTTCTTAATGGCTTCGTCGGCGTCAAAGTGATACTGATTTCCGCACTGCTTAACGCACTCGAGAGCGACGGATTTGGCAGCGTTTTCCAAAGTCTTCATAAGCAAGTCAGTGACAGCAAAATTGGCATTGAAAGCGGGGGCAATAACTTCTTCAATTTCGAAATTAGTAATAGCAGACATTTTAGTAGCAGTAGTAATAGTAGATAGCGTTTATAAGTTGTTTGACAACAAGATTGATAGTGTTTGTTAATACTGCTTCATTACTTGGAATAAAGTATTTCAATTTTTTTTTATACACGCAGAAAACAGCAATAACTAAAAATTTTATGTTTTGCCACTCGTAACGCCCCATATTGGGCATTAAATCCGCTATCATTATTATATGTGCGCGCGCACGCACGTGTATATGTGATTAATTTCAAGTTTTTTTAATTTACATATTAATTTTCAATAACTAAAAATTTTATGGGCTAGTTATTAATATATATGGCCCTATTAGATGCACGCATAGGTAAGTTCAAGTTTTTTAATATAGGGGCAAATTTTCAATAACTAAAAATTTTATAAGCAAAGCAACTTATGAGTGCCTATATGGCTGTATTTTATTGTATACGTGTATGTAGTTTCAATTTTTCTTCAAATAGAGAGAAATGAGAGATAACTAAAAATTAATATAAGACTTATAATTTGTCCGCATATATGCGCGTATAAGTTCAAGTTTTTTAAAATAGAAGGTGTTAGTTGGCAACTAAAAATAAATATGAGAGGCAAAGGATTAATTTTTTAGTTATGTGATTCCAGAAGAAATCGTTAAAAAATTGAAATGCTATTAAAACTAAAGGGGAACCGTAATTAAATAACCTATATGAAAAAAGAACCGAAAAAAATGATAACTTTTAGCCAAGCTGACTTTTTAAGCATTGTATTCAATGATATTGGATATGAAGTTTTGGAGTGTTACGAGAAAAATAAGTATAAGTGCCAAAATGACCGGTATTTATACTGCCTATATGCGGACGGGTCGATCGGATACTATGACCAGGTCCAGTATACCGAGGAAGTGTTGGAGAAACCGATAAGCGAACTAAGCCTAAAAATAACGTATCCTTTGTGCTACAAGGGAAATTCTTATGTCTATTTACCGAAAGCTGACTGCCTAAATTACCGGAAAAGAATGGAATACATTGTAAATGAATATAAAAACTTAACAAATTTGTAATAACTTTTAATTAGAAAACCTTTTTTTCTAAGGGGTGAATGGGGATATCCCCATAAAAAATTGAAATACTTTTTTTGCTTATAATCACTGGATAATCAAATAAACTAATTAATTATCTTTTAAAAGTTCTATTTAATAAATGTCAAAGAAAACCAGCACCAAAACTTACGGACGCAGAAAGCCCGTTAAAAGCACTATGGACAAATGCAGAAATAACGTAAACTTTTCAGTATATCAATGTGAATTTGAAGTAAATGATATGGATACCGAGAATTTTGCTAAAAATGTAATTTTCCATGCTTTTAGACAGAACAGAATTTATTGCACAAAGATATTGTTATTGGAAACTAAAGGAGAACTAATGAAATTTAAAGTTAATTGCTATTGTGATAAAAAACGTGTGGAATACAACTCAAATATTCCGATTAAAGGATTATCATTGAGTGTTAATTTAGAATTAAATGATAATTATAACGAATGGGATGAAGTAAAATATCATAAAGAATTTGAGAAAAAATCCTATTATGAATATGAAACTGCATTTGAAGATAATGATGAAGATATTGATGGAGAATATTATGATTCCTTGTTATATGAGGATTAAATTTATAATTTATATTTGTATTTGTAATTGTAATAATATTTTAATTAGCGTTAAAAGGTTGAAAGTCCTTTTTTCTTCAACCTTTAAAAATAAGGGGGTATTTGGGGGTGATAATAAGGGCATAAAAAATTGAAATACTTTTTGTTAGTTATGCCACTAATATATAACAAACTATTAATCAAATTGTCTTAAACAAAGTAACCTTAAACTTTATTAACTCGCTTTTACAACTATTATTAATTAATAATGTCTCGCTACGTCGCTCTTAACAATATTAGTATTGATTATTCTGAAGATTTTATTCGTGACTATTTTGAAATGAATCAAATTACTTCTATCGCTGGTTTATGGATTCAAGTCAATCCTGAATTATATTATGATGCTATTATTAGTCAAGCATTTGAAACTCAAGATATTATCATTGAGATTGGTGAATGGTTTGACACTGAAAACGCATATAATACGATTTATAATATTAAATATTGTGGTGGCTGTATGTTGCAGACTTCTCCATATGGACATTATATTTATGCCACTCATTATGAGATGGATGCGGATAATTATAATACAGATGATGAAAATCAATCTATTATTGAAAAAGAATTTGAAGATGATAATTTATCCCAAGTTACGGTAAGTGAATCTGGTTATTTAACCGATGAATGTGATGATGATTATGGAGATAATAATATTTATTTTGAAGATTTAACTCCATTTCAGCAAACATTATTGACTGATTTATTAACTGAAAATGATGATAACGAGAAACCCACAGAAGAATTTAATCCATATATTACTTTTGAAGATTTGACACCGATGCAACAAACGTTATTTGAACAATTATTCAATGAAGATAATTATCCAAAGGAGCCATTTGTATTTGGTAGATATTCAACCATTTCATCTGTTTAAACTAACAAATAAAAAATAAATATTATTCGTATATTGTGTATGCTTTTCCAAATAATTTATTAAATTGTAATCAAATTTTAATTACCATTATAGCGCCGGGTTTTGGGTGCTTTTTTTTATGATTTTATATAAAGTCTCAGGTAGGGACCTGTAATATTTTAGAAACAGGAACAGAATTAGAAACGCGAGCGATAATTTTATTGAGGTTCTTTTGTGCTTCATCTTCTGATGATCCTGACATCGAATTCATTATCATATTTAAGTATTTTTTATTCAATCTGGAGTCGGCATCAGTGCATCCGGGATTAGCTTTTTGCCAAACTAATATATTATCAATGTTATCTTTTGCCACTTGTTTTATGGCACTAACTAACAAAGTTTTATTTTCGACTTCTTTTTGCCATACATCATCACTTTTAACATACATAACTTTTCTTTTAATATCAGAACAATGAATTGGTCGTTGAGTTAAGCCAACTTCGTGTAATTTTTTAATGATAATACTGCTAATACCTTCAGCATAACCGACTTTACCGACGTGTTCTAAATCTTCTAATGTAGGTTGAATAGAACTAACAAATTCATCAATATTCATTGCATTTTTGCATGTTTCATTTAAGAAAAATTGTAGATTAAATGTTTTATTATGTGAGTTAGTATGATTGTGGCTATGGCTCATATGATTAGTGCCATTTTCGAAGATTTTCATCAACATAGCCTTAAAATCAGCATTATCTTTAATTAAAGCCATCATAAGTTCTTTATCTGCAAGCATTGATTGAACATCAGATTGAATATCAGCGATAACCATTTGTATATTTGATGGAATACCATTAAATTCTTCATTATTATCAACTAACGTTTCACTATCGGAATCTTCATTGTTAATAATGCAACATTTTTTCTTATGTCTCCATAACCCAGTTCTATCTTTATATTCTTTGTTACAATTTTGACACACATAAGTTGCATTTTTGTTACTTGTGTTGCTGATTGTTGCGTTTGTGTTGAATTTATGCTTCATCGTCTGACAATGTCGTTCATAGTCAGTTGTTTTAGTCGTATTGTAGTCACAAATATGACACGTATAAGTTTTTCGTTTTTTTTCGGTCGACATTCCTTAATATTTGTCAACATTAAAAAAACTACATTTTTAACTAATAAAATTTATCGTCACAAAAATTATATGTATTAATTATATTTTAAGAGCAGTATGATGTAAATGGTCTGTTTAGAGGTGTTTTTTGAAGATTTATTTCGGTTGCTAAAAAATGGACATTTTTAAAAATGTCCAAAATTGAAAACCTAAAAAAAGTTTTAGAAAAAAGTTGTTACTGAAAAGTCGGCCAAAAATACGTGATAATATTTGACAGCAAATATGATAACGAAATTGGCTGTCAAAAATGGCGACTATTTTGTCGTCTGGTAGGGGCCAGACCCCGAGTAGAGCATTATGATTTGACATATATGTTTAGTGATAATATTTTAAGACCATAATGCTCTTAATACATGTTTCGGGAAAAAAGGCATTAAAATAGCCTTAAAACGGTAATTAAAATTATTACGATTACAAATACAAAATACATATAAAATATATAAAATTAATAGTCATCATCTTCATTTGGATAATAAGTTGAATCGCTGTCATTATCGCTCTCATAATCACTTAACATTGTTTGAGAATATCCACGATAATTTGGTCTTAAACTAACATCATAAGTTTTTCCATTTTCTTCATTGATAATTTTACCTTCCATTAAATAATCTGAACATCTGGGATAATAACTGCATTTATCATAAGTATAATTCATATGTCCAGTTAAAATATAACCAACAGTTGGTATAAATTTATGTCCCGTGAAGAATATACGAAACGTATTATTAATCTTACGTTTGTTAGTTGCAATATAAGTTTTATTACTCATTTCAATAATATCATCATATGGGCATATAATATTTGATTTGTTTTGGTCTTTTTGTTGATCTAAATCAATTAGGGGCACATAAGGAACGTCAACTTGTAAATCATCTAATGTTAATTTAGGTTTATTGTCATTATAATCAGTATAATATTCATCACTTAATGTTGCAACATAAGTGCGACGATGTTCAGGCACTTCTAATTCACCTCTATAATAACTGTGATATGGATAATACCAATATTGTGTGTCACAACTGTCATAAGCCTCATATGCTTCTGCCATTGTCTGATTTGCTTTTCTTTTTTGATATCCGGTGAATGTAATAAGAGCTTTAAATGGTGTTGTTGTGACTTCAAATGTGGCACCTTGTTCAAAGGGTTCTGCGAACCCGATGGTTGCCGTGTTGTTAGTTATATTTGTATTTTTGTTAGTTATAATAGGTTTATGATCAAATAAAGTGATGTCAATAATGAATTCATCTTCATTATCTGTCTCATTATTATCTTTAATTACTTGTAATTTACCTGTGCGCCAATTGTTTGGATGTGGATAATAACGAAATGAGATGTAATCTCGATCATAACAATCATAAGCGAATAAATAAGTATGACTTTCGCCAGTGAAAATAAGAGTGTATTCGAAACCTTCAGTAGATTTAGCGTGATAAACGGTATCGGTTAAATTGCGAGTTAATTGTTGTTGAGCCATTGTTATAAGGTTACTTCGTTTATAAGGTTACTTCGTTGATAAGGTTACTTAAAAGTTTGATAAGTTTGTATAATAATACTGACAGCAAATGAATGTAAAAGTAATTCAATTTTATGAAAATATTAGTGGCTGATATTGGCTCCGGAAATTTCCGGAGATTTGGGCAGAAATTTCCGACAAATATGCCGAGACAAATTGTTTCACTTTCAACCTTTTTAAAAAAGGTTGATCCAAAATTTTTAATAGTTTATTTTTGGGTTTTAAAAATGACACAAACTAACAATTCAATAAATAATAATATTTTTTATTAAACTTTTTGCGTGAATAATTTTAAACCAAAATATTATTATTTATTTTTTGTTAGTTTATAATATTTTATAAATTGAAATATATTTTTATTTTTGGTTATACCTTTTTTAACAATAGACCAAAGGCTTTCCAGTTCCAAAGGAACATAAGGCCGAGGCATCTGCGCTTCGCTTAAAAGGTATAAAAAAAGGTTTTCTAATTAAAATAGAATTACAATTACAAGTGATAAAATATATAAGATACAAAATTTATTTAATTTTTTATATTTGGCTCTTACTTCGTTATAACCTTTCCAAAACGAAGTGCAGATGCCTTGGCCTTATGTTCCAAAGGAACTGGAAAGCCTTTGGACCTTAAAAGGTGGAATTATTTATAAGTTTGTTGAACAATTTCAAGAATAGTATCATATTCTTCTTCAGTATATTCTTGAGTATATTCTTCTCCATTACTTTTCAATAAAATATTTAAATCGTGTTCTGATTCCATAAATCCATTACTATATTCCCAATCAAATTTATAATAAACAATTACTTTATATATTATTCCATTTCTTTCCAACAACATTTCTTCATTTGATTCAATGTGTATTATTCCATCTGAACTAACACTATTTAATATATCTTCATACTTTTCTGTATAACTATGCACAATAAATTCATTATTATTTTTGTTAGTTTGTTCAGCAATAATTATCGGTTCTTCTTCTTCAATTAATTCTAATTCGAATTCAATTGGCTCTACAACCTTCTTTTTATTTTCTTTTTTATTTTCCTTTTTATTTTCTTTTTCTTTTTTATTTTCCTTTTCTACTGGCTTTGTATCTTTTTCCTTTGGCAGAGGTTTTGCTACTGATTTCTTTTCTTCAGACTTTGGTTTTTTTGTTTCTTTTTCTTTTTCTTTTTCCTCTGGAACTTGTTTCGCTTCTTTCTTTTTGAGCATTTCTTCTCTTTTATTTAATTGTTGTTCTCTTTTATTTAATTCATCTTCTCTCTTTTTTTGTGCTTTTTCTTCTTTTTTTAATTCTTTTATAAATAATTTCATCAATTCACTCGATTCCTTTGCTAATGATTTTGCTTCTTCAAGTATTAATTTTGATTTATTTTCTAAAGATCCGATACGAGTGAAAATAGCATCAAAACCAGTTTCAATTTCAGTTGACATTTTTAAAGTAGTAATAATTTGATAATTAATTTAATTTGATATATTTGTTATTATTATTGACATAACTAACAAAAAGTATTTCAATTTTTTATCCACCTTTCAAGGTGGAGCCAAAATAGGGAAAATATATCCCCCATTCGCCCCCCTTATTATTTATTTTGTTTATTATCACACCCCAAATACCCCATTGCTTATTGCTTTTAAAACCAAAAAGCAAAAAAATGCCAGCGGCATCTAATTAAAATTTAATTACAATTGAATAAAATATTTTACATACACTTTCAACCTTTTAAGGTCACTTCGTTTCCCAAAGGTTGACAATAGTTAAATTATTATCTTTTGTTAGTTCAACATTATAATAATAGTCTTGAGTTAAAATAAATTGTTTATTATATATATTTGGTTCTATATGACGACCTATTTCGTAATAATCGTGTGATAATATTGTCCACGAATTATCATTAAAAGTATAAGAAGAATTTGGATTTATGGTTTGGTCTGATGTGGAATAAAGTCCCTGCATTATAAGTTTCCATGTTGAAACACGAATTAAGTTTTGAGTGTTATTAATTAATTTGAACATTGTTGATAATAATAATAGTTTAAACTAACAAAATCAAGTCAATTTTTTATTATTAATTCCAATGAATATTCCATCCTTTACAATCTCTAAAATATGAATCTCCATCATTATCTAATATTTGAACTAAATCGTCCCAACTTTTACACATATTATCATAATATTTGATGAAGTTTTCTTCACTTGGATCAAAGTCTAATTCAGGCGGAACTTCGCCATCATTATCGTCAATTCTATCTGAAAATAAATCTGCTAAGCAATCAAAACCTCCTAATTGATTTTTAATTAACCATGGAATAACAGAATTAATTGCCACTTGTTCATCGGTAAAAGTTCCAATCAGTTGATAATTTGGTTTAATATCACTATCATAATTGGAAGTATAACTAACAACAATTGGTTTCTTTGTTTCTTTTTTATTTAACTTTTTTTCCATTTCATAAAGTAATTTCTCTCTTTCATTGAGAGATTTCTCTTGTTCATAAAGTATTTTCTCTTTTTCATTAAGTGCCCTCTCTCTTTCATTTAACATTTTCTCTCTTTGTTCGGTATTCATTTTCTTCGATTAGTTCGTTTTCTTTAAAATCGTAAATAACTTAAAAGCGGTATTCTTATTCTTAATATGGTTTAAAGAATTAGTGAAAAAAAGTAATTCAATTTTTTGGCCCATTATATGTGCCGGAAATTTCTGGTAATTTAGGGAGAAATTTCCGGTTGAAAAAAAAGGCCAATGGCCGCTAATTAAAAGGGAAATTACAGACAAAAGTTTAGTATTTTTTTTTCGCGAAAAGTTGACCCTTTGCTGGATCTTTTTTCGCTATTTTTTCAACATTTTCTTTATACACTCGTTTTTTAAGTTTTTGGTATTCTTCTTCTTCCTCATCCATTCTAAAGGCTTGTTCCGGATCATTTTCAAATCTTTGGGTTGCCGCCTCCAAAATAGTGGCCGAATCTGCACCCAAATCGTCCAACTGTTCCGATACTTTTTCAACATCATTTGTTGGCGAAATTTTCGGTAAATTTGGATTTAATCGCATATCACATCTGCAATAAGGGCAAAATGGATTACGGGTAGCAAATAAACATGATAGGTGAAATTTATGACCGCAACGCACAACGGCTCGGTCCCATACACCGATTTCTTCGGTGCAAATACTGCATTCGCATACGGTATCGCTCATTATTGGACTTTAATAGTATTGATAAGTTGTTTGTATATATGATGATTAAATGATGCGAATAGTAGTTCAATTTTTTTGATTTTGAAGGTAAATAGATGATAACTAAAAATTATATAAAAAAGGAGACCAAAGAAATGAGTGGCAAAATTAAGAAATGAGAGGCAAATATTTGGCCTCTTATATAATTTTTAGTTACGACCAAATTGCCTTCTATTTACTAAAAATTGAAATACTAATCGAACCACTTATAAGACCTAATAACAATCAATATATCAAATTCAGTTTTAAAACTTTCTCTCTCTCTCTCTCAAAAATGAACTCTTTCTCAACTCAGCAAATTCAGGCTTCAAATGAAGTTATTGGTATTTTCGAGGCAAGTATGTATCGTTGGGGTATGTTACTTGCTCAAATGCAATCGGGTAAGACCGAAACCTATCTCAGAATTGCTTGTGAAATGCTTCAAAAGAACTTAGTTTCAAATGTGGTAATTTTCAGTGGCAATTCTGAAACCGAATTAGGTGACCAAGTTTACGAAAATGTCAAGGAATTGGAGCGTAATGCAAAGAAACCAGAGACAAAAAGTTCGTCATTTTGGCCAAAGTATCTTAAATCAAAGGAAAACGAATTTCCGGAAGCTTATCGTGAATTTATTCTTCAGGGAATTAAAGCAACTAACAAGGCAAAAATTACAGTAGTTTGGGGAACCGAATTGCTTACTTTTCAAGGTCCATTTGAAAATACCTTATTTATTTGGGATGAAGCACATTTTGCTCAAAGTGTAAATCAAAGACCCGATAAGTTTTTAAAGAAAATTGGTATTTCTGCAAATGGAAATTCAAATGATTTAAAGACCAAAAATAATTATATGTTAACTGTTTCTGCTACTCCATTTTCCGAATTATCTGATTATCTTCATCTTCATCAGGAAAAATTTTACGTTAAAATGTTACCTGGTGATAATTATGTTAGTGTAAAAATTATTCGTGATTCTGGTCGTTTAATTACGTATACAAATTTGGAAGATGGATTATCACAAGCTTTAAGGATTGCGACTGATTCAACAGAAAAAAAATATTGTGTAATTCGTATTTCAAAGAAAACAGAAGATTTAGTGTTTGAAAAATGCTTGGAAAATGGATGGAAAGTATATATTTATGATTCATTGGATAAATCAAATGAAATGAAAGAAAAAGTAAAGAAAATATGGAATTCAATGGGAAAAGCACCGAAATTTAATACGGCAATTTTAATTAGAGAAAAGTGTCGTATGGGTAAAAATATGCAAAAATCTCATTTAAGTTTTGTATTTGAAACTGCATCTTCATCATCGACGGATACAATTTTACAGGGTCTTTTGGGTCGAACATGTGGTTATTCAGATGGATCAGATCGTGTAAAAGTTTATATTTCAAAGAAGATTTATAACGAAAATAAGTTAGATAATGATATTAATCGTTATATTGAACTTTGGGATAATAATGGAATAAGTATAATTCCTCGTAAAGCAAATAATTTAGGTAGTAAATTATTGTCTGAAAATGAGCCTATAATTCCAATTAGAATTAAACGTTCAAATTTGGATAATGATAGAAAACAAGTTATAAGTGACGTTTTAAATGCATTTCATCGTGATCAAACAAGAATTGAAAATAAGAATATTCAACAGAATTTTGACTTTAAAAATATTCGTGTATTTTATTTGGATGAAAGTAAAAAAACAAGAGGCACTGATAAGGCATATGCAATTGAATCCGCATTTAATAATGGAATTGCAAAAGGTTTTGGTTCTGGTGCAGGTGCAGTTGATGGTGAAGTCAATATTTGGTGTCCTAAAAGAATACCAAATTTTGATACTCAATATCTTTATGTTACTTTAACTGTTTTAAATACTTCTATACGCGATGAAAATAAAATTCCAAAAACAACAAAGAATGAAATATTTGCTCATTCATTAGAAAATGGTGAAAAATTAGAGGCAAATGGTGGTTTTACTTATAATTTACCAAAAGAAACATCTGTAAATGAGGAATTAATGTTGGATGAAATTAAATTCTTAATTGGTTTAACAACTAACAATATGGATAGAAATGGATTTTCATCATCAATTAATTCTTGTTGGGATGCAAATGATGCTTGCTTTAAAGGTATTCTTGTAAATGATGCAATTTTGCACTCATTAGAAGAAAATGGAAATATATATGAAAATATTAAAAATAATTTAAATAAAACATTAAAAATAGAAAAAACAAGTGAACGTTATGAAAATTTAAACAGATTAATGTCAATTAGTTGGTAATTCAACTAACAAAAATAAAACAAAATAAAAATAAAAATATATGTATGCTTTTCCACCTTTTCAAAGGTAGAGCCAAATAATTAGGTTTTAACGTATTTGTAATCAAATTTTAATTAGCAAAAGGTTTTAATCCCTTTTTTTATTGCTCTTTGGTTTTAAAAGCAAAAAGCAACACCCCCAAACACCCCCCATAAAAAAATTGAAATACTTTTTTTGCTATTTGACACTAATATAATCAAACTATTACTAATATTCTTTTAAGAAAAGCGCTTACTACTTACTACTACTAATTACTAATTGAAAATGTTATTTAATTCTATTACTCTTTATCCCCTTTTTGACTTTGATAATAAATTTTATGGATATCTTGAAACCTCTAATGTTGCTTACGAAGAATTAAATGATAATATTATATGTCAAAAACAATGCACTTTTGAAGGTTTTCCAGCACAAATTTATTATAATAACTTAACTTTTTATGAAAATGGTAAAGTTAAGGTTGTATTCAAACATTCTAATGGCTTTGCCACTAGATTCTTAAAATTTAATTTTAATTCTTTGCATAATATTCTTAATTTTGAAGATCGAGAATTTGATGAAATTAAAGCACTAAATGAATCTTATGATGACCCATTTAAATCTTATAAAAAGCCATTAAATAATTCTTTTGATAATTATAAAGATCCCGCTGAAAATAATCCTGATGATGATGAAGATGATTACGATTCGGAATATGATGATGATGAATGTGATTGTGATTGTGAAGATTGTCTTCAATGTAAATTACAAGATTTAAAGGAACAGACTTTATGTGGTGATCCATTTGCTTTTGAACCATATGCTACTTATCCTGTATTTAATAATGATGGATTTGTATGTGGAGATATTCAGATGCCCAAGAAAATTGTTTATTCTGTTAGTCCATCTTCGATAATTCGTTATGAGAATTGTATGTTTGATATATTTCCTTGTCAATTCTTTATAGATGAATATCAATTTACTGGAAAAGTTAAGATAATTTTAAAGCACGAATGGGGTTTTAAAACTTTTAATTATAATTTTAAACTTAATTCTGATGGAAAACCAATGCAATATGAAGAAGAAGATGACTATGATTACATTAATGAAACAAAGGGTCTTTGTCCTCCTTTTAATTTAAAGCCAAACTTTGACGAATATTATGCAGAAGATGAAGATGAAGAAGATGAAGAAGATGAAGAAGATGACGAGCAATGTGATTGTGAAGATTGTCTTCAATGTAAATTACAAGATTTAAAGGAAGAAGAGGAAGAAGAGGAAGAAGAATTTGAAATTAGTGTTGGTCCATCATTAAGAGCATTAGGATATAAGAATTCATCACTGAAAAAGTTGGGTCCAGATGTGTATCAACTAACAATTGAATCAAAAGCAAAGCCAAAGAAAAATCAAGTTATTTCAAATTATTGGTTAAGATCTAAATCCGCCTCACCAAATAAAGGAAAAAAGATAAATATTTCAAAACAAACTAACAAACCAAAGAAAAATCCAATTGTTTCAAATTCCACCTTTAAAAAGGTGGAGCCAAAGAAAAATCAAGTTATTTCAAATTATTGGTTAAGACCAAGAAATAATAATATTAATTATAATGTTAATATTACAAAGATTGTTTAAATATATTATAAACTATAAACTATAAACTAACAACTCTATATATGTATGTCAAAAATTTTATCTGTAATTCTATTTTAATTAACTAACAAAGGTTGTAATCCCTTTTTTTCTTACTTCGTTATAACCTTTAAGAAAGGTGGAGCCAAACTACAGTTTTTCTCATTTCTAGAAATGAGTGGCAAAATCGAGAAATGAGTGGCGATCCTTTGCCGGAAATTTCCGGAGATTTGGGGAGAAATTTCTGGTGCACCAGTGACACAAACCGGTAACAAGGGGGCGAAAAAAATTGAATTACTTTTTTACATATTACATCATCTTAATTACAAACATATATCAATTACGATTTTATTCGACTATTACTACTGCTACTTTTTAGGTCACTTCGTTTATACAATGAACACTCCTATCTATTTACTTGCTATTGATAACGTCTCTGTTAACATTAAATTATGGCACGTGCGCGAAACTTTTAATAATATTATTCATATTGGACATATTTATTCTTCTTGGACTTTTGCTCCATTTGAACTCGATAATAATAACACTTTTGAATATAATAAATTTATTTGGGAAACTAACGCTAAACAAACTATTTATATATCTATTCAACAATGGTTTGATACTACCATTGCATTTGAAGTTTTAAATGTTCTTAAACATCACTCATTTGTTTGTTTAAATTCATTAAATATTCGTATTGCACATTTATCTGAATTATCTGATGCTATTATTGACATTGATCAAAACAATGAGACAAATGATAACATTTCTATTCGATTGGATTCTTGTTTGGATAATTTTAAACCCAAATTGAGACCCATTAATTTCAATAATATTCACCCTATTAAACTAACTAGACAAACTAATCTTCCACCTTTTGAGCCAAACTTTCATATTGATCAACCTTTCTCAAAGCCAAAACTTGATTCTATTCTTGTTCCACCTTTCCAAAAGGTGGAGCCAAAGCTTGATTCTATTCTTGGAAAAAGATCTGCCACCAATTCTTTAGAACAACAAACTAACAAAAAAAGAAAAACACAACATTCTATTCTTGGCAAAAGAAAATTTGAAGATACTATTGATATTAATGGCGTTGACAATGATGAAGAATATTTTGATTCACATCAGCCTTCTAAAATTTTTAAAGGACACGACAACTCATTCGTCATTCAAATTTACTAATTCCGCCTTTTTAAAAAAAAGGCGGAGCCCAAAAACTATAAAACTATTAAATTATTTGTATTCTCTCAACCTTTTAAAAAAGGTTGATCCAAAACTATAAAATTATTTGTATTCTCTTTTAACTATTTGTAACTCACTTTTAATTACCTAACCTTTTTTTAAACGAAGTGACCAAAGAAGAAAGGGGGACCAATGTTTTGGATCAACCTTTTTTAAAAGGTTGAAATAAAATTGAATCACTTTTTACCACTTATAT
>JACCEB010318819.1_pt1 | contig 15836 bp, 25 predicted proteins | sample 7454761 | NCBI WGS metagenome assembly JACCEB01 (sample SAMN15323454, study PRJNA562643) | freshwater metagenome | isolation source: river surface water | place: USA:Blue River Watershed | collected 2017-08-18 | reverse complement strand
CTCGATGTCGTCGCTTCTTCTGATTGTGCCGAAGACGATTGTTATATAAATGGAAATTGTGATACCCCCTAAATCGACTTCCCTTACGCCCTATAGTGCGATTGTGGGGCGTTGGGGCGGTGCGATCAAACACAACCAAACCAAACCAAACTAAACTGAAAAGGAAAATTGCAATGAAATTTTTAAAAGTCTCCAATGAACTAGGTATTAACTTAGATTTAGTGACTCGATGGAAGGTTAACAATCTCCATAAAACTGTCACAGTATTTTTCATCGGTGTAACCGATGAATGTAACGACTGTCTCACCCTAGAGGGTGAGGAGGCGCAAAAGGTTCTCGGTATTTTAAATAAAATTTCTACTAATTAATCGTCTCTCCCTTACGCCCTATGGTGCGATGGTAGGGCGTTGGGGCGGTGCGATTAAGCCTAAAATCTTGTAGGGGAATTTGCCTACAAAAACAAAATAAACCTTACCGTAATTCAATAAGTATGACTAGCGTATTGCCAACCGTAACAAAAATAAAATTCGACGCGGATATGTTCACTTCCTTGCAGTTGCAGGAGTGGATACCAGGCTACAACCGAGTCGGAATTGATCAATTAATTATTGATGAGTTGTGCGACGACACAACATATTTAATAATGTTTCTGGCTTCTTGCACAGAAACCGCCGAGTATGACGACTCGGATTTGTTATCCGTTAAAGCTTCTGAAAACGGAATCCTAGAAAAAGTCTATAGCCCTATTGTTTTAGCATCTGAAGATAATGAAGGGTTGGTGCTTCGGTGTGGTGCAAATATTTTCCCAATTATTCAGAAAAAAAACGAATTTATCTTGGGTCAATTAGTTGGGGAAATTGTTTGTTCTGATATCAAGATTAAGGATCAGACAGGTGCGGAGAAAACAATTTCTATCCCTCAAATTGAGTTTTCTATTCCTTCTGATGATTCAATTGTCTATTCAATTCGAGTTTACACGAAAGAAGGTGTGGACGGGGACGGATTGAAACGAACGGCAAAATCCGGTAAATCAATAGCACCATTTTTAAACCCCGTTAAGTTTGGAAGTTCCAATATTTTCAAGTTGGAAGAATTCCCAGCAGGGGAATATTCAGTAACAACAATCGAGCTAAACGATAAAAAAGAATGGAACAGCTACACAATCTATTTAGAAGGTGGACAAGCTGTTTGGGCTAGTGGCTCGGTTCGTCGTAGTTTGAACAACAATTATAAAGTCTTCAAAACCTTTTTAGCTCAAGGTAAACCACTTACCTTGAAGGTAGCTAGTAAAACAGGGAAAAATGGCGAACGCATTGTTGACGCTTCATTGTTTCCTCGCGCTCCAATAGCGATCGCCCCTAAAAACTTAGAGGCTCTCAAGCCTGCGGAAGTCGGTGAAACAGAGGTGTCTGAAGTTAAACAAGGCGAAAAAGCAATCCCATTTTAATCAATAATTCTGGGGGTGAAATTCCCCCAACCGGAGGAAACAAGGATGCAAAAGACAACCTTTAAGATTGCAACAAAATTTGAGCGAGGAAGTCAAGTCTTCCTCCCAATTGAATATCAGGAAGTAGAAGGGTACGCCATAGGAAATTGGGGAATAACTGACCATTGGGACAAAGGCAAAACGTGGACGATTTACCATACCCAAAAAGGGTTGAAGCTGTTTCATTTCCCTTTACCTTTCGACAACGCCTTGACTGCTTTAAAAAAAGCCGTTGAAATCTTCGGCGAAAATCATGACGGTGAGCCAACATCAGAGAACTATAGACTTTTGAAAAAGTGGGAGCAAGAAACATTTCCTTCCCGACTCTCTTAAGTCTGAGAGTATTGGACGTTTATTTGTTCGAGATTCAACGCTACGACTTAACTGAGATAACGCAATAACAGGAACATTCAACTCTTTTGCTAAGTTTTTTAATGACCGAGTAATCCTTGACAATTCCTGCACTCGGTTATCGCTTCCCCCATCCATTAATTGCAGATAATCGATTAAAATTAAACCGAGTTGTCCCCCATTTTCTGCTTTTAATTTCTTGCATTTGGCTTTTATTTCCGAGACGGTTGGGTTCCCGGTATCATCAATAAAAATCGGGAATTCTGCTAGGTTACTAATTGCTGCGGTGAGGGGTTCCCATTCAGAATCTTTAATATTTCCTGATCGAATCCGGTTACTATCAATTTTAGCTTCACCGGATAACAGTCTTTGTACCAACTGTTCCTTAGACATTTCCAAACTAAAAACCGCAACAGGTAACTGTTTTTTGGCAATATTAAAGCCTATTCCTAAGCCTAAACTTGACTTTCCCATCGCAGGTCTGCCAGCAATGATAATTAAATCCGACCGTTGGAACCCGCTTGTCATCGCATCCAAATCATAAAACCCACAGGGAATACCAGGAGGAGTTACCCCTGTGCTTCGATCTTCAATATCTTGGAAGGTATCAATTAAAGTCTCTCCAATTGAAATTAAATCTTGATTGCTTTGGATTTGCGCGATATCAGATATTTGCTGTTCTGATTCCCTCAAAACTGTTTCCAAGTCCTGAGATGTATCTTCTGCAAGTTCAATTATTTTATGAGCAGATTTAATCAAGTCTCGGCGGGTTTTTTTGTCGTTGGCTAGTTGAGCATATTGATCAATGTTTGTCGCCGAAACCGTTTGACTCATCAACTGAGCTAACTTTAATTGTCCTCCCACTTGTTCAAGTAAATTTTGATCCGCTAACCAAGTGGTAACGGTCATTAAGTCAACAGGTTTTCCCTCTTCATGAAGGGCTAAACTTGCTCTGAAGATTTGTTGATGGGCTTTGAGGAGAAAAGCTTCGGGTTTAAGGTCAGAGGCGACTCGTTCAATAGCATCGGGGTCTAGTAGAATCCCTCCTAATATCGCTTCTTCTGCTTCTATGTTTTGAGGCAAATTATTTGTCATTGGCCGCAGCTCCGTTGTTTTTTAATTTTTTGTTAAATGAAACGGCTTCTAACATCCGCTTTCTTAACTCTTCATTTCTGGCTTTTTGCTCTTCAGAAAGCTCACCCCTGAACTCTTCAGGCTTGAATTCTCGTTGCTCTGGGGGGATGATTTCGGTGGGGCGACGAAACTCTACGGGGTGCTTCCGGTACTTTTGCCAGTGGGTGCAGAAGTCAGGTTTTAGTTTGTGGAGTTCGTAGATCGGTAGCTCTCGGAGATGTCCTAATCCTTTGAGTTGAGAAATCGCGTATTGTGTAGCATCATCCAATTCGTTCAACGAGAGGCGACTAGCAATCGCGTCAAGGCATCTTGACCAACAATCAAGGACTAATTCACGTTCAGAGGTTTTAACGAGGCTTACAAGCTCTTCTCCAGTGGGGCAGAATCGGTGCTTAAAAATTGCCTCCTGAATAGCAATCTCGAACTCCTCATCGGAAAGCAGGTCTGAGAGCTTATCCAGCCACACTTGATACTTGAATTCGGTAAAAATCGCGTCAGGGAAATTTTTCTTAAGATTCTCAATGCCTTCATCAAAAACTTCGGTAGATAGCATGGTTTAAGCTCCTTTGGCTTGTTGCTGTGCTTTTTTGCGTTCTTGGACTGCTTTGGCGATCGCCAGCCGTTCCTCCCTTGAAAGCGTCATCACATCACGGGTTTGGGTTGTTTTTGAGGATTTAACTTTTGAGTTTTGCCAATTCTCTGCCTCAGCCAGAATCCTTAAGGGTTCATTAGTCCAGCCCCGTTTGAGTGCGGCTTTAGCGTGGTTTGAAGTGCAGCCACGCCCCTTATAGGCGGGGCATTTGCTCAGGAAATCGCGGTAAAACTCAAGGAAGTCGGGATCTGGATGGGAGGCTCCCTTCATGGCTCCCATCGCCATGATTTGCTGTTGAGCTTGTATGTTTTCCTTCATCGTGTCCGAAGCTAAAAATTGAGAATCATTCTCACCGCCGGGCGGAACTTCGATCCTTGAAGAAGAATTTTGTTTCTGGTAGGTAGGTGGATTTTGAATTCTGGTTTCAGGTAGTGAACTTTCGGTTGCCTCTTCCTGTCCTCCCTCCCCTTCCTCTTCAGAAAAATTTTCAGGTTTGGGATTTTCACACACTCCCCATTGGGGGGGTAGGGGGGGATTGTCTGATTGAGTTTTATCAAACTCTGAAGAAAGATCTGAATAAGTCTGTACGATTTTGGAACCCTTGTCTGGTAATGGTTCTAGCTCTCGTCTTAGACAGATTTGTCTTTTTGCGGACAAATCTGTCTTGGTCTGGACAGATTTGTCCAGCGTCGGACAATCCTGTCCAGCGTCGGACAGATTTGTCTTAGATTGGACTGTTTTGTCCTTCCTGTAAGCTTTTCGGGTTGTTGCAAGATTGCGCCCTTTCCAAGATGTGACCTTAAATTCCCAGAAGCCCATCTCCTCTAATTTGTGAAGAGAACGCTTAACCTGTTTTTCGCTAAATGAGGTCTCCTTGGCGATTTCCTCCGGTGTCGGACATGAGACTAAGCGATCGCCAAACGGGTCAAGCATTTGAAGATATGACCAAACACACCAATCAGCCCCGGTTAATTTAGCTGCAATTGCTTTTTTAGCCGCCCAATTTGGGACTTGATAATAAAGGGAAGAATCAACACCTGGAATCGGGTCGGGTACAATTGATAAATCGCTTTTGACGTTTGCTGATTGACTCATCCTTCACCCCCTGGAATCTTCCACTCAGAGGGGTTTGTTAATCGATAATTCTCATTTTCAACACAAACCAAATTCCATTTAATCAACTCAACTAACGCGAGTCGAGCATGAGTTTTCCCCAGTGCGTATCCCTTCCCAAAACACCGGGACGTGATTGACTGAACAGATGGGAATTCTTGATACTCTGCAACACTTCGAGCGATCGCAAAGTAAACCCGAAACGCCTCTGGGGAGATGCGATAATCATCTAACTGAACAGGAATCTCGATTTTCATGCCGCACCCCCTTGAATCGATTGGGGATTGGCATTGCTAAATGCAACGCAAGGTAATACAATATTCACAAGTTTGACTCCTAGGTACGATAGGGGTTGACTTAGACCTCGTTTGGCGTTGGTGCGCCGGGCGGGGTCGTTGTTTTTTTGGAAAGAATGGGAATCCGCGTGGTGATTCCCGAAGCGTTCAAGTGGTAACGTTAACATCTTCGATAATACCATACTAACTAAAATCCTTCAACTATTTTTGTAAGTTTTGTGAAGCCTTTTTGAGTGTTCAACCCCGTGAAATCCAGGGTGATAGTTCCGGGTAGGGGAATGGAGGAGAGTTGGCAGATTGGGTCATAGTTTGCAGCTTCAGAATTCCATACAAAGGCAAGATTTATCCCTCTCTGTTTTGCTGTTTCAGTCTCAAAATAAAGAGCAACAGCCGCCGCGACTTGATGTCGTCTTTGTATTGCATTCCCTTTGGACAATGGGATTTTATACAATACAGTTTCAATGTCCTCTTCTTCCCCTGTGTCTAGGTTGTAGGCTTTGTAATCAACCCTGAAAGTTTGATGTTTTTCGGTTAGTTTTTTTCCAAATCCTTTCATGGTGTTATAATTGATTTAGTGGATAAGTCATGGGTCATGGTGCATCGGGTAAATACCTTACAATTTTGGAGAATTTGTTTGTCGGAGTCTAAGCTTACTGACTACTTAGACTCCTCTATATTTTTATGGGTCTAGTTGTTGAGAAACCATTACTAAAGCTTCTGCAAATTCATCTTGATTTCTCCCAAGAAACCAACTCCTGATTGCTTCTAAAGCTTTCTTAATATGCCCTTCATTCATGCTCTCAATATTAGAAACAAACCCGATCAAACATTCGTTATTGAATTGAATCGGTGAAGGTGTTGGATTGGCAAACGGGCGATCATCCACGTCATAGGGCGAGGCGTTGCGATCGCGGTCTGAATCCCGTGTATCGGGTAAAACTTGCTTCTGAGAGGTGGGAAGCCCTAGCTGCTTGGCTTTTTCAGTTGTTTCCCGTTTGACCAAAGTATGTCCACTTGATTTTGGTGTCGTAGAACTGCCGACACTGAAGGTTTTAGTTTCGGGTTCGGGTTGTGGCTCTGGTTCGACGGGTAAAAATTCCTTCATTACCCGACTGACTGACATTTTCGCTTTTGGTCTGCCAACATACGCGGCTATAAGCCGGGAGGATAAACTTTGGATTATCTGATCGGGGTTGGCTCGGAGCCTGGCGATCGTATCGTTAATCGTCCGCTCGGAACAATCCTCTCCCAGTGGAATTGTCCGTAGTTCGTTGATGATGGTCTCGATGTCCCACTCAATGAACATCGTCAGACATTTCCGAATCCGATTGCGGAAATCTTGAGGGGTCTCCTTGTCTCCGTGTTCCTGATTGGCGTTGAAACGAATCGCTATTTTTTTGGCATCCTCCAGGGTTCCGGGGATGACTTTACATCTGACTTTCTGGGTTTTCTGCCCCTCTGTTGCGTCCTCTCGGTTTTGAATATTGATCAGCGCGCGAAACCGGAGATTACCACTGACGACGTAATAGCAATTCTTGGTTTCATCAAACACCACCACAGGTAACGGGACGTGGTTCCAATCCCATTCTCCTGTCAGCATTTTTTCTTCTATCAAGCTGATAGATTCCCTGTTCTCGGTTTCGCGGGTTTGCACGCCCGAATCGATCTCGACTTTCCATGTGGGAATCCAGGAATCTGTATCAGTGATACAGATTTTTTTTGTTGACCCAGCTTGGGATGATGTCGTGGGTTCAATGCCGAGGATTTGAGGTTCCTTTGCTTCAAGCTGGGGAGGGGTTGGGGTGTCCTCTGTTAAAACTTCAACTTCCGTCGCCGGGGTGTGGGTAGCGAAAATCCACTCAGCAGCCGCGTAGTATTTGTGTGCGATCGCCTCACCATCCTCTTCTCTGCAGGGGACGTTAGGGAGATCGCGGAGGTAATCATCGAGGTGTTCAGTGTGGGTTTGCGTCCAGATTTCCTTCGCCGTTGTAGTATTCCGTTCGTCCAGCTTCTCACCCCATTTGTCCCACGCATCCTTAAATGCCTCAAAGGATTTGAAGCCTGCCGGAATGGGTGCTTTGGGTTCCTTGTTGCGTTCCTTGATTGCGATCGCTAGTTCTGGATACGCTTTCTCCCACTGTTTCCATGCTTCTCTGTAGTCTGGGGTGTCCCCTCCAAAATCATCCGGATCGGGTGGTTCGCCAGAATTCCACCATAGGGTTAATTGTCCGTTTTCCTCCTCTTGTCGGGGTGGATCTTGAAATAAGATTGAGCGATTAACAACCGAGTTCGGATCATCCCAAGCTGGGTCAAAGCTTGAGATTTTAATTGATTGCTGTGGCGTGGATTGAATGCTTATTAGTGGCTCGGAAGATGGCGCAACTTCATCTCCCCATAAGTGGATTGTCTGGCTGCCGTCTGATAAGGTTAAATATTGCTCTTCTCCTTTCTGTTCCGTTTTTTTTACTTGGAAAACAGATCCGATTTTGAATTGTTTTTTACTTTTGCGTGGTGCATGGATTTGTACCCAGTCCTCAACTTCAAATCTTGCTATCTGTGCTGTCATTTTTTTTGCCTCTAATTACAAGGAAAGGATTGCGGTCTGCAATCCTGTGAAATTGATTATTTTTTGAGTTTTTTGGGCGGGACTTTAACCGCTTCTAATATTGACCATCCCTGAAGGACAACACGAGAGCGTAATCCGCTTAAAGTCATCGGCGGTTTATATTTTTTGTGGATTTCAGAAAGGGTTAATTCTTCTCCCTGAAATGTGTATTTTTTGCCCCTTTTGTTATTTTGTTGGTTGATAGGGGTTTCGATCGCTTCTTCGATTGTCCAACCAATGTTCAGTCGACTTCTTAGGTGATCTAATGAAATATCTGGACAATATTTCTTTCTCAGATCTCGTAATGGTAGATCATCACCTTTATAGTGATATTTTTGTTCGTTTCTTTGTCGGGGTATTGTGTAGGTATTGAGGGCGTCATCAATAGCCCATCCCTTGTAAATCCGAGCGTTAAAAACATTGTAGGTTAGAGATGGATGGTGGGGGTTACTCTCAAAAATCTCCCGAACGGTTGATTTTTTTCCGTTGTATTCAATTTGTCCATGCTTTGTCATAGTTACTCCGGTGTTCTGATTTTGGAATAGTAAGAGCTTTCTTGATAGTCCAGCCTGTGTAAATGCGCTCTCTGAAGCACTGTAAAGATATCGAGGGCTGGTATTTTTCATGGATTTCTTTTAGCGTCAGCAATTCTCCTTTGTATTTGTACTTTTTGTTTCTTTTCCCCCTGCTTTGTAGGGGAGTTTCAACAGCTTTTTCGATTGTCCAACCAATGGTCAATCGGCTTCTAATTCGATCTACCGAAATACCTGGCTGATATTTTTCATGGATTTCTCTTAGCGTCAACAATTCTCCTTTGTATTTGTACTTTTGTATTTCTTTGCTGTCTTTGGGGATGGTGTAAACACTGAGTGCTTCCTCAATATTCCATCCTTGATATAGACGATTTCTGAATAATCTCAGATTGATTGAGGGATGATGGGGATTAGTTTCAAAAATTTGTCGAGTTGTTAGCCACTGCCCTTTGTATTTCCATTTTGTTGAATGCCGACCAATGGGAGTGTTAATGGCGTCATCAATCGCCCATCCTGCCCGAATCCGATTACAAAAGTGGGCTTTCGTGATCGGGTTGTTTTTGTTTTGGTATTTTTCAAATACCTCTTTCAAGGAGAGTTTTTCGCCTTGATATTTGATTGTTATTTCACTTTTTCGCCCCATTTTTGTAGAAGTAAATAGTGGTTTTTATCGTGGGGAGTGTTTTTAATCCCCTTTGTTTTTTTGGTGGATTCAAGTTATTTCTTCTTTCTGAGATAATTTGAATCCACGATTTTTTTTGATGGGGATTGAGTCCCATCTTGTATAGGTTTTGGGGTGTGATTTTAAACTCAGAAAACGCTAATTTCTTGAGTTCTTCAAGCGTTAACGTCTGAAGATTTGTCATCGTCTTCCGTCCCCGGGTCTGATGACTTCTTCTTTTGCCATGATTCGCCCAGAACCTCGGTTGCCGGATTCAAAAGCAGTGAGGATTTCGGCTAGTAGAAGTACCGACGTTCCTAATAGGGACATCAGTATAAACATTGCAATTAGATAATTTTTCATGGGATCTAAGATCGATGAGTAAAGGCAGACAAGCCCGGTTTAACGAGCTAAACATGGGTAAGGGGTCACACCCCTAGAGGGTGAGAGGTGTTTGTTGGTTGAGCCAAAAATGAGTAGATTTGGGGAAATGTATTTTTATGTAGCTGAGGGAGGAATTATTCCTCCCTAGTTTTGCTATTAGCAATCGTAGCGATTAAAAATTAACCTCCTCCCTCCTGGATTTTGTCTTACAAGAACTCCACAAGAGGTGAAACAATAAAGTGTGTCTTGGGGACAGCCAAGATTTTCCTTTTGCTCTCATAGGGTCGATGTGGGGGTTCTTAGTCGTTTAGTTTCATTTTCTAATATATCACCATTTTTCTGATACGTCCATAATTTGACATATCGAGATTTTGATATTATATTAGATGTGTAGTGTCTGTATATGCCCGTGAAGAACCGATTAAAAGAGGCTCTCAAGGCTCGTGACAACATTGATTTAACTCAGTACAAAATAGAAAAAGACACGGGGCTAGGAACGGGAACAGCCCGAAACCTGCTCCGTGAAGACTACATTCCGGGCGGGAATACGCTAGTAAAGATTTGTGACACTTATAATATTCACCCCGGAGAGTTTTTGTTTTACGAGCCTTTAAGAAATTAACCTATTAAAAAATCCTACAGTTGACTGGCTGCCACTGTAGGATTTTTTAATCAGAAAATTGATGGATACTTTTTAAAAATTGATAGGTCTTCACTCACCAAGTAATAGTTGGCGATCGCCGCGTCTATTCGCCCATAGCTCCCGAATAGTATCAACAGATTCCGCAGGGATGTAATCGCAGGCAACGGGACGCATGGCTTTTGCGATTAGGTGATCATGTCCGCAGGATTCTAACCATTTCTCAAATTCCTTCCCGGATTTAAACTTCAGTTCCTTGCCGAGTTGCGCGAGCGACTTCCCACGAAACACAGCCAACTGTCTCCCGTCCTCGTTCATTACTACGGACTCGAATTGGGTTTCTGTTTCTCTGACTACCGCTTCCGGTCTACCCTGAATCAATGCCAACATCCCAGGGCCGTGAATGGAAACAATTGCTGCACTTGATTCTAAAACGTGGCGTTGGTCACGCATACTGTTGGCTTGAGCTTCCGCGATTCGGACTTGTAGCCGCAGGAATTCTAATTCATCAACTTGTTTGGGGATAACGGTTTCAGCTTCACGGGTTTTAACGACAAAGTAGGCTTGAGCTTGTGCGATTTCCGGTTTTCTCGGATCGCCATTAAGGGTTGTCAAATACGCCGCGTATCGAGAAAGTTTGTAGTTGTCTCCAAATCGCCCCTTTCCACTTGCCGCCCCCGGTAAGTGGATGAAATGCTTACTGGGATTACCTTCTGAGTTTTGCAATGAAACTTTTGCTCTTTCTATAGCATCTTGGAATCTTTGCCACTTGGAATAACCTAATAGTTTCATTAAATCCCGCGCTAACCAGTATTCATCCCCTTGCTCGTTAAAACGCCGAATCGCATCAAAGGGAGATGTTGCGGCTGTGCTTTGTTCCGCTAAGTTATTGCTATACATGAAGTTTTGCCGTCCTGTAGACGGTTTTTTGGTATTGTCCCTTAGTTAGACTAAAACTTATCGTAACTATTTTTGCTTGCAGTTGTCAACTAAAGGTTGCATAATATGGACAGGGAAACATCTTCACAACAAAATAATGATGAGGTAATTATGCTGCCCCTGTCTGAGATTGTAGCTATTAGGTGGACGGTTAAGCGCGGTAAAAACTTAAAAAAAATACGCGGTCAGATGTCGTTGCAGCAATTAGCTAGAAAGGTTGCAGACAATGGCTATGAAGTTTCTCGACAATACCTTCAAAGGCTTGAATCCGACCCATCTGTTCAGGGCGTACCTCCTGAGATGTTGAGGGCGATCTCTGAGTCTTTAGAGGTAAAACTTTCTGATCTGCTTTGTTTGCCCTCTAAAAAAATTCTGCAACTAGGGGTTGACAACTGCAACTAAAAGTTGCACAATAGAAGACATAGAGAAAGCGGTTGCCGCCGCCAAGCAAAACAACCGCTTTCTCTGAACTAAATAAGTATCGTAAAACCATGTTAACTCAAATCGACCGTCCTACTCCTACGCAAGTTCTCACACTTGCACAACTCAAAGCTAAAGCCACTGAATCAGGGTTAACCCCTGACCAAGTTCGTCAATTCGGTAAGCTGACTTGCAAAGCGACGTGGGAAGCCGCGATCGCATCTGTTCAACCCCAAGTCAAAACGGTAGAAGTCGAAGTTCCGGTATTGGCTAATGAAGCCGCTTATTTTGACAAGGCAGCCGCAGCCAAGGTGCTGAGTTGGGATCGGTTCTTGTACGGAACGGACATGGCTTTTACAGCAAATGATATCTTGTTCATCCGGGTGAACGAGGACATCATTTGGTATCGCTTAGCCAATGGCGGCGCTATTCCTATCTCGTTAGACCAGTTTGACCGCTATTGGTCATCCATTCAAAAATTAGAATCCGGTGCATCTACAGAGCCGGAAGTCCAGACCGAAATGGACGTTATCGAGATGGAAGTCAACGGTGTTGTTGAGACTCGTATGGGCTGGATTGAGGAAGATTGGGAGGGATGCCGGATATATCAAATTATGTTTGAGAAGCAGGATGATCAAGCCGCTTGGTTGTTGCATTATCAAAAAATTGCAGGACGAGTTGAATATGTTGACCCGGAAGAACAACTAGAAATTGAATTAGATCGGGCTTACGATTGGATCAGTTTAATTAATTCTATGGGGGGGGTGAAATCCCCCTAACCACGAATACTAATTAACGTAAACATGAACTACGACGCTATTAAATATGCCCCTGAGATATTTGCCAATGAAAACACTACAAAACACATCAAAATATGGACTACAACGTAACAAAAACATTGATTGACATTGATGTGACATTAGGGAAAATTAACGATTCTATCAAGGATTCTATCCCTCGGAGTAAAGCGGATTTTATTCGCAAAGTCGCTCCCGAAATCGCGTTAACAATTGCACCTAATCAGAAGGTTGATTTTTCTTTTGTTATCCAAATGGCTGCAACCTGGCATGACGAAATTGAAAAATACATTAAGGAGAATAATTGTTAAAATGGAGGTAAAAGAATTGGCTAAAAAATTCAAAAGCTTGATTGCCGAACGCGATCTGATTATTGATTTTGGAGATGAGGGGTATAACGCCCGTTGTCAGGAAATTGATGATCAATTAATCCCTGAAATTATTAAGCAGGTTCCTCCGGAATTGATGCACGGATTCAACGAACTCATAAACAACGAAGGCTTATTAGAAGCTTTGTTGGCTATGAAGCATCATAAGTTGGAAAGCGTGAAAAAATTAACGCTGAATTAGCTTTGGGGCGCCTTAAATCTCAACGGAAACGGGTATTACTTCCTTTGGTAAATTGCCTTTCCCTTCCGCTTCATGGTGCGATCGCGAGGCGGTAGGGTGAAGCGATTCACTCAAAAATCTGTATCACCGATACAGATATCAGATCAATACAGAAAATCTCAAGGATAAATTATGACTAGCACCGCAATACAGAGAGATGAATTTGCTTCAGAGGAATACGTTGATTCTAATGCACGACTTCCACGAATACAGGCGCTCCGAGGGAGTAGTCCCAAAAACTGTGGTTTTTTTATTCAAATTGATCAAGCAGCTAAAGCTGGATGGAATAATTTTGATGAAAAAACCTTAATAGAATACGCCTTTGAGGAGTCTGGCAAAACCGAACAGGGGATATTGATTCAGTCCCCTCGAATGTTGGTTTGCCCTCGCTCTGAGGTGTTGGCGTGGGATAGAAACGCAACCAGAGAAAGGAAAATGTTGGTGGTTTTGGGACGCTATCTTCCCGAACACAAAGTGGATAGCGTTGGAAACCTTCAGCTTTTTGAGGTTTTTCTATTAGATGAAAATAATCAGCCTTTACATCAATTGCCCTTTGCTCTCCAGTTGAAAGGAGCAACTCAAGCGACGTTTAGTCAACATTGGCAACAGTTTTGTAACGAGATGACGTTTTGTCACGCTGTGGCTAATCAGATTCCTGCACGCCCCAAGAATATGTTATTTCGATCGCTGTGTGTATTTAGCTTTAAAGTTGCACCGGAACAGGCAGGGGCAAAAGTTAAATCGAAAGCTTGTAAGGTGGTGTCTCACGAAAAACCAACCCTAGAGAACTGGAAAGATTATTTTGTAGGGTTTGATTCAGAAACTAAGTTATTTATTCATGAATCATTGCAACCAACCCGTCCCAAGCTGGTGGAATCCCTTCGGCTCGCGCCTGCTGAAGAATTTGTGGCGCTACCTCCGTCCGAAGACGAGCATCTTGTTCATGGTGTTGATTTCTAAATAGTTTTAAGGCGATCGCACGATCGCCTTTTTTTGTTGTTTATTGAGAAGAAAAACGATGTCAACAATTCCACTGGTATTAGCTCATAGATGGTTTGATATGATCGCCTCTGGTATTAAAAAAGAAGAGTATCGAGAAATCAAACCTTATTATGATGTTCGATTCAGCAAAAAGCCCAATACTGTTATTTTTTGCCGGGGGTATTCCTCAGATCGCCACATTATGTCTGTTGCGATTTTAGGTATTAGCAAAGGGTTCCCTAAGTCCGAATGGAGTGATCCTAAATTATTCGTTCCAAATCAAGAAGTTTACGTCCTTAAATTAGGACGGATTCTTGATGCTAATTTTGACCTTCCAAAGTTGATGGAGGCGGCTTGATGGATTTGCGATCGCTTCAAATACAAGCCATTGAAAAATTAGGCTTCTGGTACTGTGGCGACTCTTCTGAATGGGGAGAACCAGGAGATATTATTGACTCCTTTGATGTTTGGCAATTCAATTACGATTCCCTCGGTTTGATGATCGAGGCGCGGTGTGGAAATCACGTTTGTTGCACTGAAGCTGACACCACAACCTCCGAGGAAGACTGGGATTTGGTTCAGTCAGCTAAAGCTTTAATTTTTCAAACTAAGCAGAAATGGCTTGAAGAAGTTGGACGGTTAACATTAGTGAGGGTTTGATAATGGCAAGTACAAATTATAACGAGTTCCCAAAAGTTAATCAAGGTTTGTTCGTTTAGTAGATGAAATTTGGAGTGATTTGTATTAAAATAAATACAGCATTAATTACTCCAAATTAAGTAAAAACAGGGTGCATTTCTTGAGTTAAGAACGTGGTTTAAGTTATGTACAAATTCGTTGACAAAAAAGAAATAGCCAAGCTGTTAGGGGTAAAACCTGATAGCGTCTCAAGATATCGGGAAAAGTGGACAGAAGGTATCCATTATTATAGAGATGGAAGTAGTCAAGTTTCCAGATATTTCTACAATTTCTCCTTAATCCAGCACTGGGCAAACGAGGGATTTAGAGACGTTGAATCACTCTCTCATATTCAAGAAATCAGGAATTATCTACAATCAACAAAGGGAGGTAAAAATGCCAAAAAATCAGCGTAAGTATTCAAAAGAGTTAAAGCTTGCTGTCCTCAAAGAGATTGACAAAGGCAGGGATCTATGGGCAATTGCAAAGCATTTCAAGATTCCTTACTCCATGATTTATCTGTGGAAAAATGCAGTCGAAGAAATGAAAAAGCAGCAAAGCAAAAAGCGTCTTGTAACCCTTGAGAACTACAAGGAATACTGGTCTAAGCTTTCCCCAGAGAATCAGGCAGAAGCTAAGTATTTAGCAAGCCAGTACGGACGGCGGACTGCCATTAATTACATGAATGTGGTTTTGTCACCCGCCTATTCAGGATCAACTCGACAAATTCCCAAAAACGGACTTAAGCGGCGTGATTCAAATCTCTATAATTAATGGATATAGGGATGGATTTATAGGGGATTCCAAGATTTATATTGGGAGAAAAAATGTTAAAAACAATCTTCCTGAATCCCCTCTCTGCAACCCATTCCCAATAAACGAAGAATGCAGCCGCGAAGAGTCTGTGGCTAAATTCAGGCGATATTTGTGGGAAGAAATTAAAGCCCAGAAAGAGAGTTTAGTGGTCAAAGAATTAGCTAGAATCTATCAATTATCGCTTGACAATCCAATTGTTTTAACCTGCTACTGCAAGCCCAAAGATTGTCATGGTGATGTGATCATAAAAGCATTGAATTGGCTTAAGGATCAAAATTGGTTTATTGATTTGGTGTTGCCATTTTAATAGTTTTGCGATCGCGCCTATGAAGAAATGCGATCATATTGATTGATGAAATAAGAAGGAGTTTACCAGATTTATAGGCTAATGAGTTTAACCCATACTCTGAAGAAGGTTTGAGTTGGCTTTTTTGTTAGAAATGTTTAAACGGGTGTGTTGAGTCGACAATAAATTTACGATGGAAGAATATTAAAGGAATTGAGATTTAATTGGTTTTGATCGCTTGGGCGATCGCACTCAACCATTCCTCACAAATCATCTCAGGACTCAGTACAAACACTCGCCATCCGTTTAGGGTGGCGAGGTTTAGCTTTTCGTATTCACTCATCAATGCTTTGGGGTTTGTGTGCCGTCCTCTTGCCCAGTTTCCACCGTTAATCTCGATCCCTACCTTTGAGTTGATTGAGGCGAAATCAAATCGAAAGCGTCGGGGTGGGAGGAATCTGTATTCGGAGTGAAGGTCAATCTCAGGATAGAGAGTTTCCCAGTATTCAGCAAAT
>JACCEB010129750.1_pt1 | contig 15836 bp, 15 predicted proteins | sample 7454761 | NCBI WGS metagenome assembly JACCEB01 (sample SAMN15323454, study PRJNA562643) | freshwater metagenome | isolation source: river surface water | place: USA:Blue River Watershed | collected 2017-08-18 | reverse complement strand
TGACAAGATAATCTAATAGTTGTTCAAACTTGTTAGACATTGCGGGTTTCTCCTATGTTAGATTGGCAAGGCTGTCGAGTATATTTACAGCCATAACTGAATACTTATGTGAAATAGGCCAAAAACGGTCGTTTTTGACAGAAAGACAGAGTTTTAAACTCAGGATTGATTTGTTTTTACAAAATTATTTATATTTCAGGTTACTGAATTAACCTACGAGTTTATGCTGCCGCTTGTTCTGCAGGAGGTGCTGCATACATAATTTTTACAAATTCTAGATGTTCTTTTTGTTCTTTTTCTCTAGCGTCGCCTGCTTTTCTTAGGCGATTTATCATTCCTAGAGTTAATCTAGTCTTACGTAGATCATCAGATTTAATAATGCTTATGTTATCTTCGAGCGGGTTATACCTCTCGTCAGAAGATAGTCCTTCGTTTTGTTTAAAGTAAATGAATTCGTTAAGTAACATAAGGATATTTATCCAAAATTATGCTGGAGGAGGAGGCGGAGTAGCTGCCCCAGGTGCTGCGGCAGCATCAGGACCGCCGGCCATTCCTTCAGGTGCTTGCCCGGACTGACTTAGATTAGAAACATCATTTTCTATACCTCCGCCAGTTATTCCAGAACTTCTAAGTTCTGCACTTGCACTAGGTGCTTTAGAACTTAATCCGTTTTCTTCTTTCCATAGTTCTTCGTTTTCTGCTAGTTCTTCAGCAGTTAAACCTAAGAATCTCTTTAGTGCAAAGCGTTTACTGATATGCGGAACTGCAACAATAGAAGAATAACTTTGTATTCTAGCAGTGTCCATTTCAGTTTGACGATAAGCAGCAAAGTTCTGGGGAGGATTAAAATGTAATTCAAACACATTAGGATCAAAATTAATCCCTTTGTTCTGCAGATAATTCTTAAATTCTAAATCAAATGCTTCGTTTAAGTTACTTTGGAGTCGCTCACAATACTTGTTGAATCTAAGTTCTTGAATGTAGGCTGTTCCAACTCGACCATCATTAAAGCTAGATCCTCCATCGTCAGGCCCGGTAGGTAGATAACTTGAAGGTATGCGTAAAGCACGAAACAGCTTATTAGTAAAATATCTAAGATCATCGATTTCTCCTAGGTTTGTACCGCCTGGTAGAATTTCAACTTTACTTCCGCGACCTTCTGAAGTTTGAGGGAAGAAATAGTCTTCGTTAATACTTAACGGATTATAACTTGAATCAACAACTGTCTGTCCGCCACCAGTTACGCTAGGAATTCTGCGTTGGTTAACTTCGTTTTTTACACGCTCAACAAAGCTCATAGCCAAGTGACTAGGCATGTTACCCACATCGATATAGAATACACGACGTTCAGGAGCACGTTGTACACGATAGATAATGATAGCATCTTCGAGTAATTCTTTTTGTTTATAAACTTTAAAAATACTTTCTACTAGACTGTCTCCAAAAGGAAATTTCTGATCCATACCTTCACTCATTGACAAGTGAATAACATGTTCTGCATTAATTGCCCACTGAGTTTGATTTACACCAAAACGATTTCCGATGTTTGTAGGATAAGTTCCAGTCATGCCTCTTTGGCCTCCTCCTCCACCGCTGTAAGGTGTAGGAGGTCCTGCATTAGTTGCATTAGGAGCAATTTGAGTAGTACTCAAATTCATAAAGTTTGGATTTAAATCTCTAATAATATATTGTTCTGGAAGTTTACCGTCACTTTCATTGACGATAATTTTATCAACTTTACCGGGATCAACATACATCCAAACATTGGTTTCTGGGTCTCTAATAAAAAAGCAGTCGCCGTATTTGAAAGAATTTCTTACAATCTTAAAAATTCTTTTTTGAAACTTATTAAGGTTAGTCCACTGTTGCAGATATTTCTTAATAATTTTAACTTCAGTTGGTGTTGCTTGATCTTTGAAAAATATTTGAAACGGAGTAGCGTTTTCTTCGTTAATTTGTGTACAGAATTCGGCTAAGATATCGAGTGCGGCATTTACTTCACTGTCGCCATCCATCATATCATACTGGCCGTAACGTTCTAATCGGTTTGGGTGTCCGCTGTATACATCGGGCAAATAAGAACTATAGTTTAGTCTGCTGCCGGTTGGTCTATCACCGCCACTGCCACTGATTGGACTCATGGTTCCTGATGTATCGACTGGTGTAAAATATTTTTTCCAACTCATAATTTAAATTAATAGGTTCCCGCTTAGTCCTCTGATGGCGTCTAAATTTCTTCTAGAAAAATCGCTTGATTCTCTTAGGAATGCCAACATCTGTGCTGTTTGCTTATTTAACTGTTGTAGCTCTACTACTAAATCTTTGTTATTTTGTAATTGTTCATTTTGCTGAGGTTTGGTTTCTGATTTTCCAAAAATTGTATCTTTTAAATCAGTAAACATTTTTCCTAAATCTGGTTGATTACCTGTAGATGACATTGCGGCACTTACTTTGCTTTCTAAGTCTGTCTTGAATGAACCTAACTCATTTAACATCTTTCCTGAGAGAGGAGGCAAACCTTCAAGTATCTTACTCATGTCTGGGAGACCAGTTGTTAGCATACTTTTATCTAATTGTCCTGTAACATTTGATTTAAATGCTTCCATACTCTGCATAATTTTATCAAATTCTGGCATTTTCAAATCAAGTTTTACAGGGATTTTTTTCCCATCTGGTAACGGAACAAACGCTTCATTCATGCCTACTTCGGCTGCTCTTACTAGTTGTCCGCCCGGTCTAGCTCTAACAATACCACCGTCAGCTGCACCAGGGATCGATCCAGCTTGGCCTCCATAACTAGTATCATCCCCTATATCTCTTGCATTAGTTTGCCCTCTTGGGTATTCACTGTCGTTGCCACCAAATAAACTAAAATTATCCCAAGCTGCCTGTAATAATTTTCCTAGTCCTGCTGCAAGTTGTTTTGCAATTTTTTCTCTGCCTTCTGGAGAGAATAAATCTTGAACAAATTTAACTACCATTTCTAGACCACGTTTTATTGCTGGCATATTTTCTTTAGCAAAATCCATCATCTTTTTAGCAAGGTCTGTTATTACAGGTGTTAGTGCTTGAATAACCGGTAACAATGTTGCATAAAATTCTGCACTTAATTTCTTAAAAGCATCTTCTGCCGTTGCTGCCGCAGCAGCCGAACTGTTATTTCTGTTATTTTGTTCTTGTGCTATTTGATCCTGTAGTGCATTAAACTGATCTGCATTTTCAATATTTTTACTATGCAGCATATTAGCATTTTTCTGAGCTTGCATTGCAATTTCGGACATACCGCTGCCGGCAAAGCTCATTGCGGCCATTTGTTCTTTGCCAAGATTTTTAGCATCTTGAGCACTACCTACCATAGCTCGACTATAGGCCTGATTAACGTCTCTCAATCCTTTACTGCTGTCTTTAACAGCACTGCCCATATCGCTAACACCTTTAGCAGCATTGGGTAATAATGCTGTAAAGTTTTGTGCTGCTTCAGTCATAGGAGGCAACCCTAACAGTTGAGATTTAAGTGCGTCTGCTGCACCTTTACCACCTACTGCTAGTGCGTTTTGCATAGCTGCTGTAGCTTTTTTGCGACCTTCTTCATCTAATGTTTGCAAATATGCTTCATAGGCTGCATTTGCAGTAGCTTCTTGTAAGGCTTTTTCTTGTTCTTCTCTACTCTTACCAGTAATTGTGGCCAGCATGTCTAGCTGTTTCATATAAGCACCGGCACTGTCTGTCAATGCTTTAGTATTCTTCATTTCTTCAGCAGTTCGGCCACCTGTCATCTTAAGATAATTTGCAGCACCTTGATTCATGTCATCGACAGAATATCCTAATGCCATTAGATTTTTTCCAATGTCACTATTTCTTATGTCTTTAGATAAGTTAACAAAACTTTTAGCACCAGACTCTGCTGTTGATCCTAGCTGTGCAAATAGTGTTGAATTTTTCTGTACTAGATTACCGAACCCTTCTAAAGTAGTTCCCATTTCTAGTGCAGTCATTCTAATATCAGTAAGTGTTCCCCCAAAATTTACACCAGATTTTGTCATTTGTCTATAGGTATCTAGTTCAGCCTGTTGCATCAACATCAGTTTTTCAAACAGACTTGCAACTGCACCTATACCAAATGGTAAGTCTTTAAATGCACCAAATACGTCACTTACCTTGCCACTACCGTCTAGCATCTTGCCTGCTAGATCCATTAAATTTTTACCAGTCTGGATACCACCGGCTACTATATCACCTAAAACTCCTCCGAGAATCATTGCACCTTTAGACAATGTTCCAAACACAGTGTTCAATGCACGGCCTGCAACAGCACCAGCATTAAACGCTGTTCCCGCTTGTTGGATACTTTTGTTTGCTGCGGCAATTGTTTGAGGATTTACACCGGCACCGCCAGCAGTTGTTGAAAGTTTTGCCAGGGCAGATGCTTGGCCTTTCATTGCCGCTAAAATAGCTTTAAGTGTCGCTTCTGTGGCTGCATTATCTAATGCAACATCTTGATCGCCAATTTTACCGGTTACGTCAGCCATTGTTATTTTCCAGGATTCTGTGCGTATATAAATACTACGCAGAGTTTTACTAGATTATTTATCGGAGAATCAAAACATGGTTACACCTAAGCACGTTGCACCAAACCCCCTAATGGGTCTAATGCGTCAACCTAAAATTTACATTCGATTGCCTAGCGGCGGCGAGTTCTGGGAACCGGGAAGTTTAGATGCAACTGAAAATGGCGAATATCCTGTGTATTCAATGACTGCACAAGACGAACTAAAATTAAAGATTCCTGATGCACTTATGAACGGTCAAGCAGTAGTTGATGTGATACAACACTGTATGCCAAATATTAAAAATGCATGGAATGTTCCTAACATCGACATGGACGTAATTTTAATTGCAATCCGTATAGCAACATACGGTGAAAAAATGAATGTTCCTGTTAAATTTGGTGAAGATATCGATTACGAATATGAACTCGATCTAAGACTAGTTACTGATCAATTGATGAACAGTATTTCTTGGAATCCTGTTGTAGAAGTAAACGAAAATATTACTATGTATGTAAGGCCTATAACTTATAAAACTATGACCCAAGGAGCCCTTCAAACTTTTGAAACACAAAAAATTATTCAAGTTGTGAACGACGATAATGTTCCTGACGAAGAAAAAATTCGAGTGTTTAAAGAAAGTTTTGCTAAACTTAATAAGCTAACATTGGGTGTTATTACAGAATCTATATTCTCAATTGATTCAATAGGCGGATCAACTAGCGATAGAAAACACATTCAAGAATTTATGGATAATGTAGATAAAGAAGTGTTTGATAAAGTCAAAGACCACATTGACAATCTAAGAGAACAAAATTCTATTAAACCTATTAAAATTGCAGTCACTGAAGAAATGCGTAATATTGGAATTACAGGTGACGTAGTAGACATTCCTCTCAACTTCGATCCTGCTAATTTTTTCGGATGAGGCTTTTGTCTCTGAACTTAGAAGAAATACAAAAACTAAGTGAGGAGATGGAAAGAGAGGCAAAAGCCTTAAAGAATCAACTCTATCAAATCATGTGGTATATGCGTGGCAGTATCACTTTGTCAGAGGCTTTTGAACTAGAAACAGATGACCTAGAAATAATTTCTAGAATAATCAAAGATAATCTAGAAACTACCAAGAAAACTAGATTGCCGTTCTTTTAAATATTCTTTCCTAAGAACTTACTGTAGAACTCTACATTTTCTCTTACAACATAGGACTTTGGTGCACCGCCTGCACCTGCATAGGTACGCTGACGTGATTGTCCAACTCCGCTTGCAGCAAATCCACTAGGTTGAGTTTGACCTGCGGATCTCGCTTGTTGTTTCTTTAGTAGATCTTTCTTTAATTGTGCCTGTTTGATTTCTTCAGGACTTGGCTTTCCGGCTGTAGGTTCAGCTGGTGCTGGTGCTGCCGGTGTTGATGCAGGTGCTGCCGCGGGAGCCGCAGCCGGTTGTGTTTTAGGTTGTGTTACCTGTTGTGCCATTTGACCAAATGCACCGGCACCTGCTGCATTATCTGTAGGCTCAGCCGCTGGTTCTGCCGCAGCTGGCTCAGCTGCTGGTTGAGGTGCTGCATTTGGATTGCCTGGCTTGGCTGTGTTCTTTGCACTTACTGGTGCATTTGCCATAGTATTTGGCTTTTGAGTCGGTGCTGGCTTCTGTAAAGTTGTCAATAATTCTTTCTTGCTGTCAGGATCCAGTTTATCTATCTGTTGTTTTAGTGCAGTTACTTGCGGATTAGCAGTTGCGGCACCGCCACCATTACCACCTTGACCGGCTGCTGCTGGTGCTGCTGTTTGCCCTTGACCTGCTGTAGGACCGGCTGATGTTGGAGTAGGAGTGTTCTGAGCCGCAGGTTGACCGCTAGGCTGTGCATTACCTGCTGCTGCTGGTGCCGCTGTTGTCGAACCTCCGGCTGCTGGACCAGTTGTTGTGTCTGCGGGCGTATCTCCTGCTACAGCACTCTGTCCTGACTTCCATCCTTGCTTTAATCCACCCCAGAAGTTTTTACCTGCTTGCACAGCACCCGATGCTGTTGCACCAATGCCTTTTCCGACTGCGGTTGCACCTTTGCCAATAGCACCACCTACTTGTGCCATACTCAATTCGTCGAGTTCTTGTTTTTCTTCAATTAATTCTGTAATTTTCATATTATGCTGTTCCCGAACCTTGTAAGTAGGCAAGTATTTGTTTCTGTCCTGCAGAATCTAGTTTGGCAAATTCTTGCTTAATTTGATTTAATATTTCCTGTATATTTACTTGTTCTCCAGAAGATGCAGTCTGTTGTGATCCTGCCGGAGCCGGCAATCCCATATTCTGAAATGCTTGATCGATAACTTTAGGATCTACTCCTGCAGACTGTAGTATTTTTGAAACTTCGTCACTGTCTGTAGGACTTCCTGCTTTCTTCCAGGCTTTTTCTAACTTGCTGGCATCTACTTTGTTGCCCGTAATGCCAAATAATTCGTTGAGTTGTTGGGTGTTTAATGATTCTGCAACTGGTTTTGCAGCGGGCGGCTGTTGATTTGTTGCGGCACTGGCTACACCACCTGCTGCTGCTGTTCCAATCTGTTGTAGTTGTCCAACAACGGCCATGCTTGACTTTGCAGCATCTTTGACAGCTTTAGCAATTTCTCTAGTTTGTGAAATCTGTTGTTGATATTCTGGGCTAGAAGCTTTGGCCATTAATTTTGCAAAAGCTTCTATAGCACCTGGTGCCGGACCGTCTTGTCCAAACTTAGGACCCATAGCATCAAAAGCTGATTTAAGTTGACTTGTTAATGGCTCTTGCGTAACAGCACTAAACGGTTGTCCGTTATAGTCCATAGTGTGTCTAGTAATTTTCATGCCGTTTAGGTCAGCAATAGCACTACTCTTAATACCAGCTTTGATCATCTCGCCAACTTTAGCGGCTGCACCGGCAGCTAGTCCTGCAATGGCTCCTGTTGTAGCACCACGACCAATAGCAGTGCTGGCTTTTTGTCCTTGCAGTAAACGGTCAGCAATGTTTAGGATACCTACTGCAATTCCAGACCCTGTTCCAACTGCAAGTGCTCCTGCACCAACTCCGCCTGCTACTGCAACACCTAATGCAGCGGCGGCACTACCTGCAATGGCTAATAAGAATTTGTGTAGATTAGGATTGTTCTTAGCAAACTCTCCGTATTTGGCTAACTTGCTTGCTAGATTAGGATTTTTTGTTGCTATCTTGCTCTTAATATCTTCCCACTTCTGATCAAATGCCTGTACAGGACCACTGCTTTGAAGCATCCCGCCAAATTTATTAAACCATACATCACTAATTTTATCAGTAGCACCTTTAACTGCATCAGCTGCTTTACCGAGCGTCGATCTTCCTGCACCTTTTTCTATGTCCTTGAATAACTGATTGATCTGATCAGGACTCATCGCAACTTCACATAGTACGGGGTGTATTTCTTTTTCCCATGTTTGAAAATATAGATCTCCTTGACCTATACTTTCGAAGATAGATTGTTTTGAAGAGTTTTCAATAGAATCTAATTTTGATATTAATGATGAAAGTTGCATTTGCTTTCCAGAAGTTATTTGTTATTTATAAGTGAACTGCGTTCACTTGCTTCTTCGCTAAACGCTCGAAGCAATATTTGTAGCGAAGCGATTTAAATATCATCTAGATTAAGTGGTCACACTTTGCCCGCACAGGGCAAAGATTGACATCATCTGAGTAGCATAGTCACTTAGCGTTAGGGTGTTTATCAGAGGCGGTTGTCCGGTACCTCCATCCCCGTCTTATTACAACGGCGGTCTTACAAATATACGCTAACATATTTGTAAAACGTGCTGTATCACTACAGCGTCTTTTTGCCTTTTCTCTTGCTTCAAACAACCAAACCGCGGCGAGTTTGCGATCTTCGTCCTGTAAAGGATAGTGGTTGAGTACTCTTAGCGGCTAGAGATTTCCATCCCAGTGACCCGAGGTCCTGGTATAGGGCGTCCGATGTTAGCTGACGCTTGCTTTTACCGCTTAAGGTGCCTTAAATTTTAGATTTTATATGTGAGCCATGGACACGGACTTGTATATGTCCGTTATAGTATTCGTCGGATTCTAATACTTTGCGGTCGAATTGTTCGCGGGCCTCAATGTAAGATGTTTCTGCTTTAGATTTACAGTAATATAATATTTCGCGGGAGAAGTTTTCTTTGCCTAGTTTGTCTATGTCTGCTGTTAAGTTAGGACTGGACCCGTAATAATCCTGCCAGTCGGAATCTATTTTGCTTCTAATTTTCTTTTTCTTCTTAGTGCCGTTCTTTAACTTTACAGTCTTGTAGGTCGTTTTACTAAATTTTGCTAGTTTTTTGCCAATGTATTGGCGCCCAGAGATTGTGTTGGTAATGCAATATACAAAACCAACACAGTCTTCGGGTAATGTTTCAACAACTTGTCCTTGATAGGTCCAAGTCATTACTTCGCTGCTTTTGCTTCCTTGCGAGCGTTTTTAACTTCAGTAATTTCTGCACGACGGCTTTTAACTGCCTTGCCTAAATCAGCTAATGCTTTGCGAGCACGAGTACCTGCGGCGCTGTTACCACCTTCAAATTTTGTGTTCTCTGCCATGTAGGCTTCAAATGCTGCTTGTAGATCTGCTTGTGAGTTCATTTTGTTTCCTTCTTTTTAAATAGATGTTCTCTTTTTCTTGCCTTGTTCTCTCTTTGTTCTCTTAGTCTTGCTTTATATTCAAGTCTTTGAGTCTTTAAGAAAGCCCGGTGCTCTTTTTGTACTTGCATGACTGCTTTACGAAGTTCGTCTGCATGATCATTAAGAGACTTGATAGCCATCCTAACTTCTAATGCAGATGTTTGATTGATCTTGGTATGGAAATGCATGTGTGCATTATGCAGATTAACCATATCTTGAACAATCTTATCGTAAAGGTCCTTGTACTTGTTTAGCATTATGCTTCAACGTAATCGACATTATTTGAGTAAGAGGTAAAACCATTTTCTTTGATTACCTTCAATACATTATTAACTCTACCAACTAATTCGTCTTTGTGACTGATCAAGTATATATTCTTATTGCGTTCTCTGGCCATCTTTTTCAGGACCGCTAGTCCTGCTTCAACACCTGCGGCATCCATGCCTGCGTCAATAAGTTCGTCAATAAACAGTAAGTTGATATGCTGATATAAGTTTTCCCACACATCTCGGAAAGCAAAGCTCAATGATAGAATTAATCTGTTGCGCTCGCCCCGACTCAAGTTGTCAAAGTCTAGGTCTTGTCCTAGCTGAGTAATCTCAACGTTTAGGTCATTTTGGAACACGACCTGATGCGGAAGTCCCATCTTGCTGATATAATAACTGAGTCGCTTGTTCAAGTATGCTAGATTCTGATCAATGATCTTTTTACGAATAAAACTATCTTTGTTTGTTAATAATTTTAACAGAAACTCCTGATGATCTCTAAGTTTTGCTAGCTCATTTACACCTGTCCAGTCGATTTCTACCAGGGCAGTTTTCTTTAACTCAATAATCTGTTCTTCATACGGGTTAGCTTCGTCTGCTTTTGATTCGAGTCCTCTTTCGAGAGTTGCTAGATTGTTCTTATGGCCTAATGCTTCTGCTTCAGTATCATAAAAGGTAATAGGCTTACGTGGCATATCACCGTTGCCGATTTCGTCTTGAATCTTTTTAAGTTCTCCAGACACTTTGTCGTAATATGTTTGTGCATCGACTAAGTGCTGAGCCGCCACCGCAGTCATTTCTTCGTGCTTGTGATCGTGTAATTCTTGTTCGCAGGCAGGGCATGTCTTGCTAGACAGTGCTTCTACTTCTCTTGCATACTTGTCTCTAGCCTTGCTAGCTTGACTAACAGCAGAGTCTAAAGTTGCTTTCTGTTTGTTTAAGTTGCGGATTTTAGTATCTAACTCAGTCCATGCTTTTAAATCTAAGTGTGCTTGCAACTCTGCTTCAATATCTACAGCTTCGAGATTTAGAATAGCTTTGCCTAGGCTTTCTAGTTCTTGCTCGTGCTTAGTATTCCACGCAGAACTCTTGATATTCAAGCTGTCAATACTCTTCTGAACGTTTTCGTTTGCAGTCTTAATTCCCTCGATCTTGTAAGTTTCGGACTGGATAGCATCCTTAGTAACCTTAACAGCGGCTTTGAGTGTCTCTGCCTTTTCAGACAGCAGGGTAATACCCAGCAGTTGCTCGATAACTTCTCGCTGATCGGCAGCTTTCATGCTTAGGAAGGGTTCTGTGTAAGTGTTCAAGGCTACTAAATGCTTGAACATAGTATGACTCATGCCTAACAGTTCTTCAATAGCCTTTTGTGTTTCTCTACTATCGCCTTGGCTATCGTCTTCATCCTTGGACTTTTGCTCTGTATTGTTAATGAATAGTTTGAGTACATTGGGCTTACGACCGCGTTCGATGCGGAAGCTCTGCCCTTTAACATCAAACTCAACTGTAACTAACATGTGCTTCCCGTTAGTTTTATTGATTAAGTTTTCTTTCTTAATGTTAGTTAATGCTTGGCCGTATAGTGCATAGGACAGGGCATTGATCATGGTAGTTTTACCAGTACCATTTCGGCTACCGCTGTCATCTCCGCCTAGATCAACGTTCTCTCCGAGAACTAAGGTTAAGTGTTCTTTGTCAAAATCAACTGCCTGTGTCTGATTACCCACAGACATGAAGTTTTTAACTGTTATATTTTTTATTTTAAACATTATAGGCTGTTATAAATCTCTAAAAGGACCTTTTTATCAAAGGAGTCGCTGTCGATATTGACCAGTTGTTCAGTTACAATCTGATCTACGCTTTCGAACTTACTGTCTGCTTGATCATCAAGCACAGTAGTAACATCATCCTTGTCTTGGATGAGGCTGATTTCCCTAATATCGTGTTCAGCTACGAACGTCTCTTTGATAAAGTTAGCTTCTTCAAATGTAATATCAATATCTAGATTAACTTTGAGATACATCTTACTTTTCATTAGTGTATCTTTTTCATCGATCAGCTTGCTTAACTTGACAGTTCTGAACTTAGGAGCATCTGGCCAGTTCTTGAAGTAAGGTTTGCCGCCCCAGTCCATTAACATCATACCGCGATCATCGTCCCAAGTATCGCTAAAGTTATGCGGGAACGCATTGCCGATATAGACAATCTTATCGCGGGTCTGTCGCTTGTGGAAGTGCCCGCTGAATACATAGTCTTGATGTTTAAAGTGTTCGGCCTGTAGCTCACCGTGATCGGGCATCTGCACCATAGCGTTCATGTAGAACAGTGGTAGCTCGAAGTGCCCGAACATATATTTGCTCTTGGTCTTGGAGATATCCTTCCATTCGTCACCTACCAACCACGGTACTAAGGTCACATCACCTACGGTTGTTACTTTTTCGACCACAGTGACGCCTGGAATATGTCGTCCAAAGGCAGAGCTATGTACATCACGCTTGTCTTTATAGAACAGATCGTGGTTGCCTGGGAACCAAAAGAACTGCTCGAAGGCAGCACCTAACTTTTCTAAACAGCGGATACTGGTGTCTAGAGTAATTAGGTTAATAGAATTGCGATTGTGATGCCAGTCGCCTAAGAAGATGCAGGTATCTGCACCTTCTTTTTTAGCTTCCGCAATAAACCAATCCACAAAGTCTTCACAATCTTGATTGTGAGTTTGACTGTTTGATTTTAAACCAAAATGTATGTCTGTAAAACAAGCAACTTTCTTGAATAATTGCATTAAAAAGAGTCTCCTACTTGAAAAGTATAACAGTCGCGTCTATACAAATCAAGTCCCTTCCTCTTCTTCGACGTCCGGTTCTTCTGATTTTGGCATTCTAAAGTTCTTATATAGTTCAGCCTGTCTTGCAGTTTCTTCTGCAAACTCATCACGGTACTGTCTAGTTGAGCTAGGAGTAAGTCCGTTGATTTCCAACATATCGTCTCGGATGTTCTGCATCTTCTTTTCAATGTTTAAAACTCGAGTAAATGAATTTGTTACGGCTGCGGTATAGTAAGCAAACGGGTTTTCTGACTTGCTTTCATCAAATTGTAAGCCAATCTGACTTAACTGTAGAATAGCCTGTCCCCGCATTTCTTCGTTATAGGTATAACCACGCCAATTGCTACGCTGTGCGTAACGCTCGCTTAGTTTAATGAACATTTTACCTAGATCTTCAGTAATTCTACCGTGGTCCTTAGAGAAGTAACCCTTTTCAACGCCACCTTTCCAATGGCTTTTACCAACACATATTAGTTCATCTAGGTTTTCGTCGTTATATTTCCAATGCTGAAACGGCGGGAAGTTAATTTTATCATGTGCATCGGCTGTACTTTTAACAGTTTTCTTACGACCGGGTGCAGTTGGAATATGATCAAAGGTCATGATTCTAAATACTAGATCGCCCTTTTGAATTGTTTTGTAATCTGGAGTACATTCTGCTAGCTTGATTTTCTTATCTCCTGCTAGCCTAGCTTCATTGAATGCAATTAAGCCTAGTCTTTTTGCACGATTTCTTTTAGCTTCTGCAACAGTACGAATATTAACTTTATCCAAACTTGTTAGAATAATGTCGTGCTGGCTGTATTCTGGTTTGGTAAAACTGCTAAAGCTATTTTTACTTTTGTGTATCTCTGCTAATAAGTCTCTGTTATTTAAATACCGAACTTTGCGTCCAGTTGGTGATATTGTCATGGCCATCTAACGTGGTCTCCTTTGATTGAGTGTAGCATTTTCGCAACACCGTTGTCAACCATAAAATGCTGATTTTTAGAATGGTTAAATAAGGTATAAGGACAGATATTTATGGCAACGAAAGAAGAACTTGAACAAAAAATATCAGATAATGCTTCGACATACAGTACCCTAGCCGGACAGTTATCTGATTTTGAATCACAAGGTAAGGCTGCGCTTAGAAAGGTTAAAGAATACCAAGCCTTTGCTGCCGGTGCAATACCGGAAGCTAGAGAAGCATACCTTGAAGAAGTTGCAAGGTACCAAGCAGAAGCTGATTCTTTTAATGCTCAAGCTGAATCTGTTTCTTCGGAAATGAGCAAAATTTCCGAAGATCAATCTAGCTTACAATCGCAGATTAGATCTTTAGAAAGTTCTGAATCGGCAGCTGCTCAAAATGCTGATCCTACATCGACAATTAAAACAGCAGAAGCAACTAACGAATCTCAAACTGACGCCGACACTGATGAGAAATACAAAGACCCTAATCGAACACCTGATGAAGATCCATTTGAATCTAGTCGTCAAGAAGCAGAAGATAGATATAATGGTTTAGACAAAGATACTACAGATACATCAAACGAAGAATATACAAAAGAGAATCGTAGCGGCGTTCCAGCGGGAGCCGAGAGAGATAGGAACGTAACTAAGGCATCTGCCGAATGGGCCGAGACAAAAGATCTTCGTGTTATCATTCGAACACCAAAAAGCTATCTTAAAGGACCGGCTGCTGGTCCATCTGGCATACTTAATGACTTCGGCGGCATACTATTTCCATATACTCCGACTATTAGCTACGACACACAGGCAGTATATGGCTCTGTAAATCCTGTGCATAGCAACTATACACAGTATTTTTATAAGAACAGCCAAGTTGGGCAAATTAGCATCAGTGGAAAATTTACAGTACAGAATGAAAAAGAAGGTAAGGTCTGGTTAGGAATTGTTCATTTGTTAAGAAGTCTAACTAAAATGCGTTGGGGCAACGATGCTGACGCAGGAAGCCCTCCGCCAGTTTGTCGTTTAGAAGCCTACGGCGACTTCATGTTAAGAAATGTTCCTGTTGTTATTGCTAATTTTAAATTTGATTTGCCTGACAATGTTGATTATATGGCTGTCAAGGGAGAATACAAGAACACTTTAGTTCCTACAATATCAACTTTGTCTATTTCTTTAAATGTTATGTACAGCAGAAGAGAAATGCAAGAGTACTCAGTTGATAAATGGATCCAAGGCAATCTTAGAGGACAAGGATATCTATAATGTATAGCAAAGCAAGCCCGTATTATGAAACTAATTTAAATGGTTCGTACCTTGATCTTTTAAAATTAAGAGATCTGCCAGCACAAACTGATGATATTTTATTCACAGTAACACAACAATATGCCAACAGACCGGACTTGCTGGCATATGATCTATACAGCGATGTTAGTCTCTGGTGGGTGTTTGCCGTTAGGAATAAAGATATCATTAAAGATCCTGTGTTTGATATGATACCTGGACAAAGGATTTACTTGCCAAAGTTATCTACTATTAATTCAGTATTAGGAATCTAATATGATTGATGCAGGCAATTCGTCTTTTAATAATAGATCTCCTAGTAAAGTACCCGGCGAAACAGAAAACGTTTTAAACAGGTACAGAAACGTTACTTACAATATAACATTGGGTGCGCTCACGCCTGAAAATTTAAAAAATCCTAAATCTTATAGGGATCGAAAATTAAAATATGTAGTTGCATCTTCAAAAGGTAAAGGTTCTGCTGCAATTTCTGATGATGTTACTGCAAGAAAAATTGATATTACAGAAGATAGTGAAGTAAGAGATAGAGGCGGTAACGTTGTAGGTAAAAAAACAGCAGTCATCGGAGCCAAAGCAGACTTTAGTGCTAGAGAAATTGTTCAGGAGTTTAACAAAGTTAGCCCTGGCAAGTTTGATTTATTCATTGACGGTCTAGAAGTAGAAACACTTTTAGCACCTAACAAAGAAACAGGGCCTGCGATTGCCACTAAAGTAAAGTTTGAAATATTTGAACCGATGAGCGCAAACGGCTTTATTGAAGCTCTGCATGTTTCTGCGCTTGCCGCAGGTTGGACCGGTTATCTTAATGCCTGCTATGTCTTACGGTTAGATTTTATAGGATATCCTGACGATGTAGTTGATCCTGTTGCAGATGCTGAAGTAATTGATGCTACAAGATTTTTTCCTATTAAACTAACAGGTACTGAAATGGAAGTTACAGAAACAGGAACTAAGTACCGTGTTTCTGCTGTACCGTTTAACGAAGCTGCCTTTGCAAACCCTAACGTTATCTATACTGATATTTCGTTTGGTGGAAATAGTGTAAAAGAAGTTCTTGAAAGTTTATTTGAAGGTATCAATAAAAGCACAAAGGAAAGAGCCGCAAAAGAAAAGTCGCCCGAAGCTGCTAAAGTTATTGATGAATATCAAATATTCTTTCCTGCCATGCCTAAGATGGGCGAAAGTTTAAAAATAGAAACAGCAGAAACTGAAATTTCTAAAGCAAACATTAACGAAATACTTCGCTCTAATGCTGTCTATAAGTTTCCTCCAATCGA
>JACCEB010885361.1_pt1 | contig 15856 bp, 34 predicted proteins | sample 7454761 | NCBI WGS metagenome assembly JACCEB01 (sample SAMN15323454, study PRJNA562643) | freshwater metagenome | isolation source: river surface water | place: USA:Blue River Watershed | collected 2017-08-18 | reverse complement strand
TGGATGAAACTATTTCTACAGCAACAGGCAAAAATCGTGTTAGCCAAGTTGGTTTACATTTTGTAAAATTTTGTGGTAAATGGAATCTTGTTAACGTGGCGGACAAGATGAATGAGCACGGTGAATACTTAGGAGCGGCTTACTAATGATTTTAGCTAAAAGTGTTATTAAAGATAAATTTTGGATTCTTGAAGAAAATGCCAAACGTGTTGGCATGATGAACTTTAAGGATGATAACTATGTAATTACGCTAAAGCGTAAAGATTATGTAGCACACGACAATAAAGAACTTAAAAACCTAGGTATTGAATTTGTTAAGCGTGACCTTGCACATGGTGGCCACTTAGAAGTAATGGGCTATCCTACTGATCAAGAAGAAGTATTTAATGTAAAAGAAATTGACGGATTCCCTACCTTTACAAAAAAATCTACTAGTAAAAGCACCCATGTAGCAGGATGGTATGGTTTAAGGTTTAAAAACGGCTGGGTTTGTAGCCTTTGCCCACGTTTAACTACTGTAAAAACTAACACATACGTAGGTCCTTATAAGACAAAAATGGACCTAAAAGTGGTATTAGGACAGCAAAAAGACGGCGATCTTCTAGAAGATTAAATAGCCACATAATTGCTTCTTCTGATAAATACTATTAGGAGAAGCAAATGGCAAGACCAAAACCAACTATACTGTTAACACATGTAAATCCAAGTTCGTTTAAAAGCGAAGAAATCTTGGAGGCCGAAGCCATCTATGCTGTCTTTTATCAAGGAAAACCTTTTAATTTAAGAACTCACCTGAATAGTTTGCAAGATTATCCCGGGCCAAAATATAAAAAAGTATCGTTTAGCAACCCCGGACATGCGTTCAATCTAATGGAAAAGATGAACAAATTATTTAAATGCAACGATTTTACAGTAGTAGAATTAGTAGAAGGTAAAGAGGTCAATGAACATGACCTTGTCAAAAGAACAGATAAGTAACTTAGTCTTTCAAGAAATACAAAAATCAGTTGATCAACAATTAACTTTTTTTAGAATTTTTAAGAATAGCAAAGGAACTAGATTTACCGGCCTGGGCTTTGAACTGGCCGGTTTTTTGTGGAAGGCATATACCGTTAAACTTCCAGAAAAGTATATAATTCAAAACAAAACTTTATTAATGTTAGATAACAGGATGGAATGGCCATATTATCTAAGTAAGCGTAAGCTAGTCCTATTCAGCGAAATGGATGCATTTGAATTTTCACTATACCAAGGCGACATAAACTTATGGGCGAACAAAATATGAAAAAAGAAGAATTAGAATCATTGTTTGAACAACAAGGCTATCACGTATTTAAAAATATACTAGATACAAATCTAATAGAAAAAGTTAATAATAAATTACCGTTACTAGTCCCTCATCGAGGTCATGCTATGGATCACAAGTATTATCCGGCGGATAAAATATCCGAGTGCAAAGACTTAGCAGTATGGTGGAGCCAGGAATTAAGCGGATGGCCTGAAGTCCTTGCACTTACTAAACAACTTATCGAGATTGTTGGCAGTATGTTTGATCAGCCTGATTGTTACATAGCGGACATTATTACTAACGAACCAGGCAATACACACATAAAGCCGCACATAGATAGTCCTTATCGTTTTTCTAAATGGTGGGACGAAGACGAACTATTAGGTGTTCAATGTATTATTCCACTGTGCAAGTTTAGCAAAGAAAATGGCGGCACCGGTGTTTTACCAAATAGTCATAACACTCGTTGGGTAGTTAAGGACAGCTATGCAGGAAAGTATAATGAAGAATTTCTAGCAGGAGTTGTTCAACCGGAAATGGATATCGGAGATGTGCTTATTTATCATCCTCGCACCCTTCATAGCACGATGCCAAATAATACTAATGTTCCCCGGAGCGCATTATTAATACATATTACCAGTAAAGAAATGGCAAGATTGCTCAAGCTAGAAGATACAATTTGGCAAGAAGAATCAAAAAAGAAGTCAACGTCTTAAAGACTTAAGGCGTTATATAGTAAGCAAGTAAATTTATTTGCTAGATTTCTAATAAGGAGAAACTCATGAAATCAATTATCGCTATCATCGCTACCGCATTTGCATTTACAGCATTTGCCGCAGAACCTGCTAAAAAGGCAGAAGAAGTTAAGAAGCCAGCAGCCGCTGCCAGTGCTCCTGCTACACCTAAGGAAATGCCTAAGGTAGAAAAGCCTGCTAAGAAAGAAGATAAGAAAGCCGATCCCAAGGCAGCTGATGCCAGTAAAAGTCCAGCACCAGCAAAAGCTGAAGATAAAAAAGCCGAAGCTCCTAAGAAGTAATCCTTTAAGAAAATCATTGCTTCTATCAGGAGACGATAATGGTTTCCTGATAGACGATGAAGACATATACGTCCAGTATAGGCGTCCGGAAGTTAAAGACAAACCTAAGCTAGAAGACGATGAAGAATTAAGCGATTACGTTAAATTTCGATTATTCTTAGCTAGACAACTAGCAATGAAGAAATACTACGAAACTCACAAAGCCACTGCATAGTGGCTTTTTGTTTGACACAAATTCACCAATATGTTATTATAACTATACCAACTCAGCAGAAAGGAAAACAAAATGGCAAGAATACAAATGCCCACTGTCCAGGCTTTCAAAGTAGTATTCACTGAATATGAACGTGGTTGGGGTCAAAAGCACTGGAATACAGAGTATTATGACAACGAAGCAGAAGCTCGTAAACGTGCTATAGACTATAACTTAGAGCACAATAACAAAGACTTCGTTCCTGACTGGTATGTGCGAGCAGACTATGCAGGTCCCGTTCGTTAATTGACACAAATTGGTTTTGAGCATACAATAAAAGTATGCAAAAAACCAATGAAATTATCCAATGGACCGGCACATTTTTCATCCTTGCGATGTATGTGCTAATGAACTTTTTCAGAGAATTAGGACTTGATCCGATCTGCGGCTTACTAGGCGGATTGTGCTATGCAATATGGGCATATCGCGTAGCAAATAAACCGCAGATGTTAGTCAATGTAGTAGCCATAGCCGTATGCGTTACTGGTTTGATCAAATCCTTTAATTGACACAAATTGGGTTTTGGCGTTATAATACATATAACTTAACAAAAGGACTGTCATGAAACTTACTACAGCTATCTCAGTTTTGCAAAAAGATGCAGAATTTTTGGGTATGGGATTTTTAGAATTCCTTCAGTTTGTTAAAGCGAGCCCTCTGGCTCAAACCCAAAAGACTATGGAAGCCTTTCGTGTTTTTCAAGCAGAAGCCGTTGAGTTCTTTTCTTAAGGATTAAAGATGTTCAAACATATCGTTCAAGTTCATCCCATTGAATTGGGTAGACCAAATTTTCACAAAGTTCGGCTGGAAAAAGAGTTTGACACTGCTATGGAGGCGCAGGCCTACATTGCTAGGTTTAATGAAACCGCAGTAAAAGAAGCAGGCAAAGAAATTGTTCGTGCCGTTTACAATGGCAAGGTTGATGTAAATACCGGAGAACTGGTGTGATTAAGGTTATTACTAACAACATGGGCAGTGGTGATTGGGTCAAAATCCAATTTGGTAACGAAGTCTTGTTTGAAGGACACAAGATTAGTCCACGGGACTTTGTTGACATTATCAACGGCCTTGGCGATTCTGGCCGAAGTGCGGTTGCTCACTTGGTTGAAGTAACTGACGAACAAATGGAGGAAATGTAAATGACCGCTATTACAAATTTGATTATCGTATTGATGCCTGTTATCATCATGGGCCTGGCAATCATTGTCAAGGATGGATTCTAAAATGAACGAACGATTCTTAGAACTGGCTAAACAGGCAGGTTTATATGATGAAAAAACTCCTGAGGAAGTTCCCGGCTTCACGGCATCTTTTGAAAAGTTCGCCGAGTTGATTGTTGAGGAATGTGCTACTCTTGCAGTTTCATTAGCAGACGCTGCCGAGAGAAAGATGATGGATAATTTTGTAATTAAAACTTGGATGAAACACCATTTCGGAGTTGAATGATTGCCAAAAAGGTTGACACTAGTAGGCAAAAAACATATACTAGAACTAAATAAACATGTGAAGCGATAGACGCAACACAGACAACTATTGTAAGGATTTTACAATGTCTAAGAAATACGACACCCTTGTCCTAATCGGACGCTTTCAACCATTCCACAATGCTCACTTGGAGATTGTGAAACGTGCCACAGCACTTTGCAACAAATTGGTTATTGTTGCAGGCTCAAGTCGCCAACCACGCACTTATAAAAACCCGTTTACGTTTGAAGAACGTAGTCAAATGATTCGCCACGCTACTATAGGTCTGAGTCTGCAGATTAGCGTGGAAGCAAATACAGATACAATTTACAACGACCAAGCATGGGCAGTTCGTGTCCAACAACTTGTAGCAAAACACACACAGCCCGGTGAACGTGTGGGCATCATTGGCCACAAGAAAGACGACAGTTCATTTTACTTAGACATGTTCCCGCAATGGGGCTATGAAGATGTCGAACTAATTGAGTTCTTGAGCGCAGTTGATGTTCGCGATCTTTACTTCAAATATACTTTCAACAGCAACTTTATCAAGAACGTTGTGCCCGAAAGCACTTACGAGTTCCTTATGGAGTTTCGTAAGAGCGAAGAATTTGCACAGATCATTCGCGAGCGTGAGTTTATTGCAGAACACAATAAGCAATATGCCGGCTTGAAGTATCCGCCAATCTTTAGCACTGCTGATGCAGTTGTAATCCAAAGTGGCCACGTGCTAATGATCAAGCGTCGAGCTGAACCTGGTAAGGGTTTGTGGGCACTGCCTGGCGGATATGTAAATGCTAAAACAGATAAAAGTGTAGAAGATGCCGCTATCCGCGAACTGAGAGAAGAAACTATGATTAAAGTTCCTGCTCCAGTGTTGCGTGGCAGTATTGTTCGCAGTCGAGTATTCGACGCTATTGGTCGCAGTCCTCGAGGACGGATCATCACACATGCTTTCCACATTGTTCTACCTGACGGCGAACTTCCAAAAGTCAAAGGTAGTGACGATGCAGAAAAGGCTCGGTGGGTGCCTATTGCAGAAGTCCAGTCGGAGGACTGCTTTGAAGACCACTACGAAATCCTACAGCATTTTGTAGGTGCCTAAGCGATAGACGCAAAGGTTTTTTAACGATAAGGAGTTTATCATGAAACTAGCAAAAAACATTATTCTTAACACTGACAGCTACAAAGTTAGCATGTTCAAACAATATCCAGAAGGAACTACAGGTGTTTATTCTTACATCGAAAGCCGGGGTGGGCGTTACGATAGCACAGTATTCTTCGGACTACAGGCCTTTATCAAGGAATACTTACTCGAACCTATTACTCAGGCAGACATTGATATCGCTGACGAGATCCTTACCGCGCACGGTGAGCCTTTCAACCGATCAGGATGGCAATACATTCTTGACAAGCACAATGGATATCTCCCAGTTGTCATCAGATCCGTTCCTGAAGGAACTGTTGTTCCCGTAAAGAATGTTCTTGCAACAATCGAAAACACAGACCCAGAATGTTTCTGGCTAACTACTTGGTTGGAAACAGCCTTGCTTCGCGCTATTTGGTATCCTACCACTGTAGCTACTCAATCACACAAAATTCGTCAAGTAATTCTTGACGCACTGGAGAAAACAGGTGACCCTACTCTTATCGACTTTAAGTTGCACGATTTCGGTGCTCGTGGTGTTTCTAGCCTTGAATCAGCGGCTATCGGAGGTGCGGCACACCTTGTTAACTTCATGGGTAGTGATACTATTTCTGGTGTTCTGTATGCTCGTGAATACTATGGTGCTGGGGTTGCAGGTTTTTCTATCCCTGCCGCCGAACACTCAACTATTACTAGCTGGGGCCGTGATGGTGAGGTAAACGCATATGGAAACATGCTCAAGCAATTTGCCAAGCCTGGCTCTATTGTGGCTGTCGTATCTGACAGTTACGATATCTACAACGCCGCAAAAAACCTCTGGGGTGAAGCACTTCGTGAACAAGTTGTTGCTTCTGGGGCTACCGTTGTTATTCGTCCTGACAGTGGTGATCCAGAGACCGTGTGTTTGAAGCTGGTCCAAATCTTGCACGACAAGTTTGGTGCAGTTAAGAACAGCAAAGGATTTTGGGTTCTCAATAACGTTCGACTGATCCAAGGTGACGGTGTAAATGAACACACTATCCGTTGTATTCTTGGTGCATTCCAAGCATATGGATATAGCGCAGACAACATTGCATTTGGTATGGGTGGTGCTCTACTACAGCAAGTAGATCGTGATACCCAAAAGTTTGCGATGAAGTGTTCGGCTGTTGAAATTGGTTTGGGCAACTGGATTGATGTTCAAAAGGATCCTATTACCGATCCTGGTAAAAAGAGCAAAACTGGCTGCATCACCCTTTGGAAATCGGGCGGTGAGTATGTTAGTTCAGTTGATGTACCAACTGGCTGGCACGACAAAGCCATTGGCGATTTTGAGGATGTTTTAGAAACTGTTTACTGTGATGGTAAATTGGTTAAGGAAATCACATTCGAAGAAATTCGAGCAAACGCCAAGGCATAATTGGTAAAATAGGTAGTAGGCAAAAATGCCTACTCCTGTTATAATAGACACATTAGCAACAAACTAAGGCATAAACAATGGCATACTTTCTAAAATCTGGCAATACTTTTACCGTTAGCTCTAAAGAAGCAATGGACCTGCATGACTTCTTGCCCGCAGGAAATTACGTGGTCAAACAAAATCCAATGAACAAACAGTTCTACTTGGAAGAAATTGATAGCTTTGAAATCAAAGGCAAGCTCTACGGAAACACTACTCGTCATGCGGATCGTATCCTAAATACCTTCAATGATCGTGGGGCTTCTACGGGGGTTATGCTGACTGGTGAAAAAGGTTCTGGTAAGACTCTGCTGACCAAGCAGATCAGTATCAATGCCGCTAAACAAGATATTCCTACCATTGTTATCAATGCGGCATGGTGCGGTGATAACTTCAACAGCTTTATGCAGAACATTGATCAGCCTTGTATCGTTCTGTTCGACGAGTTTGAAAAAGTCTACAACAAAGACGAGCAAGAAGCAATTCTTACTCTTCTGGATGGTGTCTACCCAAGCAAGAAATTGTTCCTGCTGACTTGTAACGATAAGTGGCGTGTGGACCAACACATGCGTAACCGGCCTGGTCGTATTTTCTACATGATTGACTTCAAAGGTCTGGATGTTGACTTTGTTCGTGAATACTGCGAAGACAACCTGCTGAACAAGGATCATATCCAAGCAGTTTGTAACCTGAGCACAATCTTCAACCAATTCAACTTTGACATGCTTAAGGCCATGGTTGAGGATATGAATCGCTATGGTGAAACTCCGCAAGAAGTTATCCGACTGTTGAACGCCAAGCCTGAGTTTAGCAGTGACGTTAAGTTTGACGTTAGCCTGCAAATCAAGGGCATCGATGTCGAAGCTGTCGATCTTAGCAACAAGCAATGGAGCGGTAATCCTCTAACTGATGAGCCCGAAATCAGCTGGAAGAACTACGAGGAAGATGACGAAATTCCTACCATCGAAGCGGCTACAGCATCCGGTGTCAAGGCTCGTGATTGGACCTGGGATTGCTCTTACTTTACACCACAGGACCTGTTGAAGGTTGATGCGGCTAACAGCAAGTTCATCTTTGTCAACGAGGATGGTGACCGTTTGGTTCTAACTCGTAGCAAGGAACGAACATTCCACTACGATGCGTTTTAATTGACACAAATTGGTTTCGGTGCTAAAATACATACATAGCGTAACAAAACGGAGTTAGAAATGACTGCAATTTATAGTGCTCTTACTGAGCAGGAAAAACGTGAAGTTCGTATGTATGGTTGCACCGAAGCTCAAATGCGTGATGCGGTGGAACAAAGCATCACCTATCGCTTTTCTGGTCCTGCTATGATGGCCGCTAGTTTGATGAGCGATGCACAAGAAATGATTAACACCGAATACGGTGAGGTTGACTTTAATCGTGCAGAAGATGCTCGTCAAACGCTGAATCGCGCCAAGTGGATCCTGTTCGAATACATGATGGAACGTAAGTGATTAATATAAACGGTCTAACCCAAGAACAATGCGACATGCTAGACGTCATTTGGTCTTTCGAGACCAAAGATGAGTATTTTGATTGGTTGGAAAACCTAGATGAAGAAGAAACCACAATGGCACAAGGGTTAATGCAACTTCTTGCCCTTGCTATTCTTGATGAAGCGCAAGAAGAGTTAGACGACCCTTATCGTGATGCCAAACTGGTTATCCAAAATATCAAATCAAAATTTGACACAAAATAAATAGTCCAGTATAATATTGGAAATTGGAGAGAATTATGAAGCGAGAAGTTATTACTGCTAAACTGCCAAAACAGAAGCGCCGTGCTGACTTCTTGTTTCATAACGGTGCCTATCGACCACAAGTTGTGAAAAGCCGCAAAGTCTACAACCGAAAGAAATTGGCTAAGCCGGATGTTGACACAAATTGGTAATGGGTGCTACAATAGAGGTATGGTGAGCAATGGTGCGATCCATACATTTTTACACACAGAGAGAAAAGGAAACTTTTAAAATGGCTACTTCTAAGACTTTCAAGGTTATCGGTGTTTCTACCCTTAACGGCAAAACCAAAGTTCGTTTTGCAAATGATCTTGCAACTCGTATTAAGAATCTGGTTAAAAACGGTCACACTAACGTGGAACTGTTTGAACTTCCTGAGGCTATGACCAAGGAAGCAGGCATTGCTTATGCTAAGGCGAACAACCTGTTCGCAGTCCCAGCAGACACTGACACTACTGCTGAAGACGTGGTTGCCGCCGCCGGCGAGTAATCGTGTTATGTTGGTGGGGGTGCAACGCCCCCACATCCACACTTCTCACTATCAAGGATTAGTATGAGCAGACTGCAACTTCATGGCAGACCTTGGGTAGTCTTTGACGCAAAGAACAAAGACCACAGACGTTGGTTTGCTGACTTCAACGAGAACCTTAGCTGGTCTCGATGCCCTGTTCGTTTCGTTGTTAACGACGACCATGGCGACCTAATTACTATGATTCAACGTGAGCTGATCAAGTTTTACGTTGACAAAGAATTTAAGCAGAACGCAGGAGTCATTACCTTGCGTAAGCACAAGAGTAAAAAACAAGCCGCTTAATTGACACAAATTGGTTTTGGGCTTATAATACATACATAGCGTAACAAAACAGGAGTTGATGATGGCATTTATGAGTCAAGAACACAAGGCAAAACTGGCACCTACTATCAAAGCAATCTGCAAGAAGTATGGTGTTAAGGCAAGCCTGGCAGTTCGTAATCATAGCTCGTTGGTTCTGACTGTTAAAGAAGGTCGTATCAACTTTGGCGGCGATCGTGTTCAAGTTAACCCTTATTGGTATCACGAACACTTCACCGGTCAAGCAAAAGACTTCCTGTCTGAAGTGATACCTGCTATGTATGGTCCCGACTATTTTGACGAGTCCGATGCTCAGACTGACTATTTCCACTGTTCACATTACATTGATGTTAACATTGGCAAGTGGAATAAGCCTTATGTTCAGACCGTAGTTTAAAATAGACACAAATTCCAATCCCCCGTATAATACACATATTGCAAAACATTTTTAAGGAGTAAATGCAATGGCAAAGAAAGATGTAGTGACAGAAGGTCGCACAGTTAAAATTAGTGAAGCAAAGCGACTGGTTCGTCGTGCTATGAAGGCCAAGCGGCCGGTGTTTATGTGGGGTCCTCCCGGCGTTGGCAAGTCCGACCTTGCCGCTCAGCTGGCAGATGAAATGGGCGGTGCTCTAATTGACGTGCGTTTGAACTTGTGGGAACCTACCGACATTAAAGGTATCCCGTATTACAATTCCAAAGAGAATACTATGAGCTGGGCTCCGCCTAGCGAACTGCCTACTAAAGAGTTCGCTTCTAAGCATCCCGTAGTAGTGCTGTTCCTGGACGAACTGGCTGGTGCTCCTCCGGCGGTGCAAAGTGCGGCATACCAACTTATCCTTAACCGCAAGGTAGGTACCTATGAACTGCCTGATAACGTAGTTATTATGGCGGCTGGTAACCGAATGACTGACAAGGGTGTTACCTATCGCATGCCGACTCCGCTGGCTAACCGCTTTGTTCACTTTGAACTGCGAGTTGACTTTGCTGACTGGAACGTTTGGGCACTGCAAAATCGTATCCACCAAGACGTGGTTGGTTACTTGAACTATGCTAAGGGTGACCTTTACAACTTTGATCCTACCGTCCACGACCGTAGCTTTGCTACTCCTCGTAGCTGGTCGTTTGTGTCAGATCTGATTGATGACGAGATGACTGAGAACGAGCAGACTGACATGGTGGCAGGTTGTATTGGTGAAGGCCTGGCTATTAAGTTTATGGCACACCGCAAGATTGCCGCAGACTTGCCTAACCCTGCAGACATCCTGGCAGGTAAGGTCAAGGACTTGAAGGTCAAAGAAGTGTCCGCTATGTATAGTTTGACCACTGGTATGTGCTACGAGTTGAAGGACGGCTACGACAACGCTAAGAAGTCCGGCAAGCTGGATAACTGGCATAGCCAATGTGAGAACTTTATCCAATACATGATGGATAATTTTGAACCCGAGATGGTCATCATGGGTGCTCACACTGCACTTAAGAACTACAACTTGCCTTTCGACCACAAGAAGTTGAAGAACTTCCCAGACTTCTTCAAGCGTTATGCACACCTTGTTGTAGATGTTAGCAACTGATGAACAGGGGGACTTGGTCCCCCTTTCTGCTAATGTAGTTGAGTGGGTCTACGGAAATCCGCAATATGTTGGAAGTGTGTTTGGAACTGGAAATCCAACAAGAAAGCAATTAACTGACTATTACGAGAATGCCAAAGACAAATGGAATCGTGTTCCGTTCACTTATCGTAAAAGGCAACAGGCATATGATTGGCTAAGGCAAAACAACATAAGAGGTTTGGATTATTACTTTCCAATTGGTCATAGAGAAATTTGGTTTAAGAATATCGAAGATGCCTTTGCTTTTAAATTAAAGTTTGGTGAATAATGAATGAAACTGTTAAAGCCCTAATGTTAGAAGCAGGCTATGCGGCACCCGAACTTGCAGGCCGTGCTAATAAGCTAACTGAGTTGATTGTCAAAGAATGTGCTACGCATTTACACCGACGAGGCGTTGAAGGTTTTGGAATCTTAGAAGAACGAAATCTAAAAGAACATTTCGGAGTTGAAGAATGAAAACCTTTCTTGCAGTAATTGGTGGGTTTGTCTTGGCTTTGGCAATTCTAGGTATGTTTAATGTTGGCAATTTTGTTTTAATGTATAGCCCAGATAAAATCTCTTGTGTTAAAGGAACCGAGCAATGAGACTAATGCTAGGCACCGTAGACAAACCAAGCCTACTTGTTGACATTGAACAGGAATACACTCCCACCCATTTTGAGTTTTGGGTAGTCAACGGTGCATGGAAGGGCACATACACTAACGGTTATGTTACTGTATGGCATCCATGGGAGCCATGGTCTGAGTTAGATAAAACTGAAATACTGTCTGACAATCAAGATAGGTTGCGTGGACATTATCAGGAAGTGTTTAACAACTTTGACAATCCTGACTATGTTGCACCCAAGCCTAAGACGGTAGCACTGCCCGCCGACTGGGATGATGACATTCCGTTTTAAGAAACTATTATGAAATCAGTAGCTTATTTTTTTATCTATACAATGGCTTTATTCAACTGTTATGTTTGGATAATTTGGCCTGAATTGCTTTTTGGTATTTTATGGAAATGGGACATCTTTATGTTCTTGTTATTTGGTCCACTAATTTATTCAACTTTTAAGTATGATAACTCTACAACTTCTTGAAGCCACTGATACTGTAGAACCAGAAGACTGGTGCCGGCCGCTATCACTTAACAGTATGAGTGGTGGCTACAGTGATTCTTACAGTTTCTCTAGCCAATACACCGGTGCCCCAGAGAACAACACCAAATGGGTCAAAGTAAAATACATACTTGGTAAACCATGGCATGGAAAAATGGTAGCAGACATTGACAAAGGACTTGGCTTTTATACCAAATATGAATTTGTTCGAGGAGACTTACCCGTGCGTAGCAGACTAAGTCTTAAGGACTATAATGTAACTGACCACACTAAAAAGTTTGTAGGGTTTGAAGACAATGACGATTAAGATTGTTCCCAGGCTAGTTGACCATTTGTGGTATCCAATACTTGTTAAGGCAGGCGGTGGGCATGTCATTCGCGAACTTCAGGGCAAAAGTGTTAACGAATGGAACGACATGGTGAGACGACAACAGGAACAGGACGCAAAGAATCACCCAAGAGGATGGTATGTATGAACGAACGAATTAAACAACTTATGATTCGGGCAATAGGTGGTGTTCCTTGCTATGATGCCTCAGTTGGACTTTCTCTTAATCAAGAAGAAGCGGAAAAGTTCGCCGAATTGATTGTTCGGGAATGTTCAAAAACTGTAAATGACACTGAATATCCATATGAAGATCCTGCACATAAGGAAACTTGGGATGCCTGTTGCGTATGGTCTGCTGAAAAGTTAAAAGAACATTTCGGAGTTGAAGAATGAACCTACGCAAGTTTGAAATTCTGTCTGTAGAGTTGAGCCCGGGCGGGGCGGGGCCTAAACGAGCATACAAGATCAAATACCGCGCCATCAGACACAAAGAGTGGGTAGAAGACCTACTATGGATTATTGCCCGTAACGAGCAAGAAGCCCGTGAACAAGCAATGAGCCGTTTCGGAGGTAAAGAATGATTACAGATATCATCGATAGGGAGATTAAAATTGATGACTATGTTGTATTTCATAACAACATCTATAAAGTCCTAAGTCTAGGTAAAGAACACGGAAACGGACGCGGATATGTGCGAATTATGTTAGCTAGACCTAGCAAAACTACTCGTCCTGTTAATAAGCATAGCAAAGACTTGTGTATCTTACACAAAGAAGATATACTAATATGGCTACTAAAAGGAAACTAATATGTCCTGTAATCATCAAAGAACAACTGAACGTTGGGTTACTCGAGACTACTTCGGTGAAGAGATTGACGGAGAATGGCAATATGACACTGTTTCTACTACTGTAGATATCGACTTGCATCGTTATAAATGCACTCAATGCGGAGAGGTTATGTATTACAGTGGCCGTGCTAGGCAACACTACGAAGAAGGTAAGAAGTTTGATTGGATAAAAGGATTGGACAAATGAAAATAGAAGACGATCGTTGGACAAAGCAACAATTGGTAAACCACGAATCTTTGTTAGATCCAAGTCCCGGTGACTATTGGAATGAAATGTTTTGTCCTTACTTTATTGTTGTAGAGGCAGACAAGGATAAAGACAGTTATAGAGTTCTTAGCTGTTTAGGTGGTGCCAATAGTTACAACCGTAAAGAAGAACCTAATGCTAAAGTAGACCTCAAAGATGGTTGGTGTTTTGATTATAGTAAGAGCATGATTGTAAATCGTGCTTGGATGGAACGAGCAGTTCGATACGACACCATAGACGGATTTGTTGCAGACTGTTATAATAGTGAAAAGACTAGAGCTATTGTAAAGGAGTGGCGTGAGCATAAACGTCTCGAAATGCTCCGTCAGATCGAAAAGCTAGAAGCCGAGTATGAAGAATTTACAGGTTGGAAAACATTGAAAGAAGGTATCAAATGAATTTTTTAGAATTTTTAGGAATTAAAAAAGTTATGGAAGACACTGAACCAAAAAATGTCTTAAAGTTTCCCGAGCCCAAGGCAGTGCCCAAGATGCCGCCTGTTGCAAAACCTGAACCAAAGGAATACTACAGAATTGGACGCAGGGAGGATGGCATGACCACCCTTACTGTAATGTCTGGAGACGGTTACGGTGCCATCACATTGTCAATGAACGAGACGGCCTGTGAACAACTTATCAAAATGCTAAGAGCCTCGTATCAAGATAATTGACACAAATTGGTTTTGGCTATATAATACATACATAGCGTAACAAAACAGGAGTTGATATGTCCACTACACTGCTCAAGCGTTTCCAAAATCAAGTTGATTCCTGCCAGTCTCGCTTGGACAAGTTTACGGAAGAATTTGCCAAGGATCCTGCTTATGCCTTGAGCTGGGGCAACGAAACTTTCGCAGCCGCGGCCAAGATGCGGGTGCTCAAGCAGATTGTTAATGCCCTGGAAGATGGTAACGGCAACCTGGAAAACATTCGCTCTACTATGATGGATCGTGTTCTGCACAAGAGCAAGTATCCTGCCCAAAGCACTAGCCCAACCAGCAACCTGATTGAACAATACGAATTGGCTGCTTGCGCCGAAATCCTGTCCGACTTGCAATACATTACAGAGTAATTGACACAAAATAACTCTGGCTATATAATATAAAGATACTAAGGAGTTTATATGAAACTTGACGTTCGAGACCGCCTAACTAAAGCTCGTGTGCGTATGCTGTTGAAGCATCCGTTCTGGGGTAACCTGGCCACTCGTTTGAAGCTGGTAGAAGCTAGTGACTGGTGCCAGACTGCGGCTACAGATGGTCGCCACTTTTACTACTGTACCGACTTTATTAATAAGCTAGACGACGATGAGCTCGTGTTCCTGTTTGGACACGAGGTAGGCCATTGCGTTTACAACCACATGGGTCGTCGAGGTGACCGCCAACCACAAGTGTGGAACATGGCTGGTGACTATCTCATTAACGACATGCTCATCACAAATAACGTAGGCAAGAAGATTACCGCTGTTCCTATTTTGCACGATACCAAGTATCGCGACATGACTGCGGAAGAAGTCTACGACGAGCTGATGAAGAACTCTGTCAAAATCCAAATGACTTTGGACATGCACATGGACGGCTCTGGTGATGAAACCGGTGAAGACGATGCTTCAGGCAAGCCCAAGACTGCCAGCGATGGTAAAAGCAAGAGCTCGGGCATTAAGATTGACGAAGAAACGATGAAGAAGATTCGTGACGAAGTCAAAGAAGCTGTTCTGCAAAGTGCCCAAGCGGCAGGTGCAGGTAACACTCCAGCTGGCATCCGTCGACTGATCCAACAATTTACTGCTCCTAAGATGCGCTGGCAAGACCTATTGCGTATCCAATTGGAATCTAGTTTGAAGAATAACTATAGCTTTATGCGTCCTAGCCGTAAGGCATGGCATACCGGTGCAGTGCTACCTGGTATGTTGCCGGCAGAGCATTTGGATGTCTGTATTGCTATTGACATGTCGGGTTCCATTAGCAATGAAATGGCACAGGACTTCCTGAGTGAAGTTAAGGGCATGATGGAGATGTATACCACATATAGCATCCATGTGTTTAGCTTTGACACAGAAGTGTATAATCCTGTTACATTTACAGAAGACGGCGGAGAAGACATTTACGACTACGACCCCCAAGGTGGTGGTGGTACAGACTTTGACTGTGCATTTGAATACATGAAGGACAATGACATTGTCCCTAAACAGTTCATTATGTTTACAGACGGTTACCCTTGTGGTAGCTGGGGTGACGAGAACTACTGCGATAGCCTATTTGTTATTCACGGCAACGAGAACATTGTTGCTCCATTTGGTGTCACAGCGCACTACACATTTGACAAGGCTACTGCATAAACAAGTTCTTTTAAGTTTTATAGGGCACAATGTGCCCTATTTTTTTGACTTTCTAAACAAGATCCTATACAATAAATAAAGTAGGTATATTACTAGACAAAGGAGTTTATATGACCATGACAGTAAATGATATGAGCATTCTATTAGCCGCAGTTG
>JACCEB010711984.1_pt1 | contig 15871 bp, 13 predicted proteins | sample 7454761 | NCBI WGS metagenome assembly JACCEB01 (sample SAMN15323454, study PRJNA562643) | freshwater metagenome | isolation source: river surface water | place: USA:Blue River Watershed | collected 2017-08-18 | reverse complement strand
CGGCAAAATCAACAGATATGTGACGGGTAGAGAGATCTCTACAATCTAAAAGCAGCGCATAACCAGCCTTAGCCATCAAGGAAACAGATTGATCCATGATGCCACATGGGACACCAACATATTTATTCTCTGCACGTTGGGTGAGAAGCGCTAATTCACTCAAGGACTATTCAAGATGAAACAGGTGATTAAGTGCTGTGGCGACGCTACATTCCAACGCTGCAGAGGAAGAGAGTCCAGCGCCAAGTGGGACTTTTCCATCGATGTAGATGTCGAGTCCCGATTCAATCTCCAAGGACCAGATCACACCAAGGACGTAGCGCACCCAACCTTCACCCCTCATGGCTGCAATGTCATCAAGGCTCACTTCGATTAATTCATTAACTTGTTGGGCTGAAGTGACTCTTACTCTTCGATCACTTCGCCGTGCGATGGCGCACCTAGTGACATCATCAATTGCGAAAGGCAGAACGAATCCTTCGCTATAGTCGATATGTTCGCCGATGAGATTGACGCGACCTGGGGCTTGAGCAATTACTTCAGGGGCTGCATTGAAAACCCTTTCAAACTCCTGCTCAATCATAGTTATGAAGCAATTTCCTAAAGTGCGACATCTCGAAGTTGCTGAGCTGATTGTTCTGGTTTGAGATCCATCATGAAAGCTCCAAAAGCCGATTCAGAACCAGCAAGATATTTGAGTTTTCCAGGAGCTCGACGGACGCTCTGAATTTGCCAATGCAATCTCAATGACTCACGTCCTTGGCGAACAGGCGCTTGATGCCACGAAGCAATGTACGGCATAGTTACGCCGAAGACGCCATCAAGTCTCTGTAAAACCTCTTTTGCGATAGGTGCAAAACTATCCGAGGCTGCTTCATCAAGTGCAACAAAGTCCGTAACACTGCGACGCGGTGCAACATGAATCTCAAAGGGATAACGCGAGGCATAGGGAACATACGCCACCCATTCAGAGTTTTGAGCCACAATTCGTACTTCATCCTTAAGTTCTCGCGCGACGATGTCATCGAGCAAGACTCGACCAGTCTTGGCGCGATGCTCGCGGGCTACATCAAGCATGCGCGCGGTTTTCGGCGGAATAAATGAGTAGGCATAAATCTGACCGTGGGGATGGTTGAGAGTTACGCCAACTTCTTCGCCTCGATTTTCAAAGGGCGCTATGTGCTCGATATAGGCAAGTTGGGATAGTTCTGCAGTTCGATCTCTCCACGCTTCAAGTACGGTGCGAATCTGTTTGTGGGAAAGATCTTTAAAAGAGGCATCGTAGTTTGATGTGTAACAGACAACTTCACACTTTCCTGCAGCTGGGACTGGCGCCGTCGTGAAGTCAGCATGATCCGGAATTGAGACTGAGGTTTCAGGTGAGCGCAGAGAAGGCGAGCGATTATCAAAGACAACAACTTCATAGTCACTCTCCGGTATTTCGGTGAGAAATCCTGGGCGACTAGGGGCCAGTGGATTGAGTTCTTTCGGAGGCAAGAAAACTCTTCCTTGGCGATGTGCTGCCATCACTACCCACTCGTTACTTAATGGATCCAGTCGCATCTCTCCGATGGGGGGTTGCTCTTCAATTGGTCGCTGATCTTCTGCATTACGTGATTGGCCTTGGGTATCGTAATAACGAATAGTGCGGCCATCCATCAGAGACCGATCTGTGCGCGTGACGCCAGCGGCGAGTTTCTTTGTGGCCATAACGCTATTACTCTACCTGTATGTCACCAACGAGCGGAGCAATGACGAGCGCTCATCTCTCCAATGGTGGCGTAGATATCTTCCTTGAAGTCATCAACGGCGCCTTGGTGATTCAATATTGGGGCCGCAGCGTTGAAGGTGGATTTAACTCAATTCCTTTCGAGCGCTCAGTTCCACATAGCGATTACGATCAAGTTCAAACGCCTGGGGTAATGCGCGAGCACTCGCGTGGCTGGTTGGGATATCCAACTATTTCCGGGCATCGCAATGGCCGTGATTGGTCAACAAAGTTTGAGGTAAAGAAACTTTCCAGCACTCACGAGAGCTTTAGCGCTGAACTGGAAGATTCAGCTGCACAACTGAAACTTACTTTCGCAGGTGCGCTGGATCAGTTTGGAGTTTTGAAGACTGGACTAACTCTTACAAATAGCGGCGATGATTATTGCCTCAATGAACTTTTCTATTGGCTACCTTTGAGTGATCGCGCAACACAGACACTTGATTTTGCTGGACGCTGGTCTAATGAACGAAATCCGCAGCGCCGTGATATTGCAATAGGTCGTTGGGTTCGCGATTCTCATGAGGGTCGTAGTGGCCATAACTACACAATCGGCGAGATTGCGCTCAATCCAACAACTAATTTTGAGACAGGTGAAGCGTGGGCAATTTCCTTGGCATGGAGCGGAGATTCTCAATATTGCGTCGAAAGAAATTATGAAGGCATGCAGAGCTTCGGCGCCTCTGAAGTTCTGCTCCCTGGAGAAGTGATTCTCAAGAGAGGTGAGAGCTACACAGCACCTGAACTATTTGCCTGGTATTCCAGCGCGGGTCTTGATGGCTTAGCTCAGACCCTTCATAAACACATTCGCGCTCGAAAAGTTCATCCCACCAAACCTAGACCGATGACTCTGAATATGTGGGAGGCAATTTACTTCAACCATGATGAAGCAAAAGTTCGCCAGCTTGTTGATGTCGCTTCTGAGATTGGTGTCGAGCGTGTTGTCTTGGATGATGGCTGGTTTGGCTCACGCAGAAACGATCGCAGCGGGCTAGGGGACTGGACCGTCAGTGAAGAGATGTGGCCTAATGGACTTACGGGCATTGTTGATTATGTAGTTTCTAAGAAGATGGAATTTGGACTCTGGTTTGAAGGCGAGATGGTCAATCCTGATTCAGATCTTTATCGCACACATCCCGAATGGATACTCAATGTCAATGGTCGTGTTCCCCCAACATGGCGCCATGAGTTGGTACTTAATCTGGATAATCCAGATGCCTATAACTACGTTTTGAATCAAACGAGTGACATCCTCTCCAGCCACAAGATTTCCTACATTAAATGGGATCACAATCGAACTTTGATTGATGCTGGCTCAGAAGGAAGACCTGCAGTCGGAAAGCAAACCAGAGCGCTCTATCGACTCTTTGCAGAGTTAAAGAAACGTCATCTAGGTCTAGAAATTGAGTCATGTGCATCAGGTGGCGCAAGAATTGACTTAGGAATCATTGATCTTGTAGATCGATTCTGGACGAGTGACAATAACGATGCACTTGAGCGTCAAACGATGCAGCGTTGGACTATGCAATTTATCCCACCGGAGTTACTTGGAACGCATATTGGATCAGATCCGGGACATCAAACTGGTCGCCATCTTTCGTTGGCATTCCGCGCTGCTACTGCGCTCTTTGGCCATGCTGGCTTAGAGCGAGATCTCACTTCACTTTCACCTGAGGATTTAAGAGCACTCAAAAATTGGATTTCCCTCTATAAATCAAAGCGTGCGCTTCTTCACTCTGGCGATGTAGTTCGTATTGATTATCCAAATGAGGCTCATTATCTGCACGGAGTTGTCGCACAGGATAAAAGTGAGGCGCTATTAAGTTATGTTCAGCTTCGTCCAATTGTCACGTCCCATGCTCCAAAGATTGCTATTCGTGGCCTTAAACCTTCTTCCAAGTATCAGATTAGAGTCATTCATAGTGCTGGAAGGGCTGAATTTATGGCGATTACGCCACCGCCTTGGCTGGAAAGCGGCGCTGTTATGACAGGTTCTGAATTAGAAAATGTGGGGTTGCCTGCTCCCATTCTCCGTCCAGAAAATGCTCTGCTCTTGGAGATTGTTCAAGCCAAGTAAGTTTCTATTCCACCCAATTCAGAGTACGTTCAATGGCTTTCTTCCACTGCACATATCCACTCGTTGCAAGTTCGCTGGTTTTAACGGCGCTCCAGCGGCGACCTTCCTGCCACTTGCTACGCAGCTCTGCAACATCCTTGAAGAAACCGACAGCGAGACCCGCAGCGTATGCAGCGCCCAGCGCAGTTGTCTCAATAACGAGTGGTCGCACAACATCAACTCCCATGATGTCTGATTGCATCTGCATACAGAGAGCATTGGCGGTGATTCCACCGTCGACGCGCATTTCAGGAAGCTTCACTCCGCTATCAGCCGACATTGCATCCAGCACGTCTCGAGTTTGGTAGCAGATTGCTTCCAGTGCAGCACGCGCTAAATGAGCTTTGGTGGCAGCGCGAGTTAAGCCCACCACAACACCCCGCGCATCGTTACGCCAATAAGGAGCAAAGAGCCCTGAGAAGGCAGGAACGAAATAGACACCACCGTTGTCTGGGACGCTCTTTGCAAGCCCTTCAATATCTGGGGCGCTAGAGATTATTTGGAGTTGATCCCGAAGCCACTGAATGGCAGAACCAGTAACTGCAACTGAACCTTCGAGGGCATAACGAGCAGGTTCTTCGCCAAATTTGAAACAGACAGTTGTGAGAAGTCCATTCTTGGAGCGCACGATTTCAGTTCCGGTATTAAGAAGCGCAAAGTTTCCGGTGCCATATGTTGTTTTTGATTCTCCACGTTCAAAGCATGCTTGTCCCACCATCGCCGCTTGTTGGTCACCGACAATTCCCGAAATGGGGACTGCGCTTCCAAATGCTCCAGAAGGATCGGTTTTGGCGTAGATCTCCGAAGAGGACTTGATCGTTGGAAGGACCGAACGTGGAATTTCGAATAACTTAAGAAGTTCCTCATCCCATTGAAGTGTTTCTAAATTCATCAAGAGTGTGCGACTGGCATTTGTTACATCGGTGAAATGGACTCCGCCACGGGGGCCTCCCGATAGATTCCAGAGCAACCACGAATCGACAGTGCCCATCAGTGCGCGACCATCGTTGATGGCAGCCTGAACAGCAGGTACATTTTTAATGAGCCAGCGCATCTTGCTGCCAGAAAAGTAGGGAGCAATTGCTAAGCCAGTTTTGTGAGTTATTGAAGCTTTCGAAGTTTCCGATAGCGAGTTGAGAAAGTCTGATGTTCTCGTATCTTGCCACACGATGGCATGAGAGAGTGGGGCGCCGGTCGTTTTGTCCCAGACAACCGTGGTTTCTCTTTGGTTTGTGATGCCGATTGCTACAAGATCTGATCCAGAGATTCGAGCCGCCTTGAGCGCACCCGCAATGACATCTTCAGTGCGCTTCCATATTTCTGCAGCATCATGTTCTACCCAGCCAGCCTGAGGCAGAAACTGCGTGTGCTCTAATTGATGTTGTCCAACAATCTTTCCGGCGCCATCAAAGACGATGAAGCGGGTACTGGATGTTCCTTGATCAAGAGAGCCGATGTAAGCCATAGCGCGTATCCTAAGCCTGTGCCTCTTTCTTCTTCGAGCCTGAATCCGCAGCAAAGGAGTAGTGCAATTGCGGCCTTGGCGCGCGAGGAGTTCGATGTTCTTGTAATTGGAGGCGGAGTCAATGGCGTGGGAATAGCGCTTGATGCGGCCTCCCGAGGACTGAGCGTTGCATTAGTAGAGAGTTCAGACTTTGCCGCTGGTACCTCCTCGAAATCGTCAAAACTTATTCATGGCGGACTGCGCTATTTGGAGCAATATGACTTCAAATTGGTGCGGGAAGCGCTCAATGAACGTGAATTAATGGTGAGCACGCTTTCGCCACACTTAGTAAAACCCGTTTCATTTCTCTATCCACTGCAAGAAAAGTTAAAGGAACGCACCTATGTGGGCGCGGGGATGGCTCTCTATGATGCGCTTCGAGGTTTTAAGCGAGCGCTGCCGTGGCATAAACATCTCTCTCAAAAACGAATCAGCGAGATTGCCCCATCACTGCGACTCGATGTGATTACTGGTGGCTATCAGTATTTTGATGCTCAAGTAGACGACGCTCGTCACACGATGTCGATTGCAAGAACCGCTGCGAAGTATGGAGCTGTCATTACTACACGTACGCGTTGTGATGAATTAGTGATGAAGGGCAAAAGAGTTATTGGCGCCCAAGTTACTGATGTGGAAACAGGAAATTCGATTTCGGTAAAAGCGAAGACGACAGTTATGGCTGCGGGTGTGTGGACCGATCCGCTTTACAAGAAGTTTGGGATTAAACCCGGTTATGCAGTTCGTATGTCTAAAGGTGCACACATTGTTGTTCCGGGTGATGCTATTAAGTCCGAAACTGGCGTGATCATCAAAACTGATGTCTCAGTTCTATTCATCATTCCATGGGGCGATAAGTGGATTGTGGGAACGACTGATACTGATTACGACGAGAGTCGAGAAGAGCCGCTTGCCTCGCGTGATGATGTCTCTTACATTATTAATCAGGCCAATCGAGTTTTGGAACCTAAGTTGCGACGAGAGCAAGTTATCGGCGTTTTTGCTGGACTACGGCCATTAGTATCTACTGATCCTGATTCTCCAACTACCAAACTTTCGCGGGAACATGTTGTCGATAGCCCAACTCCTGGTTTTGTCTCCATTGCAGGTGGCAAGTACACAACGTATCGAGTCATGGCTGAAGATGCGGTGAATGAAGCCATCAATCACTTACGCAAAATCGTCCCTGATTCGGTAACAGAAACTCTTGCAATTATTGGCGCAGACGGATACTCAGCTCTGATGAATCAGATTCCACGCCTAGCAAAGTTGTATGGCGTGGATGAGTTAACTGTGGAACATCTCCTCAACCGTTATGGCTCTCTCATTGATGAAGTACTCTCACCTGCGGTTCAGAGGACCGACCTCCTAGATCGAGTTGTTCCCGACCTTCCATATCTCAATGCAGAAATTCTCTACGCAGTGACTCACGAGGGGGCTCTGAGCGTTGATGATGTACTTTCTCGTCGCACTCGAATCTCCTTCGAAGCCAAGGATCAGGGGCTGAGTGTTGTGGATTCAATCGCCCATATCATCGGTGAAGTTCTAGGTTGGAGCGCTAAGGAAAGAAAAGCTTCAATCGCTCACTATCGAGAATTGATAAGCCGACAGAATGATATTTTGATTCAAGCTAAGGAAGTCACCGAAAAGGTCAGCTAGTTCCTAATTTGATTTTTGCAAGAATCTACCGGCACTGGAACTCTTGTCGGTTTTGGAGTCGGCGATGGAGTAACTTCTGGGCCTTGCGCCAACTCGAAGGTTAGATCCTGGCGGTTCGCTGCATGCGTATTTGTCTGATCAACGTAAGCCAGATAACCCGAAGTGATGCCTGCGGGAAGATTTCGAAGAGAGAGCGTCCACACTCCAGCAGCATCTCGGACAGGGGTCTGCTCCACTTTCTTTGGAGCTTGACCATCAACTGTTGGGTTGAGCCTAAAGGCTACGGTTCCAGTAATAACAGGAGTTCCCGTGGGTCTTTTAACCTCAACCTTGATTCGAACTGGTTTATCAGTGCTCGATGCACTGACCCTGGTAATCAGCATGGTTGTAGGTTCTTGTACCGGCAAATAATCACCAACTTGTGGCGTCCACACTCCTCGCGTCAATTGGAGGAATGAAGAAGGATCTCCCCGGTACACGTTGAGATCTATTCGGGAGGATGCCACGCCATACCTATCGCCATAACCGCAAGATGAGTATTGCCAAATCTGCCACAGCGATGAGCAATCAGATGTTGACCAGGAATGAACAAAACAGCCGAAAATCTTCCTACCAGGTTCAGCAGTGGGGTCGGCAGGGTTTATTCCGTACTGGGCCTTCCAAAGCGGATATTGACGGAGCTTTTCACTGCGAACTAAAGCTTGTTCAAGAAAAGTTGGATATGAGTAGAAGAAAGGTTTTCTCCCAGTTTTCTCAAACATCGTTTCGAGCCATGTTTCAGCCCAAAGCGTTGCTAGGGATCGCTGCGCATATTTTGTGCATCTTCCATTTGAAGCGGCGACGCAATTGTTTTCGAGGTCGAGTGCGTATGGAAGATCTTTTTCTGTGTAACCACCAAGACTCGATAAGCGCCAGATCGCTTTCTGTGCCTGTGCCTGTGCATCGAGAATCACGGAATTACGGTTGGTCGTATTAGGCAAGATTGCATAGTGATAATAACCGGTGTAGATGCCAGCTGCTTGTGCTGCATTACGGTCCATAAGCAAATACTTGAGAGCAAGTGCATCAGCATCGTCGCGAGTATCTGATGCTTTGATCATCACAAATCTAATTCCTGCTTTGTACATCTTTACGAAATCAATTGGCTTATCGCCGGGATGTTGCCAGCGACTCACATCCGTGCCATGAATTCGACCACCGGGGCCAGTCAAAGCTATGAGTTGATCTGGGGTGCTCAGCTGGGGGACAGGATCAATAGTGAGATTACGAGATTTCGTTGTGACAAGTTTGCTTCCAATTGATACCCGAGCGCGGTAAGTAGCCTTACTCTCGAGAGCGGTGGCTCGCGCTTGAACTTTCCAAGCACCACTAGAAGTTGACCGAGTACGGAGCTTCGTATCTACCCATGAATCATTTAATTTAACATCGATGCGAATTACAGCATTCTTGACTTTGGGCTTTATGACTCCATGGAATGTGACTTTGTACTCTGGAAACGCAGGAGTTTGAACGAGGTTGAAGGTCGAAGTCGGGGTTGCAGATTCGGCGGGCGAGATGAGAGATATCAAAAGCCCGAGCGTTATTGCTGCCCGCAGATATCGAGAACGCATCACTCGACAATTATGGCGATAGAAACTCCAAAAATCTCTCTTACGGCCTGCTCAAGTGCGGCGCGGTGTGAGTCCTTCCTTACATATGAATAGTCATGAGCACCGCTCAATTTCTCAGCATCTACAAAACTCAATTTAAGTTGATTGTTATCAAAATTTACGAGCCGAGCATCAAAGAAAGCAAGCCATGCAACCCGATTTTCACTTTCAAGTTTATCGAGGACCTCATTCCAACGTTCTTTTATCCGTTGCAGGTCTAGCGGAGTCATCTATTAGTTGAGAATTGCATAAAGAGTCGCTGCAATCGCAATCAACCACGCCATTACCTTTCCAGTCGAGGTAGAGAGAACACTCTTACCCAGATTGAAATAAGTGAGCGCAAAAAGCGTTAGGCCAGTTCCAACAATCAGAAAGGTCCTCAATCCCAGGTTCTCTTCACCAGATTGATAGCGCAAATTAATAAGCCCTATTGCAAAGAGAGCATATGCAACATAGCGAAGATACTGAAGTGATGTCATTTACGATCCTCCTTCATGGCGTGAGTTGAATCTGAAGGAAGCAACCAGGCGCGATCTGCCGGGAAGGAATATCGTGCGATCTTTCCAACGGGAACAATGTCGTCGTAAAGAGGATCTGATTCCACAGCGATAATCACGCCTTCATCAGTTTCGAGGGTGTACTCCACGTGATTGCCGTAGAAAACCACATTGGTGACTTTTCCTTCACCTTTACCAACTTTCGTGCCTTTACCTTTCGCAGCGGTCACGGTGATTGACTCGGGGCGAACAAGGAGCACAGGCTTGTTGGACGACAGTGCTCTGCTCTGCGCTGCGACCTCTATCTTCCTTCCGCTCACTACGATTTTTGCTTTTCCAGCCTTCGCCCTGGCTGCACTCTCGACTTCGAGGAAGTTAGAGCGGCCGATGAAGTCTGCGACAAAGACCGAAGATGGCCGGCGATATATCTCATCTGGAGTTCCGACCTGCTCAACAACAGCATTTCGCATCACAACAATGCGATCAGACAAGCTCATCGCTTCATCTTGATCATGGGTGACGAAGATGCTGGTAATTCCGAGGCGACGCTGTATCGAGCGAATCTCCACTCGCATCTGTGCGCGAAGCTTTGCGTCAAGATTCGAAAGAGGCTCGTCAAAGAGAAGAACTTTTGGTCTGACAACCATTGCGCGTGCTAGCGCAACGCGTTGTTGTTGCCCACCGGATAGCTGATTTGGAGCACGATTGGCAAGATGAGACAAACTCATGGAATCAAGGACTTCCCCAACTGCTTTCTTAATCTCACCAGCTGACAACTTCTTGACTCTTAATCCATATGCGACGTTATCAAATACTGTCATATGGGGAAACAGCGCGTATGACTGAAAGACCATTCCCATCGGACGACGGTCAGGAGTTGCATAGCTAAGGTCTTCACCATCTAGGAGAACGCGCCCCTTAGTTGGCGTTTCGAAACCAGCAATCATGCGAAGTGCTGTGGTTTTGCCACATCCTGAAGGGCCAAGAAGAGTTACAAACTCACCGGGATTAATGGTGAGTGTGAGCTCGCGGACGGCGACGACCTTCTCTGCGCTGTTGCCAAACTCTTTAGTCAGCGCATCAAGTTTGAGATTGCCAGACTTCGTTGCCATGATTTCTCCTTAGCGTCCTGTGACCATTGGGCGATCAATTGAAACTTGAGTTCGACGTACCAGAAGGTTGATAAGCCCTCCAATAATCATGATGAGCATGATCAAAATGCAGCATAGGGCGAAGACGTTTCCATACCTGCCTTGATCGGCTTCTGCCAAAATCTTCTGGGTCAAAATTGATGTATCTGGCGTTACCAAAAAGATGATGGGGGAGAGCGTCGTCATGGAATGCGCGAAGGCATACATAAGGCCTGACAAGAATGCGCCACTAATTAACGGCAGAGTAACGAGTCGGAAAGTCTTTCCTCCTGCTGCGCCGAGTGAGGCAGAAGCCTCTTCTATAGCTGGATCAATCTGTTGCAACATGGCAATTCCCGATCGTTGACCAGCGGGGCTAGAGCGGATGATGTAGACCATGATGATTGCGATGGAGCCACCAATAAGTGCGGCGCCACCTGCTACTTGTGGAAATACCGTCACTCCAGCAATCTTTACTGGGTCGTTGTATGTGATTGCGTAACCAATACCAATAACAGTTCCTGGGACTGCAATACCCAGCATGCCCAAGAAGTCCAGCGCCTCTGAACCACGTCTAACTTTTCGAACCACCAACCAAGCGATCAACATGCCGAAAATGCCCGAGAGTGGTGTTGCAATCAAGGCCAGAGTCGTCGTTGTTTTGATTGCACCGTTAGCGAAACCACCAAGGAGATATTGGAAGTGACTCAATGTAAATTCGTTGTTCACTCCAATAATCTGAACGAACGCTCCGAGCACAACCGTTGCATAAATCAGAAGAATGAGTCCAGTGAGTAACCCGGTTACTGTAAGAAGAAATGTTCGCGCAACTTTAGATGTGACAACAGTCGGGCGTCCGCTAGGTTTTCCGGTCACAGAGATAACCGATTTCTTCTGGGCCCAATAGCGCTGAATCAAGAAGACTAGAAGAGCGGGCAGTAAGAGCAAAAGTGAATAACCTGCAGCAAGAGAGATGTCATAGTCACCATTGATGGCCATGTATGCCCGAGAAGCCAAAACTGTATAGCTGCCTCCGATAATCAATGGATTGGCGAGATCAGCAATAGATTCAATAAAGAGAAGCAAGAATGAGCCCGCAAAACCAGGAATGAGGAGAGGCAAGGTAACTGTTCGGAAGATACGCCATTTATTGGCACCCAAGCTAGCGCCAGCTTCGTCAAGCGCAGGATCAAGGCTTCGTAACATTCCTAAAAGATTCATGTAGGCGATCGGAAAAAAGGAGAGAGTAAGTACAAGAACCAGTCCCGGATATCCGTACAACGTTGGACGCCAATCGAAGATGCCACGTGTGATCATTCCACTGCGACCAAAGAGAACAATGATTGCGGTCGCAAAGGCAAAAGGTGGTGAAATAATCGGAACCAAGTTAATAATGTGAAGAATTTTCTTGCCGCGAAATTCAACCCTAGCCTGGGTGTAAGCCATGATGAAGCCGAGAAGAGTCCCAAGTGCCGCAACGGTTAGACCCAGTTTTACGGTATTCCAAATGATGTTGCGCGTAACAATGTCACTGAAGGAACCCTTAACGATTGCGCTACCTGAAGGTTGAGATGAATAGACCAAAATGTTGAGCAGTGGCAGAACGATAAGGAAGCCAACAATAATAAGGACGAGTACTAACGCAAGTTTGGTGAAAATGTCGTACTTTCCACCCCTGGCTTTAGTGCTCATCAAATCTATTCCTTTCGGTTCTTAGTAAAAAGGGTTCTGAGTTGTCTCAGAACCCTTTTTACGACGTATTGTCTAGGTTTTACTTTGCTGAAGAAGCGAGTGCAACTTCCTTATCAAAGCGAGCCTTGAGTTTTACTGAAGCTGCTCCGGCTGCTTCTGCTTCATAGTTAAGCAAAGTGACCTTCTTGAGGTTAATCATACGACGGTCATACTTTGCATTTGGATTTGTGAGAATCTGGAAAGACTCTGCTTTCGCAGGCCCGATGTTCTGAGCCTCTGCTGAAAGAGCGAAATCGATATACGCCTTGGCGGCGTCTGGATTCTTTGCGCCCTTTACCAATGCAATGCCACCGATTTCAAAACCCGTACCTTCTTTAGGGAAAGAAACCACGAGTGGGTTGCCGCGAAGAATTGCTGCAGTGCAGTCATGTGAAAAGACCAGACCTGTTGCAACTTCACCGCGACCAAGTGGGCCAGTTGGTCCCGCGCCACTTCGAGTATAGGAAAGAACATTCTTGTTCAACTCTTTCATATAGTTGATGGCAGCATCTTCAGATCCAAGCCGTAGAACTTGCGACCATAGCGCTGTGTATGCAGTGCCTGAAGTTCCAGGGTGAGCCATCATGAAGTTGCCTTTGAACTTAGCATTAAGAAGATCATTCCAACTTGTCGGAGCTTTCACGCCAAGTCTCTTAAGTTCGTTTGTATTGGAGCAGAACCCAAGTGCGCCCATGTAAATACCTGTCCAGAATCCATCGGCATCTTTAAATTGAGACTTAAGCATGTTACGTGTGGGTGATTTGTAAGCCTCTATCACGCCTTGAATTCGACCAGAGATGTGGCTGTCATTTGGTCCACCCGTCCACACATCAAATTCGGGATTATTCTTGGAGGCAACGAGGCGCGTTAATGCTTCACCGGACGAGAGTCGAATGAACTTGGTTGTGACGCCTGTCTTTGCCTGAAACGCTTTTGTCATTTCTACACACCAGAGTTCTTGCGGGGTGCAGAGAACGTTGAGTGTGCCAGAGAGTTTGCGACCTTGCGCGTATTGGAGGGCTCCACTGACGCGTTCGCATGTGTAGGTAACTCCAGAAATTGTGCGAACCTGACCTTCTTGTGCACAGACGCTTCCTTTGAGATCACGTGCCGCTTGGGCAGGTGCTACTGCAGAGAGAAGTGAGAGGACGAGAGCGGAGAGCGCACCGAACGCGATCAACTTTGATCTTTTCATTCTTGCCTTTCATAAATACGAGGGGGTATTGCTTGAGCCTGACAATAACAGGGTGGCTGAATAAAGTCATGAACGGTCATAGGTGGCTAGCGCCTTCGGCAGGCTAGGTTGAGGGTCTGTCAGAGCTAATTCATCGACAGTCGTGCTTCGCGCCGTGCGCGCTGCTCAACTGGGTCTGGTACTGGAACGGCCGAAATGAGGCGTCTGGTGTACTCCTGGCGCGGGCTCTTCAAGATCTCATCACGTAGTCCAACTTCAACGATACGACCGTTCTGCATTACTGCAATACGGTGCGACAGAATGTCAACGACTGCAAGATCATGAGTGATGAATAAGCATGCAAATTTTAATTTATTTTGAAGATTCTGGAGTAGCTCAAGGAATCGAGCCTGCACTGAGACATCAAGCGCCGAAGTTGGTTCATCGGCAATCAACAGATCGGGTGTTAGGGCAAGTGCGCGGGCAATTCCTACGCGCTGACGTTGGCCACCCGAAAGTTCATGCGGATATCTATTTCGATAGGACCGAGGTAATTCAACGCTATCAAGCAAATCTTCAACCCGGCTATTCAAGTCGGCACCTTTAGCTTCCCCCGAAAGCAAAATTGGTTCCCCGATACTCTCGCCAATTGGTAGGCGAGGATTTAATGAGCTGGCTGGATCTTGGAACACAATTCCAGTGTGCTTACGAATCTCGCGTAATTCTGCGGGAGTTGGTTTCGAAATATCTTTGCCAACAATCTCAATTCTTCCCTCGACAATTGGTAGCAATCCAATAGCCGCGCGGCCAACTGTGGTTTTGCCAGAGCCAGATTCACCAACTAGTCCAACAATTTCACCTGGGAAAATTTCCAAACTAAAGTCAGAGACTGCACGGAAGGCAGGTACCCGACCTTTTTTAGGATATTCAATTGAAACGTTCTCCAACTTGAGTACCGGGGGCAATCCCGCTAACTCAGGCGATAACTTTCGGATGGCTGCTGATCCCAACTTTGGTACAGCTGCAAGTAGTTGCTGGGTGTAAGGATGCTGAGGCCGGTGGAAAATCTGATCTGAAGTTCCGTATTCAACTGTCACTCCATCCTTCATCACGAGGATGTCATCAGCAAGATCTGCAACAACGCCCATGTCATGAGTAATCAAGAGAATTGCAGAATTGAGTCTGCTCTGGAGACTGCGCATCAGATCGAGAATTTCGGCTTGAACAGTTACGTCAAGTGCAGTCGTTGGCTCATCTGCAACAAGAAGTCCAGGATCACATGCGAGTGACTGAGCAATCATGGCGCGTTGACGTTGGCCGCCAGAAAGTTGATGAGGATATTTGTCGAATGATGCTTCGGGGTTTGGAATCTCAACCATTGTGATCAGTTCGATGGCGCGCACTTTTGCTTCTTGCGGACCCATATCAAAGTGAGTACGTAGCGTTTCAACAATCTGAAATCCAATTGTGTAAACGGGGTTAAGAGCGGTCATAGGCTCTTGGAAAATGTATGCGACCTCGCGGCCACGCGCTTTACGGATTAAGGACTTTTTCGCGCCAATCATTTCCTGACCCTTGACCTTCACACTTCCTGAAACACGCGCATTCGAGGCCAAGAGGTCCATCAAACCCATCGCTGTGGTTGACTTTCCAGAGCCAGATTCGCCGACAATGGCGAGGACTTTTCCAGCTTGCAATTCGAAGTTCATATCAATTGCAGCGGGATACCAGACCCCTTCGACCCAGAAATCAATGTTGTACTTCGATACTTGAAGAACTACGTCGCTCATTTCGAGTCTCCTGCAATACTAGGTGTATGAATGAAACTTTTCGTCCCCGAGGCAACTTCGCGTGGGCGGGCACTTCTCTGGTACTGATTGCTCTCTTTGCAGCAAATAGTTTTATGGTCGTGACAAGCGCTCGGCAAACTTTTGTCGAGATAATTCTTTGTTTCATTCTTGGGGGAGCTGCTTACATCATTTGGATAAGACCTAAACTGGTGCTTCGAGACGATGTTATTGAAGTTGTAAATCCATTGAAAACGGAGTTGATTCCGTACGGCGACGTCTTGGAACTCGACACCAAGTGGGCTCTTACGATTATCCATAGCCGCGGCAAAACCAAAGTATGGGTCGCGCCTGCGAGCGGAAAGCGAAAGTGGATTGCTGATAGGACTTTCCGTTGGTACGGAAGCAGCGTTCCTCTCTCCGAATCTCGTCATACTGGTTCTGAGACGATGAGCGGAAGCCTGGACAGCCTCAGTGGTCAAGCTGCTTACATGATTCGCGAGCGGATTAAGAGAATTCACTAGCTCTGCTTTCCACTGAGCTCAGCAGCGCTCTTACGATCTTTGGCGGTGACATGTCTGCGCTGTCTCGGGTCGAAAGCATCACGAAGCCCATCGCCAATGAAGTTAACGCAGAGTGCAATTGAGACAATAAGCGCTCCTGGCCACCAGAATAACCAAGGGCTGATACTGAATGAATCTTGATATTCACTAATGAGGAGCCCAAGAGATACATCGGGTGGTCTTACTCCAAAACCTAGGAAGCTAAGTGCGGTTTCAGCAAGAATCGCTCCTGATAGCAAGAGAGTTCCTGCGACAATAATGACGCCGATTGCATTGGGCAAAATATGCTTGAAAAT
>JACCEB011758486.1_pt1 | contig 15880 bp, 10 predicted proteins | sample 7454761 | NCBI WGS metagenome assembly JACCEB01 (sample SAMN15323454, study PRJNA562643) | freshwater metagenome | isolation source: river surface water | place: USA:Blue River Watershed | collected 2017-08-18 | reverse complement strand
AGACAGGTAGCCATTGATGAAGATTGGAGCGCATTAAGATTCAGGAGGGTCAATCACATCAAAAACATCACCCGAAAAGAAAGTTTCGCACTTACCAAGGAAGCGAAAGAGCGGACGAGCCAAAAAGGGATTTGACCTAAATTCGAATAGTTCTTACATTAACTTTTTGTTGTCATGGTGGCGAGTTAGATCTCGACTATTTTTCTTCTCCAGATTCTTGACCAAAGCTTCTGTCAGATTCACCCCCGTTTGGTTGGCAAGGCAAATCAATACCCAAAGCACATCGGCCATTTCGTCGTCGAGTGCGCGGCCTTTGTCCGACTCCTTGAAGGACTGCTCCCCGTAGGTTCGGGCCATGATTCGAGCCAATTCTCCCACTTCCTCCATCAGGATAGTCATGTTGGTCAGTTCATTGAAGTAACGTACGCCTACCGTCTTGATCCAATCGTCTACTAATTTTTGCGCTTCAGTGAGCGTAAGTTCATTTTTTTCCATAAGTTCAATCTGCTTTCAACTATTGAGCCGTAGAGTGTATGAATCCCAAACCTAATTCAATCCAAGAGTACTTTTCTTGGTTTCCTCCTGAAATTCAAGCCAAGTTACAGCAAATGCGTGAAATCCTTCGCCATGCCTTACCCGAAGCAGAAGAAGTGATCAGTTACCACATGCCAGCCTTCAAGACCTCAGAAGTATTGGTGTACTATGCCGCTACCAAAAACCATTTGGGATATTACCCCACCTCTTCAGGGGTAATTAATTTTAAGGAGGAGCTGGCTCGCTATGTGACGTCCAAGGGAGCGATTCAATTTCCCTATGGGGAAGATTTGCCGGAGCAACTTATACGTGACATTGCGCAGTTTCGTGCGCAGGAGGCTGTAGAACGGGCCGCTACAAAGAAGAAAAAGAAATTCAAGTAAGGATTTGCTTCAAGGCCACTAGAAACGCGTCTAATTCCTCTTTGGTGTTGTAAACGTGGGTGGACACGCGAATGGCATTTACTTTTCCTTCAGGGACCTGTCGAATCCGAAACCCTGCTTTTCCCAGTTCATTTCCACAAACCTGGTAACTCATATTTTTGGGACGGAAGCTGAGGAGTGATATTCGTGATTCTTTTTCCAGCGGAGTAAGGATCTCTAGCTTGCTGTTCAATTCCAAAAGCCCATCCATCAAGTACTGATTGAGGGTTTGCAAGCGAGTTTCAATACGCTCCTTGCCAATCTGGGTATGGAACTCTGTAGCAGCCACCATGCCTACTGCAAGCGCTTTGCTCTGGGTACCATAATCAAATCGTCGAGCAGCCGGGACATAGCCTGCGAGGGTAGGGGGAGTGGAGGTCATGTCCCAGCCCGTATCCGAATGTCCACCAATCATGACTGGACGCAGTTTTTCCAAGGATTCTTCGCGTACATAGAGAAAGGCGGTTCCACTAGGGCCGAGCATCCATTTGTGGAAGCATCCTGCATAAAAATCACAACCCATTGCAGTTAGGTCCAAGTTAAAGGTACCTGCTCCATGCGCCCCGTCGATGGCGGTGAGTATCCCTCGCGATTTGGCTAGGCTACAAATCTCCTGAATGGGAAATACCAATCCCGTAGTGCAGGTTACATGGGGGATGGCGATCACCTTGGTTTTCGAATTGATTAATTTTTGAATCTCGTTCAAATTTTCAGTTTGGGTTGCTCTGGGCTCAAAGGTGCGGAGGACGATTCCGTCGTATTTCGCCCGATTGAGCCATGGAAGGGCATTGCCTGCATGTTCGTGGGTGGTGAGGATCACTTCATCACCTGACTGCAGCGGGATGCCCCAAGCTAGGATATTAATGCCCTCGGTCGTATTATGAGTGATGGAGAATTCGGTGGTTTTGATGCCAAAAAATTGAGCCAGCTGCACGCGTTCTGTATCCGAGTTGCCGTACTCCCCGCTGGTATTGATATCCAAACTGCTTTTCTGAAGTGCATCGAGCACCAAAAAGGGTGCAGGACCGAAGGTGCCGTTGTTGAGGTAGGTGCGGTTGCTCTGAAGCGGGAACTGCTGACGAATGGCTTTCCAGTAGGCTTCCTCCTCCAAGTTTGGGCTTGGAAAGGGAGTTCTTGAGGTAATGGGAAGGGCAAATGCCGCCAATCCAGGAAGGCTTAATCCTAGCCCAAGGTGATGGAGAAAAGTTCTTCTGCTTGCCATAACGATCGCATTGAGAAGGAAAATAAGAAAAATTGCTTGGATCCCGCTACTTTTTCCATAGTTGGTGGCGATTCCCAGTTTGGTGGCTTCTCCTCCAAGGATTTAGGATAGGGCCAATTCCAAGTTGACACAAGGCGGTACATCCTCTTCGTAGTGGCTTACGTAGATGACTGCAGTAGGAATGCGGAATAGGAGGTCTTGTAGCGTGTTTCTAAACAGGTCTCGCTGCTGTTCGTCCAATCCCTGGGAAGCCTCGTCTAGGATCAAGAGTTGCGGTTTTTTGATCAATGCGCGAGCAAGCAAGGCCCAACGCTGTTGCGCTAGGGATAGTTCGTAAAAATATTTCTCTGCCAAGCCTTGGAGTTGAAAGGCTTTCATCCAAGCAAGGGCCAAGGCTTCTTGTTCGGGAGGTACTGATTTGAATAGTCCCAGGGTATCGAAAAGCCCGGATAGGATCACCTTTCTCAGGCTCTGGTTTCGAGGAAAGTAGCGGCTGAGTTCGGGTGCTACAAATCCGATGGGCTTCTTGAGTTCCCAGATGCTTTCTCCTGAACCCCTTTTCTTTCCAAATAGGGAGAAATTCTGGGAATAGGCCTGTGGATTTTCTCCGATTAGCAGGCTGATCAAGGTTGATTTTCCGCTCCCATTTTTTCCCCTCAACCTCCAACGCTCACCGGACTGTATGTTCCAGTTGAGCCGATCTAGGATGAGGGTCTCACCATAGCGAATTGACACCTCTTCCAGGGCTACCACCGGACCGGAATAGACAGGGTAGGAGGATAAGATGGGGAGGATTGGGGAAAGGTCCCAGGAATGGATTGGGCTAGGCCTAGTCTGTGGGTCATACTGGCTGCGCTCCCAGGTTTGCAGGGCTCCCGAATCCTTCAAATAGGCGATATGCGTGATCTGAGGGGGAATCTCCGAGGAAGTGGTCGTAAGTAGTACGTGAATGTTGGCTCGGATGCAAGCCGCTAGAAAGTCCCCAAAAGCCGCTCGACTTTCCTGATCCAATCCGGTGAGGGGCTGATCCATCAAATAGAGCAGGGGCTGCCGCAAAAGACCTGCTGCCAGAGAGAGCCTGCGCGTTTCTCCATTCGATAACATCAATAGGGAAGCATCAAGGAGGTGATGTAGTCGCAGGAGTTCAGCAACTTTTTCAACTGTCCAGGGGCCCTTACGCGTAGTGGGTATGGATTGGAGGTAACTGCCCGCGGTGATGGTGTCGTGGACATCGGCACTATTGAAGCGCTGTTGGTAGTAGAAATTCTGTAGGCCTGCTTTATTTCGGATGGGGTAATCCTGGGAGACCAGTGCGATCAAGTCTCGGAAACTGTGTACCTGACCTGCTTGACTTTGTTGCTCGGTATAGTCTCTCGCAAAAGGAGTTTCTAGGCTTCCTTGTGATAGCAAACTCTTCCCAAGAAGGGTTTCCAATAGCCCAGTTAAGGACTTCCCCGAATCCCCATACACCGCCCAATGTTCCCCTTTTTTCCAAGTGAAGTTGAGCCCTTCCCCAAGAGTTGCCCCTCGAAAATGAACCTGTGCACTGGCTAGTTGGATGAGGATAGGGTTGGGCATGAAGGACAGAAACAGGTGCTATTTACAAGCCAAATCGGATGTTTTGGCGCGACTTATTTATTATCAAATTACTCGAATTAATTTAGTATAAAAAATTGATTTACAAGTATTAAACTAAATTCAGATCAAGTAAATTTAATCTATGGGGTAAGGAATAAAGACAAAACTGGTAAAGGCTCCGTCCATCACGAATAAGCAGCAAAATTCATCGGCATCTTTGTAGGCTTGCGTAAATTCTTCCACCGCTTCCTCAGCGATTAATCCCCGCTGCACAAACTCGTCGATGTAGGTGATGAAGTAGTTCCAATCCAGGTCCTTCTCTGCTTTGCCAATAAAGATTTTCCCGATGGGTTGCATCTCTTTCGAAATGGGAAAGATGGGGTAGTCTGAGAATCCCTTCGACCGAACCTGGTAGGAGGCCTCCTTGAGCACATCGCAAATCTTGATAAAGTCCGTGGTAATGGTACCAAGGTATTTGCCGCTTAATTCGGGGTCGTTAAAGTCTGAAATCATGGCTTGAGGCTTAGGCGTACAACGTTTTCAACATGGTAGGTTTGCGGGAACATGTCCACAGGCTGCACTTGATCCACTTGGTAGAGTTCCCCGAGCAACCCCAGGTCTCGTGCTTGGGTAGCAGGGTTGCAGGAAACATACACAATCACAGGGGCAGCAATGCGCAGCAGCATCTGGATGACCTTTTCGTCCATACCTGCGCGAGGAGGATCGGTGATGATCAGATCTGGCTTGGGATGGGTTTCCATAAATTCTTCGTTCAGGATATCCTTCATGTCCCCGGAGTAGAATAGCGTGTTTTCGATGCCGTTCAATTTGGAATTGAGTTTGGCGTCTTCAATGGCCGCTTCCACATATTCCACCCCAATCACTTGCTTGGCTTGTTTGGCTACAAAATTGGCAATGGTGCCGGTACCCGTGTATAAGTCATAGACCACCTCATTTCCTTTCAATTGGGCCTGATCACGGACTACCTTGTACAGTTCGTAGGCTTGAGCAGAATTGGTTTGGTAGAAGGATTTGGGCCCAATGCGGAATCGCAGGTCTTCCATGGCCTCCTCGATGTAGGGCAATCCCGAATAGGTCACCAATTCCAAATCGTGGAAGGTTTCATTGCCTTTGGTATTAATCACGTAGAGCAGGGAGGTAATTTCGGGGAAACGCCCCTTCAAAAAGTCCATCACCTTGGAAATTGACTCTGGGTCATTTTCTCCAAATTGGACGATGACCATGGTCTGTTGGGTGCTCGTGGTACGAATAATCAGGTTGCGCAGCAATCCCACCTGATTTCGAATGGCATAGAAAGTTAATCCCTCCTGACGGGCAAATTGACGCAACTCATTTCGTACGGCATTGGAAATACCCCCTTGGAGGTAGCAATGCTCGATGTCAATGATTTTATCAAACATCTTGGGAATGTGAAAGCCCAAGGCATTTCGTTCAAATTCATGGTCGGAGTTGATTTCCTCGCGGGTCAACCAGCGGGAGTTGGAAAAGGTAAAATCCAGTTTGTTGCGGTAGTACTGAGTTTGTGCCGAACCGAGTAGGGGAGCCACTTCCGGAATGGGAACTTTGGCGATCCGCTGAAACTGGTCTACTACCTGTTGCCGCTTGTATTCCTGTTGGAGATCGTAGGTGATGTGCTGCCATTTGCAGCCCCCACAGGTACCAAAGTGTGCACAGAAGGGTTCGATCCGGTCCTTGGAGTAACTGTGAAAATGAACGGCTTCCCCTTCCATGAAGGAACTTTTGCCTTTGGTAATTCGCACATCGACCACATCGCCTGGAGCAACATTGGATACAAATACTACCTTGCCTTCGTGGTAACCTAGGCATTTGCCTTCGGTAGCGATGCGTTCAATGGCCAATTGGGTGATGACCTTGTGTTTCATTTTTCGGGACATGGCCGTAAAATTAGGAAAAACGAAGGGATTTGGACTACCCAGTTACTCGTGGAGGTTCCACTTTTCTCAATACTTTCCCAATCCACTTTGTTTCTAGTCATTTTTCTATCTTTATGGGCAAATGTCGGATATGAACTTTACGAATAAAGTGGTGGTCATTACGGGTGCCACCTCAGGAATAGGGGAAGCCTGTGCGGCTGTATTTGGAGCCGCTGGGGCGAAATTGGTGATCACAGGAAGGAATGCGCAGAAGTTGGAAGCCACTACGGCCAAACTTCAGACCATGAATCTCACCCTGCTCCCCATCCTTGCAGATGCCGGGTCTGAGGCCGATAACAAGCGCATGGCTGAGGAAGCCCTTGCTCGATTTGGGCGAATCGACATTTTGATCAACAATGCAGGTATTTCCATGCGGGCCTTGTTTCAGGACTTGGACTTGGAGGTGTTTCGCAAGGTGATGGATACCAATTTCTGGGGTACCGTCTATGCTACCAAATATTGCTTGCCGGCGATTTTAGCCAGCAAGGGTTCTATTATTGGTATTTCTTCTATCAACGGCTATCGGGGAACCCCTGCACGTACGGCCTATACGGCAAGTAAATATGCGATGAACGGATTTTTTGAATCCTTGCGCACCGAGGTGATGAAAAAAGGGGTGCATGTCTTGGTCGTAGCACCAGGCTTTACCTCCTCCAATATTCGAAATACTGCACTGACTGCAGATGGGAGTTCCCAAGGCGAATCCCCTCGGGATGAATCCAAGATGATGACTTCGGAAGAAGTGGCGACCCGCATTCTTCGGGCTACAACTAGCAGAAAGCGGGATTTAGTGTTGACAGCCCAGGGGAAGTTGGCCGTGTTTTTAAACAAATGGATTCCAGGAATCCTGGACGGAATCGTGTACAATCAGATGGCCAAGGAAAAGGACTCGCCTTTTCGATAATTCTCTGTCTTAGATTTACTTCTTAGATGTAACCCACAATTCGGTACATCAATAGGCCTAGAAACTCTTTAAACAGGATTTGCCAATCTAAAAGCGCCTCAGCCTTTGGATAGATTAAAGAAGGGAGATCGTATTTGAGGTCATGGCTGTAGTAGTCCACTGGAAAGGGGATGGTTTTGAGTCCGACCTTGTCAAAGCATTTTTTGGATCGAGGCATGTGAAATGCCGAAGTAATCAATACAAATTTTTGCTGGGTGGAAATTCCCTCTTTTTCTAAAAACTCTTTGGTGAAAAGTGCATTTTCTCGCGTGTTTACACTTTTCTCCTCAATCAGAATATCCGCTTCCGGCATGCCCGTCATGACCAAAAATCGTTTGAGCAATTCTGCTTCAGAATAGGAATTTGTAGGATTCAAGCCTTGTCCACCGGTAATCAGAATTTTTTTGATCTTGCCCATGCGGTACAGTTGCAGCGCTTGGGTAATTCGGTCAGCCCCTTTCCCAAAGAAGGTTCGATCCGATGCGGTTTTGTTCAGGTTGGTGACCCCAGTCAGAACAATGCCGATTTCTGTGGCAGGTATTTCATCAAAGGATTTGTAAGGCGGTTCCCAAGCCAATAGTGCCAGATTGGATAGAAAAGGATTCGAAAATAAGAGAAGGAGGACAATTCCTGTTCCTAGGATTTTCCTTCCTTTAGATTTTGGAGTGAAAAAGAAAGCAGCCAGCAGAAGCAGGATAACCAACGTTAGTGGCATGGCCAAAAAACTTAGAAACTGAGAGAAGTAGAAAAACATATCAAAGCAGAATTGAATCGAAAAACTAAGAATTCTTGAAATCGGAAGGCAGTAAAATTCAACCACTACTTTTCCAAGATTTTTACCCTTCAAAGGTGCATATTTTTGCTTTTTGTTCGTGAAAAATTGCTTCAGAAAGTTAATTTTGAGCATGCCTTCAGACCACCCCAACCTGATTCCACTTTTAGAAACTTTAGCCACCCAATTGGAGGGGACACTCCACTGGGATCGCCTCACGCAAACCCTCTATGCGACCGATGCGTCGGTGTATCGAGAGGTTCCTCTGGCGGTGGCTTTTCCCAAAACGGAAAAGGACATTCAACGATTGATCCAGTTTGCTTCTGAAAATGGTACTTCCTTGATCCCTCGAACCGCAGGCACCTCGCTTGCAGGGCAATGCGTAGGCAATGGCATCGTGGTGGATGTGTCTACCCACTTCAATCAAATTCTTGAAATCAACGCCGAAGAGCGTTGGGTCCGGGTGCAGCCTGGGGTGGTGCGGGATGAATTGAATCGTTTTTTGAAGTCCTATGGCTTATTTTTCTCGCCCATCACTTCTACCGCCAATCGAGCGATGATTGGGGGTATGGTCGGCAACAATTCCTCCGGTACTACTTCGATCGTGTACGGGGTTACCCGGGACAAAGTAATTTCACTCAATACCATTCTAAGCGATGGGAAAAAGGTGGTGTTCCGAGAACTTTCACCCGAAGATTTTAAGCGCAAGTGTGGACAGAAGGATTTGGAAGGGACCCTTTACCGTCAGGTTTGGGAGGAACTCGGTCAGCCCGAAACGCGAGCAGAAATTCATGCGCAGTTTCCCAAAAAGTCCATCCACCGTCGGAATACAGGATATGCTGTAGACGAATTGCTGAAGGCTTCCCAGTTTGAAGGAACTGCGAATTTCAATTTTTGCAAGCTCTTGGCTGGTTCCGAAGGTACTCTAGCCTTTACCACCGAGATCAAGTTAAGCCTGGATCCACTTCCGGATCCCATAGAAATTGTGGTGGCAGCACATTTTGAATCCATCCACGAAAGTATGAAGTCGGCTCAAGTGGCTATGAAGCACGAGGTGACGGCAGTAGAGTTGATGGATAAAATCATCCTGGATTGCACCAAAGAAAGCATTGAGTACTCCAAAAACCGCTACTTCGTGGAGGGGGATCCCAAAGCCTTGTTGATGATCGAGTTTCGAGGAAAGACTCTAGAAGAAGCCATGGCAAAAGGAGAGGCCTTGGTAGCTGACTTGAAGGCAGCAGGCTATGGGTATGCCTATCCGATCATTGAACCAGAGAAAGTAGCTTCTGCTTGGGCACTACGGGCAGCAGGATTGGGTCTTTTGGGAAATATTCCTGGCGACCCCAAAGCGGTGGCCTGTATCGAAGATACTGCAGTAGACATCACCGATTTGGCAGACTACATTGATGAGTTGGATGGGATATTGGCAGGGTTTAACCAAAACCCTGTGCATTATGCCCATGCGGGTGCAGGAGAGATTCACATGCGTCCCATTCTGGATTTGAAGAAGGCTGAAGATGTGGAGGAGTTCTATCAGATTTCCCTGGCTTCGGCCAAACTGGTAAAGAAGTACCAGGGTTCCTTATCTGGGGAGCACGGGGATGGAAGAGTAAGAGCAGCCTTTATCCCGCTGATGGTAGGAGAAAAGAATTACGAACTCTTTCGCCGAATCAAATACACCTGGGATCCTCAAAATATTTTTAACCCAGGGAAAATTGTAGATGCTGCTCCGATGAACCAGTTTCTTCGCTACGAGATTGGTATGCATACGCCAGATCCTGAGACGGTATTTGATTTTTCAGCAGCAGGAGGAATCTTAAGGTTGGCCGAGAAGTGCAACGGATCGGGAGACTGCCGCAAACTTCCGGGTTCGGGCGGTACCATGTGTCCTTCTTTTATGGCTACGCGCAACGAGCGCGATTCCGTACGTGGACGTGCGAATACGCTACGGGAGTTTCTGACCCTGGATAAAAAAGATAATGCCTTCGATCATCCTGAGATCAAGGAAGCCTTGGATTTGTGTTTGAGTTGCAAGGGATGCACCGCCGAATGCCCATCCAATGTGGACATGTCGAGCATGAAAGCCGAGTTTTTGTACCAATACCAGAAGACCCATGGGGTACCTTTGCGCTCAAAAGCATTTGGGTACATCAATGAATTGAACCGACTGGGATCCTTGATTCCAGTGGTGTCCAATTTCTTTTTGACCAATTCCTTCACAGGCGGCCTTTTGAAAGCCTTTTTGGGCGTGGCTCCCAATCGTAACCTACCAGAAATTAGTTCGGTGAGTCTGCGCACATGGTATAAAAACAACTATGCCATCCTTCCTGCGCCTGCCAAAATGATCAAGTCCGTGTATTTTTTCGTGGATGAGTTTACCAACTACAACGATACCCAAATCGGAATCAAGGCCATTTCTCTGCTCAAGAAGTTGGGCTATGAGGTCAAGGTAGTCGATCACGAGGAGAGTGGGCGTTCTGCCCTTTCCAAAGGATTGCTCCTCAAAGCCAAAAAGCATGCTGAGGCCAATGTCCGGGTGTTTGAAAAGTTGATCGATGGGACTACCCCGTTGATCGGCTTAGAGCCTTCTGCAATCTTAAGTTTCCGTGACGAGTATCCACGAATTGTAGGCCCTGAATGGGTGGAAGGAGCGAAGAAACTTAAGTTTCACGTGCAGTTGATCGATGAATTTTTGGGTAAGGAAGTTGCTGCTGGCAATATCAAATCCGAAGAATTTACAACGCGTGCCGAAAAAATCAAGTTGCACGGGCACTGCCATCAGAAGGCACTTTCTTCGCTTTCTTGGACACAAAAGATCCTTTCCCTACCTGTCAACTATGTGGTAGAAACTATTCCTAGTGGATGTTGTGGCATGGCTGGATCCTTTGGCTATGAGGCTGAGCATTACGAGGTCTCTCAACAGGTTGGGGAGTTGGTCTTGTTTCCTGCCGTGCGAAAGGCTGAGGTGGATACGCTGATCGCTGCACCTGGTACCTCCTGCAGGCACCAGATAGCAGATGGAACAGGGAGAAAGGCTTTACACCCCATTGAAATCTTGTGGAATGCCTTGAAGCGATAAGCCAATAAAGGCCGTCTCGTTTCCTATTTCGGTTTTCCTAAGTTTGACAATTTGTGTCAAAAAAATGAGTTACCAATCCATTTGGATCTAGGGTTTCCTATATTCGACTTGAAAATTTTTTCTATGGCAAAACCCTTTCTACTCTACAGGTCTTCAGCAGGTTCGGGGAAGACGTACACACTCACCTTGGAATACCTCAAGTTGGCCTTGAAAAATCCCCAATCGGGATATCGGCAAATTTTAGCCGTGACCTTTACCAACAAGGCCACTCAGGAGATGAAGGAGCGGATTGTGGCTGTATTGGAGCGATTGAGTCAATCCGTTAACCCAGCGGAACCTTTGGATAAGGAATTGATGGATCAGTTGGGTTTGGATGCACAGCAGTTGATGGTGCGCGCTCATTCGACCCTCCTTCATGTGTTGCACGGGTATGGTCATTTTGCGGTGAGCACCATTGATTCTTTCTTTCAGAAAGTGATTCGCTCTTTTGCTAGAGAAATGGATCTGCAAGCCAAGTTTGACTTAGAAATGGATACCGATGCCGTCTTGGATAAGTTGGTGGACCGCATTGTAGAAAAGGTTGCTGAGGATCAGACGCTACGAAGTTGGTTGATCGACTATGCTGAAGAGCAGTTGCTGGATGGGAAATCCTGGGATATTCGCGTAGGAATTAAAGGATTGGGTAAGGAGATTTTTCAGGAACGGTTTAAGGCATTCCGTGCGGTTTTCCAAGAAAGTGTGGGTCAGGAGGGATTTTTACCCGAACTCAAAGCACAGATTTCTCGTGTTCGTCAGGCACTGATTGTGGAGGGGAAGGCGCAATGGCGGCAAGCAGAAGCTATTCGAGTCCAATTTGGATTGGATTGGACTGATTTTAAAAACGGAAGCAACAGTTTTGCTAAAAAGTTTGGAACATTAGGCAATCCGAAATTGCCCATCCCTGAACTTACTCCAATCATGATGCGGGATTTGCCGGAGGTGAGTAATTGGTTTACGAATAGATCACCACATGAGGGGGCGATTCGGAATGCTTTTGACGCAGGATTGGGGGATTTGCTACGCACTTGGCCCGAAAAGTTGAAGATCTGGAATACCTACACCTCTCTTCAGAAGAACCTCAATGCCTTTGGGGTGTTCCGAAATCTACTTTTTGAATTACGCGATTTGAAAGATGAGGAGGGAATATTGCTGATTTCAGACGTGAATGACTTTTTGGCCGAGATCACTCGGGAAAATGAAGCCCCTTTCTTGTATGAAAAAATCGGAAATCAGTACCAGCACTTTTTAATCGATGAGTTTCAGGATACCTCCGAATTCCAATGGTCAAGTTTCAAGCCCTTGTTGGAAAACTCCTTGGCTTCGGGAAATACCAATCTATTGGTCGGGGATGTCAAGCAATCGATCTACCGCTGGCGAGGAGGAAAACTAGAACTTTTGCTATCCGAAGTGCAAGAGCAGATTCATCCAGATTTTGTAGAAGTCAAGAATCTCAGTGTCAATTACCGCAGTTTGCCGGGCATCATTGCCTTCAATAATTCGGTCTTCGAGCAATTACCCGGAGTAATGGAGCGGGGTATGGGGAACCATTACGAATTGGATCCTGAAAACAAGTTATCCCTTGCTTTTGAAGGCGTTGCACAGGGGGTTCCTGCAAAGAAAAAAGAGGCGTCTTTCCAAGGAAAAATCCATTTTGAGTTCACTGAAAAGAGTAGTTCAGAAAAGATCCAAGAGGAAGAAAATGAGGAAGAGGAGGGCATAGAACTCGGAGTTTTGGAAAGACTCCCTGAATTGGTGATGCAATTGCAGGACCAGGGCTATGCCTTACGGGACATTGCTTTTTTGGTGCGAACCAACGTTCAGGGGGCTATTTTGGCTGATCGTTTTATGGAGGTGCAGCAGGAATTAGCGGGTTCGGACTACCGCTTCGATGTCCTTTCTGAAGAATCCTTGTTTATCGATAAATCCATAGCGGTGAAGTGCGTGGTAGGATTTTTGACCTATTTGAGTGATCCGTCTGACCGAGTGGCCTTGAAAACACTTTGGCAATTTTATGCTTTGGTTCACGACATTCCCTTAAGTCACGAGTTGTTTTTCATTGGGGGTATACCCACTGAGTTACAAGAAAAGGAAAAAGAATTGGTGGCCAGGCAATCGAGTTTCCAACAGATGCCCTTGATGGAATTGGTGGAGCAGGGGCTAACTTTTCTCGGCCTGACGCAAAAGCAATTGGATCTCAGTTACGTTTCTGGATTCAAGGAGGCAGTGTTTGATTATGTAAAAAAGAATCGAGCGGACCTACTTGGCTTTTTGAACTGGTGGGAACTCAATAAGAAGAAGCGGACCGTAAAAATACCCGAAGATCACGATGCGATGCGCATTTTGACCTTCCATAAGTCCAAAGGACTTCAATTCAAAGTGGTCATCATGCCCTTTTTAGATTGGGGTATTGTTTCCTCAGGTCTGCAGGCCACTACTTTATGGGCTCCATTTGAATCGGAGAATGGAGTGCAGACAGTGGTTCCGCTGACCCACCAAACTCTTTTGAAAAACAGCCAATTTGCTGATGCATACAATGAGGAAGTTCGTTTGTCCTATTTGGATTCACTCAATATGCTCTATGTAGCCTTTACTCGTGCGGAGGAGGCTCTTTTTGGTTTTGGTACCTATTCGATCTCAAAAACAAAAAAAGAAATTTCGCCCACCCGTACAGGTAACCTATTGTATACTTTGTTTTCAGGAGGATTTCAATTGGTTGAAGGATCAAGTTCCTCATGGGATTCAGTGACTAATACCTTTGATTGGGGAAATTGGCCTGCTGTGATTTCAAATGATAAAGGCGAAGTTGCAGAAGTCCCATCGCTTCGTTGGGACTGTATGGATTGGAAGTCCAAATTGCAAACCAAAACCTATCCTTGGGATTTTTCACCTGAGGGCATTCGGGCACGGGAGCAGCGAGATTTTGGAGTAATTGTTCATGCAATTTTGGCCGAAGCAAAAGGCCTGGAGGATGCGTCACGTTTGGTGAAAGAATACTATGTAGAGGGTAGATTGGATTTAGAAAATGCTGTGCAAGTGAAGGGGAAGTTGGAACAAGTTTTTTCGAATCTTGAAGTAATGAAATGGTTTGATCCCAACTTTTCATCCTTCACTGAACAGGGGATTTTATTGCCAGGAGGTGCTCAAAAGCGTCCTGATCGAATCTTGATTGGGAAAGATGAGGTGATTGTGATTGATTTCAAAACTGGGGTCAAACGTGAAACACATGCGCATCAGGTCTACGAATACATGTCTTTGGTGAAGACCCTGACCCAACTTCCTGTCAAAGGATATCTCTGTTACCTTGAACCTACTGAAATTATTGCGTTATGATCCCTTTTTTGAAAGAAACAGCCCAACAACTTTTAGAATCTGGAAGGGATTTGAAAGATCTTCAGGTGGTCTTGCCCAATCGCCGTGCAGGCTTATTTTTTACCAAGTACTTGGGGGAATTGATTCAGCAACCCGTTTGGATGCCTGAGGTAATTACTATTGAGCAACTCGTGTATCAATTGGCGGGAAATACACCCACAGATGACCTTACTTTGGTCTTTGAACTCTATGAGGAGTACCGCAGCCTGCAAAAGGATGCGGAGCCTTTTGATCGGTTTTTCCATTGGGGGGAGTTGATCTTGAAGGACTTCAATGACTTGGATCAATTTCTAGCTCCAGTAAAACAAGTGTATGCCCATCTAGCGGAAATCAAGGAATTTGAGTCGGACTTGAGTTTCCTCACCGAAGAGCAATGGGCGCTAATCGCTCAGTTTTGGAAGGCATTTGAGCGTCAGAATGAAACAGAGCAAGAACGCTTCCTCAAGTTTTGGCAAATTCTTGGGTCTCTTTACGAAGGATTTCAAGAGCGACTCCAAAAATCAGGATTGGCCTATGGAGGGCAGTTGTATCGACAAGTGGCTACCACTACCGATTCCATTGTTCAGCCTGACAAACAGGTGATTTTTATTGGTTTCAATGCCTTTACGCTTGCCGAGGAGAAGATTATCACTCATTACATTGCCGCTTTTGGGGCCGAGATTTTTTGGGATGTAGATGCCTATTACTTGGAAGATCCCCTGCAGGAGGCTGGCTTGTTTTTCAGAGATTACATCAAGAACCCAGTCTTGGCTAAAACATTCCCGGAGCGGATTCCTGCAGAAATCCAAAAGAAAGGGCATCAAATTCATACGCATTCCATCCCCTTAAAAACCAACCAGGCCAATCTTGTAGGTAAACTCTTGGAGCAAGTGGGGCCAAATGAACCCTTGGAAGAAACTGTCATTGTATTGCCAGATGAGCAAATGCTTTTTCCTGTGCTGCATCAGTTACCGGAGGTAATCACCAAACTCAACGTCACGATGGGATATCCCATGCGAAATGCGCCGATTTATGCGTTTTTGGATGCGGTTTTGGATTTGCAACGTCATGCCAAGGTCAAAGAAGGACAGGTTACTTTTTACCACAAACCCGTATTGGATCTTCTGGCTTATTCGTATTTGCAAGCAGCGGAGGTGGATTGGGCTGCAGATGCGGCTAAGAAAATCCAAACTGAGAATTGGGTCGATGTACCAAGGGAGTTAGTCAGCAAGGAAAACACGCTTTTTGGTTTGGTTTTTCAGAAGGTAAATGGAGATTCCCTTTTGGAGTACCTGATTGCAATTATCAAGCATTTGGCAAAGGAGTTGCAAGAGGATCCTACGCAAAAGAGTTACTTGTTTCAAGCCTTTAAGCAACTGAATCGAGTCGCTGAAATATTCAGCGCTACTGGAAGCAAGGGTTTAAAGGTCGAGTTTTTGCTCAATTTATTTCGAAAACTTTTCCGGGATCTCAAGTTGCCCTTTGAAGGGGAGCCACTTCAAGGTTTGCAAGTGATGGGGGTATTGGAATCTCGTAACCTGGATTTCAGACGGGTGATCATTTGTGACGTAAATGAAGGGAGTTTTCCTCCTGGGGGTGGAATTCAATCCATGATTCCAATGAATCTTCGTAAGGCGTTCCGCCTGCCTGTTCAAGAGCAAAACGATGCCATCTATGCCTATACCTTTTACCGCTTGCTGCATCGGGCAGAAGAAGTGCATTTGATTTATACCACCGCTGGGGAGCAAGGTAAGGCCAGTGAAATGAGCCGCTTTGTCCAACAGATGCGGGTAGAATTACCGATTGCAGCACCAGAATCGGTATTGGTACCTGTGAATCTTACCCCGAATCAACCGATTACACTTACCAAGACTCCTGCCATGCTGGCGATTTTGTCTCGGTATTTTAAGCCCTTGGGAGATGGGGAAGCTGAAAAGAAATTTTCGGCATCGGCACTCAATATGTATTTGGATTGTAGGCTACGCTTT
>JACCEB010460631.1_pt1 | contig 15885 bp, 16 predicted proteins | sample 7454761 | NCBI WGS metagenome assembly JACCEB01 (sample SAMN15323454, study PRJNA562643) | freshwater metagenome | isolation source: river surface water | place: USA:Blue River Watershed | collected 2017-08-18 | reverse complement strand
GAAGTGGACGGGGTCTTTGTTCAAATCGGGCTCGTTCCCAACTCTCAGTTCGTAAAGGATCTGGTGGATGTCACGCCAAGTGGGGAGATCGTGGTCGACTCAAAAGGCCGTACCTCGCTGAGTGGCGTCTACGCTGCAGGCGATGTCACGACGATTCCGTTCAAACAGATCGTGATGGCGATGGGTGATGGCGCCAAGGCTGCCCTCACCGCTTTTGAAGACCGAATGCGCGAAGGGGCTTAAGGAAAGTCAGGCGCTCTGTTGAGAAGTTCTGCGAGAAGGTCCAAGTCCACTTTTCCTGCGAGACTTCGCTTCCCCAAGCCGAGAAGCTCGTCCTGACAAGGCTGAGGACCCAAGGGATTCAGCAGAAAGACGGGCTTTCCTAGCGCATAGGCAAAAGCGATCTCCATGAGCGTGTTGGCGCCGATGTAACCTTCGACTCCGTGCTTGGGCTCATTGACCACGAGGATGGCCTGAGAATTTTTGATCTTTTCCAGATGCGCATCGATGTAGATTTTTTTCTGCGCACGCTTTTGATCCAAAGGCAGCTCCGCGTAGTTGAGCTTTCCTTCTTCTGACTCGGGAAGGCAAACCTTCCATCCGCCCTCTTCCAAAGACACGGCGATTTCTTTCATGCGCGGGTAAAAAACCATGGAGCCGCAAAGAGCGATCGCCGGAGTCAAAGTCAGGGCCTCCTTGTGAGGTTTTCAAGCCTGAACGGGGCTTGAAGAGACTTCCGTCTAGCATGCGTCTAACATGCCCCGCAAAGCCGCCCAAGGGGCCCTAGACGCGTCCCCCATTTGTTGTTATTCCGCGGAACATGAAAAAGATGGGGTTGTGGGCAGCTTTCCTTTTCCTCCTCACTTCAAACGCGGAGGCGTTCCAGTTTGAGAAGACACTGGCAAACTTTGGCCGTGAACGGGGGAGACCTGGAGTCGCCGCGATGGTGGTCCGAGAGGGAAAGCCCATTTTCTGGCAGGGCTACGGCGAGACGACCTCGCCTCAGGGAAGCCGCCCCATCAGTACTGCTACCCTCTTCAACTTGGCTTCGGTGTCCAAGCAGTTCACCGCTTATCTCGCATTAAAGCTGGAAGCAAAGAAGCTGCTTCGGCCTCAGGACTCGATCCGGCGAGTTTTGACCGAGCTTCCGGCGCTCTACGAGCCCATCACGATTGAGCACCTGATTCACCACACTTCTGGACTCCCAAACTATCTGGATTCCCAGTGGGGTCTCTGTACGGGAACGAATCCCGTTCGAAATTCTGAGGTTTTGCGTTTCCTGAAGATGGAATGGCAGAAGCTAGAGTTCACTCCAGGTAGCCAGTTCCGCTACTCGAACACCGGATATGTCCTTCTTTCGGAAATTGTTTCGCGCCTATCTGGGAAAAGTTTTCCTGAGCTCATGAAAGCGGAAATTTTTACGCCGCTCGGGATGGATTCTAGCCAAGTCTTTACCAGCGAGACGCAGAGCCAAATCAAGCACCGCGCCTATGCACGCAGCGCTTGGCCGTTTTTTGAGCTTCAGCCCACTGATGTTTGCGATGACGTGTTTGGAGACGGCGGCGTTTATTCCTCACTTCAAGATTATGCGATCTGGACCCGAGAACTCGAGCATCCGACCCTTCTTCCGGCAGATCTTCATCAAAAGCTGTTTCAAGCTGCAAAGCTCCCCGATGGCTCATCGACTGAATACGGGTACGGATGGGTGATTCAAAACTTTCCGCGCATCGGAAAAATGATTGTGCACTCGGGAGCTTGGCGTGGGCACCAAGCTCGAGCTGCATTTCACCCGGAGTCCAAAACCTGGGTCGTGCTCTTCTCGAATTATGAGGGCGTCGATTTAGTTGCTCTAGGACGCCAGATGATGAGCGAGATGGTGCCGTAGCTCGGCCTGACTGAGGGGGGGGGCCTGGGGATGGTGCTGCGACTCCAGCCCTTCTTCAGATGTCTTTTTTGTGTCTTTCGAGCTCTCAAACTGAAACCGATTTGATCTGAGGCGCAGGAAATCGCCACTTTCCCGGTGATCAGGAATTCATCGGCGGTTTCATCTCGATTTTATCGACAACTCAGCCCCTGAAAAGACACAAAAAAGACATCTGAAGAGTGGTGCTAGCCAGGCGACGAGCCAGCCCCTGCGGGCGTCGTTCATCGAGTCGGCGGGACCCGAAGCGCTGCCCGACCGGCAAGCGAAGACGGGCCGCGAAGCGCATCGAACCTTTTGCCGCTGGCAAAAGGCGTGACAGAGCAAAGCTCTGGCGCGTCCCCGGGCATGGTGCTGAAAATAAAAAAGCCCCTGAGCGTAGGCTCAGAGGCTTTTTTATTTGGCGTCCCCACGGGGATTCGGCCACTTCTTCTCCTCGCTTCACGCTCGTCGAATGCGTGGCCTCCCCTCAAAAAGCTAAGTCACACATCCTGTGTGACTTGCCTCGTCGCGCTCTCCAATGGAGAGCACGCCGCCGCCGCTTTTTTCGCTTCGAATCCCCGCAGGAAACCTCTCGACTCAAAAACAAAAAAGCCCCGATCCGAAGACCGAGGCTTTTTTGTTTTGAATTAAAATGGCGTCCCCACGGGGATTCGAACCCCGGTTACTACCGTGAAAGGGTGGTGTCCTAGGCCTCTAGACGATGGGGACGCATCACTCGAGGTGTGAAAGGGGAATTAGCAGCGACTGCCTTGGTTTGCAATCCGTTTTTTCACGCGCTGCAGCCACAGCCCATGCTTCCATCAGCCGCAGGTCACGCTTCCATCAGACGCAGACGGTGACTGAGGCCACTGAGTGAGTCCCGTGGTTCGAGCACGTCATTCAAGCCCGACCTTCCGCCAAATCCTGAAAGCGCTCGAAAATGGCCTGATGGGTGGGAACCGGAATGCCCCAGCGCTGCCCTAGGCGCGCCACTTCCCCATTTAACCAAGGAATCTCGGTCGGCCTGCCCGCCTCGAGATCTTGCCAAGCTGAATTCCGGTTCGCAGCCGTACGGCGAATGGCTTCCCAAACCCCATTCACTTCCGACTCCTCGTCCCACTCCACCCCAAGCGAACGAGCGAGTTCCAGAGCCTCAAAAAGCAGGTTTTCAACCTGCTCTCGCAGTTCAGCTTTCTCCAGCACCTTGCCATTAGGTACTTGAGCCAACGCGCAAACCGCATTCAAAGACACATTCAGAAGCGCTTTTCGCCACTCCAACTCCGACCACCCTTGCGCGCGATCACTGATTTCCTGGCCCGAGGCCTCGAGCGCCTGAAGAAAATGATCTAAGCCCAGCCAAGCTTGGCGAGCCACTTCCACATCGGCGGGCGCAAAAGGCGCAGCTCGGAGCTCTTCCGCCACTTCGATGCGCCCCTGACCTCTCAGCTCGACGTCGTCGAGTCCGCGAGCCACGGCCCCAAACCAGCAAGTCGCCCTGACGTAGACGCCTTGAGGCCAGCCCCGGAAAGCTCGATCGGCCGCCCCTAAGCCGTTCTCACACAAAATGACGAGCTGGCCCGGGTTCAGACACGGACTGACCTCTCGAAGCACCTGCTCGGTCTGAAATGCTTTCACGGTCAAAACAACCACTGTATCGGGATCGACTTTTTGACCTGCCTCGGCGTGAACCCGAGGGGACAAGGCCTGGCCTGATTCCAGTCCTGAAATCTGCACCCAAGCCGGATCGGCGGTCCTGGGCTCACCCAGGTGACCGGGGCGAACCCAACGGGCCACTGCAGCTCCTGCGCAAGCCAAACGGTAGGCAATCACCCGCCCGACCGCTCCGTTGCCCAGGATCAGAAATTTCATTTGAGGTGGTCCAAACCCTGGCTCTGGTCCAGCGCCGCAAGATCCGTGTAACCGCCGATCAAGCTCTCGCCCGCAAAAATCTGGGGCATGGTCTTTAGGCCCGAGCGCTCAAAAAGCTTGTCCCACATGGCATCGTCGTCATCGGCGACGCGAACTTCTTCGAAAGCCACCCCGCGCGTTTTCAGCAGCTGCTTGGCGCGCTCGCAGTAGGGGCAGTGGTTCATAGTGTAGACGGTGACTTTAGCCATAAGAAAACCTCGCCTCTGATTGTTCTCGAATCTTTGAAGAAAATTCAAGCCCGGGCCGGTCGGCTGTCTCAGGAATCCTTAAGTCTGACGAACCTGCCCTTTTCGGGTCAGCCCCACCAAACACACTTCCCTGCGATTAGCGGGAAGCTGGGTCACCCGCACTCGGGTCAAGCCCATGGCTTTCAGGTGCTCTTTCCAATGAGGAATTTCCGAAGCGAATGACCACTGATTCAGCTTCACGGTCAAAATCACGCCCAAAAGCGACTCGGGCATCCGGGTGACCAGGCGATCGACCTGGAAAAGCGACACTCGGGGCTCGACGTTCATATCAAGCAAAAGCCAGTCCACGCGCTCGGGGAGCGATTCGCGAGGCACCTGGGCCACGACGTCTCGAATGTGCTGAAAATAAGGGCGATCGCGGTATTCAAACACCCGAGGGTGCATCTCGCCCGGGTCAATTCCCACGACATTCACTCCCCTGCGAAGAAGCGCGTAAGTTGCGCCTCCCGGGGCACTGCCGATTTCGACGGCCGTGTCGCCTGTGCGAACTGAATAACCTGACCAGGCAATCGATTCCTCGAGCTTTAAGTAAGCGCGCGACGGGGAATCCTCGGGTAGCTCGACCGGATAGCGCCCGCCGGGCCAAGCACTTCGCCCTTTGGCTTGCCGGTAAGCCCCCACCCAAAGCTGGCCTTCCTCGACCACGGCACACTCTAAAACCCATTGATCAGCCTGCGCAGGCCCTGAGAAGTCGGGCTCGTCCGTCAGACGCCCGCCTGAGGCCTCCACCAGGGCTTTCCAGTCGGCCCGAAGAAGCTCGGCCCACTTTTGAACCCAAAGCCCGCGCTCGTAACCCAGGGGTTCTTCGCCCGGCGCGTACTGCTCGCGTTCGGCCAAATGAAGCTTCCAGCGGCGGCCTTGAGCCGACGATGCGTACTGTTCGGCTTGAAACCAGCCCGGAATAGCCTGCAGAAGCTCGTCTACTCTCGAAACTCGCCCCAAGCTCAGACCCCAACTCCGGGCAAATACCCAACCGGGGTTAAAATCCATCCCCAGAGTTGCTTCGCTGGAGGCCACCTTGAACGTGACAAAGCCTGGACGCGAAAAAGCGAAGCGAAGCTCGGGGTTCATCCGAGCCACCTCAGCCTTCAGTGCTTTTTCAGCACCTGCCTGGCAAAGGGCATAAACGTGAGCCGACTGCATGGTGACTACCGCGTTAGCACGAAGTGGGCTAAAAAACCCGTATGGAAACCCTGGGACTCCGCCACGCAGCCCTTTACGTCCGCGATCCTCAAGCCTCGAAAGCTTTCTATGTGAAAGTCATGGGCATGACCGTGGAATGGGAACCGGATGCCGATAACGTGTATCTGACTTCGGGTGGCCAGGACAATTTGGCCATTCACCGTCGTTCGGACGAGGCAATTCCCGCAGGTTCCGATGAGTTCGGCTACGGCCCGGCCCAGCGCCTAGACCACTTGGGCTTTGCGCTCCCGACGATCGAGTCGGTCGACGCTTGGTACGAGCGGGTCAAGGGCCACGGGGCAAAAATTCTTCGCGACGTGAAAACTCATCGCGACGGGGCTCGCTCATTTTACTTCGCGGACCTAGACGGAACCATCATTCAGGTCATCTACCATCCGCCGATTGCAGCTCGTGCTGCCGCGAAGTAATCGCGGTCCGTTTTAGAGCGAAATCTCCAAGCCCGTTTGCTCGCGAAGGACCTTCCCCAGCGTGGAGAACAACTCTTGGCCCTGCCCTTTGTCGTCCACCCATTGGCCATTTTGCCAGTCAAAGTGAATGGCCGTCCCCAGGACCGCCATGGCCAGCCAAAGCTGACGAACCGAAGGCTGCGCACTGAGAATGATTTTGGCGCCCCGGGAAAGCTTCAAAGTCAGGACCCCGCTGCTTTGCTCGACTTCGATCACATCCGGATCGACGGCATCTAAGGCCTTCTCAATCCGCGCCACGGCCGCATGTTGCTGTTTCCGGAATTCCACTTCAGTGAAAGAGGGATCGAAAGCCATGCGTTCGATATGGTCAAGATCACCCCTTCCGTCAATCGCCATCTCGGATTAGAGTCCGGCCCATGACTCAAACTCAATCGGCGACTTCGACCCTTCCCCCTAACGCCTGCCCTTGCTGCTCGGGCGCTCCTTTGGACGCTTGCTGCCTGCCTATCCTGAAAGGCAAGCGCAAGGCCGAGACCGCCGAACAACTTTTGCGAGCGCGCTACACCGCCTTCACGCGCGTTGAAACCGATTACATCTTGGCCACCCACCACTCGCGCACCCGCGGCGACATCAAGCGCGAGGAAGTCGAAGACTGGGCAAAGAACAGCGAGTGGCTGGGCCTGGAAGTTCAAAAGATGGCAGGTGGACAAGCGACCGACACCGAAGGCCAGATTATTTTCCTCGCGAAGTACCGCGCCGACGGCAAAGAGCAAGAACACTGGGAACACAGCTTTTTCGAAAAAGAAAACGGCGAGTGGCGCTTCCTGGATGCTCAAGGCCTGCAGCAAGGCCCCATCCGCCGCAACGAGCCCAAAGTGGGACGCAACGATCCCTGCACCTGCGGCAGCGGAAAAAAATTCAAGAAGTGCCACGGCGCCGCTTGAGCACTCGCAGCAAAGCAGCGAACTAAGCTGACTGCCAGAACCAGTCGCACGAATGCTGCAACGGCCGGGATGTGCGGCGACGAAACATCCTGGCTTTGCTTCCCTTCGTTCTGACCTTTAGCTTGGGCTTGGCTCACGCAGAGCCGCTGGAGCGCGCCAGCCGCACGTTCCAGGCAGCTTCTCGCACAGCGATGCCCTCGGTTGTGACGATTGAAGCCGAGCGCTCGGGCCAGAACGGCAGCAGTATCGGCTCAGGCGTGGTGCTTCGTCCCGATGGCATGATCCTCACCAATTCCCACGTCATCGAGCAGAGTCGCCGCATCCGCGTCACTCTGGGCGACCAGCGGAAATTTACAGCCAAGCTCATCGGCTCAGATCCCCAAACCGATGTGGCCGTCGTTCAGATTACTCTCGAGAAATCCGCTTCGCCTCTCGTTCCTGTGCGCTTTGCGAATTCGGATGCAGTCGAAGTGGGCGACTGGGTGATCACGATCGGTAATCCGTTTGGGCTCGCTCGCTCCGTGACGGCAGGCATTGTCAGCGCCAAAGGGCGCGGGCGCTTGGGAATCCACGACATCGAGGACTTCATTCAAACGGATGCGCCCATCAATCCCGGAAATTCAGGCGGGCCGCTTCTGAATCTCAAGGGCGAAATGATCGGACTCAATGCTGCGATCTTTTCAAAAACCGGCGGATTCATGGGAATCAGTTTTTCGATCGCCTCGAACCTGGTGAAGAAGGTCTCGGATGCGATCCTGACCGATGGAAAAGTGAGGCGCGGGTTTTTAGGGCTTTCCGCGCAGGATTTAGACACGGAGCTTGCCCACTACTTTGCAGCGCCCGACACTCTGGGGGCACTCGTGAACCGCGTGAATCCCCAAGGGCCGGCAGCGCGCGCTTCACTTGAGCCGGGCGACGTGATCATCCGCTGGGCAACGCGTCCGGTGCGAGATTCTCTGGATCTGAAAACCCAAGTGGGAGGCACCGAGCCTGGAAAAAAAGTCCAGCTGGAGTGGCTCCACCGAGGCGAAAGAAAAACCGCCTGGGTGGAAGTGGCCGAATCCCCACAGAGCCGCCAAGAGCGCGCAGGCCAAGTGGCACCCGAAGAAGCCCTTCCTCCCGAACTGAATCATGCGCAGGCAGGCATGGGCGTCGAGGACATCCCTTCTGAGCTCGAAGCTCTGATTGGCCTGAAGCGCGGAGAAGGCGCTTGGGTGGTCCGTGTGGAAGGCGGGAGTCCTGCTGCAGAAGCCGGAATTTTGCCAGGTGACGTGATCTTGGCTTTGAACCAAATCAGCGTGAAATCCGCCTCACAATTCAAGAAGCTCACTCGCGAACACCCGCTGGAAACCACCTGGCTCATCACTCTTCAGCGCGGAACCGAAGGAAACCGCGCTTTCGTGGTGATTAGCAAGCCGCGCCCTGATCCGACAGACGCCCCAAAAGAAATCGGCCGCTGACCCAGTGGGACAGCGGCCGAAAAGAGTTGGTCTGTAAAAACCGCTTCGATCAAATCGCTTCGAAGCGATCCAAGTTCATGACTTTGGTCCAAGCCCGAGCGAAGTCACGAGCGAACTTCGCTTTGCCATCGTCCGAAGCGTAGACCTCAGCGATGGAACGAAGCTCGGAATGCGAACCAAAGATCAAGTCCACCGGAGTGGCCGTCCACTTCAGTGCACCCGACTTACGATCCGTGCCCTCGTACAGGCCTTCTTGTTGCGCCGATTTGCGCCACTGAGTCGACATGTCGAGCAGATTCACGAAGAAGTCATTGCTGAGCGTTCCAGGACGATTCGTCAACACGCCGTGTTTAGAACCGCCCGCATTGGCACCCAAAGCTCGCATGCCGCCGACCAAAACCGTCATTTCAGGCACGGTCAGAGTCAGCATATTCGCCCGATCCACCATCGCGTCGGCCGGGGAGAAGTAGCTTCCTTCACCATAGTAGTTCCGGAAAGCATCTGCTTTAGGCTCCAAGACCGCGAAAGACGCCACATCGGTCATGGCTTGAGTTGCGTCGGTACGGCCCGGCTTGAAGGAAACTTCTACCTTCTGACCTGCCTTTTTCGCTGCTTCTTCGACTGCTGCAGTGCCACCCAAAACGATCAGATCGGCGAGTGAGACTTTCTTCCCATCCGAACGACCCGAGTTGAAATCCTTCTGAATGGATTCCAACTTCGCGATCACCGTGGAGAGCGCCTGGGGGTCGTTGACCTCCCAGTCTTTCTGCGGAGCCAGGCGAACCCGAGCTCCGTTTGCGCCACCGCGATAATCCGTGCCCCGGTAAGAAGCTGCGGAAGCCCAAGCCGAACGAACCAGATCGGAGATCGACAGGCCTGATGCGAGGATCTTGGATTTCAGCTGAGCGATCTCGGTCGAGCCGATCAACTTGTGATCGACGGCCGGCACGGGATCCTGCCAAACGAGAGATTCTTTCGGAATCTCTTTGCCCACGTAACGTACGCGAGGACCCATGTCCCGATGGGTGAGCTTGAACCAAGCTTTAGCAAAAGCCAGCTCGAACTCTTTCGGGTTATCCAAGAAACGCTTAGAAATTTCGCGATAGCTCGGATCCATTTTCAAAGCCAAGTCCGTCGTGAACATGATCGGAGCGTGGCGCTTAGTCGCGTCATGCGCATCCGGAACCACGTTCGCGGCTTGCCCGCCTTTGGGAACCCACTGAGTCGCTCCTGCAGGGCTCTTGGTCTTTTCCCAGTCGAAGGCGAAAAGATTGGCGAGATACTGCGTGGTCCACTGGGTCGGGCTTGCCGTCCAAGCGCCCTCAAGGCCGCTGGTGATGGTGTCGCCGCCCTTGCCGGTTCCACACTTGTTCTTCCAGCCGAAGCCTTGCTCTTCAACCCCTGCAGCTGCAGGCTCAACACCGACGCACTTCGAAGGATCGGCTTTGCCGTGGGCTTTACCGAAAGTGTGACCTCCGGCGATCAAAGCGACGGTTTCTTCGTCGTTCATCGCCATCCGGCCAAAAGTCTCGCGAATGTCTTTCGCCGCGGCCAAAGGATCGGGGTTGCCGTTCGGGCCTTCGGGATTGACGTAAATCAAGCCCATCTGAACTGCAGCCAACGGTTTGTCGAGTTTACGATCGCCTTTGTAGCGCTCGTCAGCCAGGAACTTTTTCTCAGGTCCCCAGTAAACGAGATCGGCTTCCCAATCGTCTGTGCGACCGCCGGCAAATCCGAAAGTCTTGAAGCCCATGGTTTCAAGAGCCACGTTGCCCGTCAAAACCATCAGGTCAGCCCACGAGATCTGATTCCCGTATTTTTTCTTCACGGGCCAAAGCAAGCGGCGGGCTTTGTCCAGGTTCGTGTTATCCGGCCAGCTATTCAGCGGCTCAAACCGAAGTTGCCCGCCTGCTGCGCCACCGCGGCCATCGGCCACGCGGTAAGTGCCTGCGCTGTGCCAGGCCATTCGGATGAAGAAGGGACCGTAGTTACCCCAATCTGCCGGCCACCAATCCTGTGAAGTGGTCATCACTTTCTTGATGTCTTTTTTGAGGGCGGCAAGGTCCAATTTCTTGAACTCTTTTGCGTAATCGAAGCTTGCGTCCAAAGGATTAGACTGAGCCGAATGTTGACGCAGAGGAGCCAAATTCAAACGTTCTGGCCACCAAAACTGGTTCGTCCGCACTGCTTCTGCCGCTTGGCCGACTTGAGCGCCGACTAGAGACAAGAGGGCGAGTGCCGCTACTTGGGTCTTATTCACAAAACCTCCTTCATCAGGGTGTTAAAAAAGTCGCGGGAGCGACCCGATCAAATCCGGTAGACCCGATGAAGTCAAGACTTCTTGAACTCGTCAGTCTGACTCAAAAAAAAGGGGTCGGCGGAGATTCACTCCACCGACCCAAGACTCCTTTTTCCTTCTTTTTCGGCTCGACCCTTCAACCCAAGAGGGCCGAGATTCCCAATGTCCCGGTGAACAAGTCCTTCTCCGGCGTGATGGTCAGGTCGGGACGAATCATGAGCGAGATCCTGCGACTCAGTCCCAGCTCGAAGTCACCGCCTGCGTTCGGATAAATCCTCCACAGCGCATTGTCGGTGTTGGACTTCGCACCCAAGTTCAGCACGTTCGCTGCCGATCGGTAAATCAAGTTACCGCCCGTCCGAGCCGAGACCCGGAAAGTGTCGGTGACATTAAAGCCAATCTTCACGTTCAGCGGAAGGATCGCAACGTTCCCACCTCCTTTGAAGTTGCCTTGAGACTGGGCGCCCGAGCCAAAGAAGTCGGCTTTGCCCGTGCCCAAGTGCGAGTACAGGAGACCCAGCGAAGGCCCGACAAAGAATCGAGTCGGCTCATCGCCGAGCGCCGCCTTCGCAATATTCCAGTCGACCGTGAACCCGATCATCGCGCGCGACTGAGCGGAGTTATCCAAGGGGCTATCAAAGACCAAAGCTCCGAGTTGAGGACGGAAAGCCCAGACTTCGTCTTGGAGGACTGTCACGCCCAGCTTGGACTCCTGCATTTGACTGGTCGAGGTATCGGGGCTTGCCGCATTCGCAGCAGCCGACGCCAGGAGCGGCAAAGCCGCCAAGAAACCTAGTAATTTTTTGTTTTTCATTCTGATCACCCTCTCCTTGAGTTTCGGCTTCACACTCCCTTCCGACTGCAACGCACGTTCCAAAAAGACTCCGTCGCTTCTTCTTGCAGATGGCTTCCCGTTTGCCGGCTTTTCTGGAAGGATGCCCCCTTCATGAGCCGAACTCGCCTATCCCGCTGGCTTTCCCAGCTCGAGAAGTTTGCCGACCGACGCTGGTATTTGCCGCTGATGGCGACACTCACAGCGCTCGATTTCTTCATCCTGATTTTGCCGCTGGACGGAATGGTGATGACTTCGGCGTTTCTGCGGCGCCCGCGCTGGTTTGCAACGGCTCTTGGCTTTGCCTTGGGCGCTTGGGTTGGAGGAATGGCGCTCGCCTTAGCGATCAGTCACTGGGGAGAGCCGCTGGTGCAAAGCCTAATGGGTGATGTTCTAGGTTCGCCTTATTGGCTGAAAACGGCTGCTTGGGTCGGCCAGCACGGAATCTGGGCGCTCCTCGGACTGACCCTCACGCCTCTGCCGCTGCATCCGCCGATTGCGATCTGCACGCTAGCCGGCGTGCCTCTGCCCGAGATGGCAGGAATTCTTTTTGTCGGACGACTCATCAAGTACTCGGTGCTTTGCTGGATCTCTTGTCGGGCGCCGAAATTTTTGACCGGAAAAAACTAACGGTCTACTGACAGCACACGACCCAACACGCCCATGGCGCGAGTACGGTTGTTCGCATTCCGCCACCAGCTGGAGGGATGAGGCATGACCTGAACGCGTGCGAGCGCTTCGGCGTTCTCAGCCAGCGCCTGATCGACGAACCAACGGGAATCGTTCCCCAAGCAGACTACCGGCACGCCCGCTTCGACAAAAGGAGCTAGGCGCGCTCGTAAATCTTCTATGGCTTGAACTACCGGATTAGAATTTGCGGGCTCTTTGAAAACGCGTTTGTAGCTCGTGGGTCCGGTCGCTTTCGCAAAACCGAGAGCAGTAGCAGGATCAGCTTCAGCGCCCGTGTGACGAACGATGCCTGGATCGAGCGGGTATTGAACCGCGTTGATCAGCCCGATTCCTAATTCCTGGCAAAGCGGTTCGAGCACCGCACGAGGAGGCATGGGCTTCACTAATATCTCGCGCCCCGAAAGGCGACCCACCGCCGACCACCACTCGCGTCCGGCCATGCCTCGAAACGGAGTGCGCTCTTCCGTCACTTCCGAGGCCACTTCGTCGCGATGTGGACTTTCGCCCACAAAAACGGCGCGCGCTCGTTCCGGTGCGCCGGGAAGAAGGTCGGGAACCCGGAAGCGACTGACATACGCAGCTCGAGCGGGCCAGCCCACTGAGCGCGAACTTCGCCGCGCGGAAGCGCTCAAGCGGGAACCTCGACGACGCGAACGGAACGACCGTTCACTGACAAAGCCCTACGTCCTTGAATGAACGCGACCAGCTCATCGCCAATGATCTGCGAAGCGCCTTGCGAGACCAAGCCTTTTGCAGCCAGCTCGGAAGCAGATTTCGCACCACTGCGGAGAACCGGAAGCAGTTGGTGCGCTGTCAGCAAATGTTTTGCGGCGATGCGGTGCTGATCAGCCAGCATCCCGACAAAGCACTTCATCAGCTCAAGCGCTTGGCCTTCGGCCTCGCTCGGGATGTCAGGTTTTGGAAAACGGGGCAGCTTCACGTCTTCGGCATGAGTCGCTTTTTCCAGCGCTGCCAAAATGGCTTCGCCCGAGTTCTTGAGCTCGCCTTTATTCAAGCCGCGGAAAGCAGACAGATGCTGCATGTCTTTCGGCCGCACATGAGCCAAGTCGACCAAGACCGAATCATCGGCCACCCAGCGCCGGGGCAGGTTCAATTGCCGAACCCGGTCTTCGCGCCACTTCACGAGCTCAAGCAAAGCTGCGTAGCCACGTTTGTCGAGGCGTCCCCCGCGAACCAGCTTCTGGGCCATTTCTTCGGGATTCGATTCGTAGAGTTTCGGATCTTCCCATTTCGCAGAAAGTTCCAAGCCCCACTGCCGACGACCGCTCTGATCGAGGCGCTCGAGAAGCTGTCTTGCCAGCTCAACCAGATGCACCACATCGGCGTGTGCGTATTCTTCGAGCTGCTCAGGCAGCGGACGCACAGTCCAATCGGTACGCGCGTGACCTTTTTTCAAGCTTACATCCATCACGCTCTTCAAAAGGTTCGCGAGCCCTACCGACTCACCAAAACCACACAAAGACGCCGCGGCCGCCGTATCGATCGAGGGCGAGGCGGTGATACCGAAGCTGGTGTAGAGGCACTCTTGGTCGCCTTGTGCGGCGTGAATGACCTTCAAAATCTTCGGGTCGCGAAACACATCGAGCAGCGGTTGAATGCCCGTCTGCACCGGATCCTTGCGACGAAAAACCTTGGCATCAATCAGCCAGGATTCTTCGTCCGAGGCGACTTGAAGAATCTCGACCATCGGGAAAAAGGTGGTCTCGCGGATGAATTCCGTGTCGAAAGCCACCATGTCCTTGCCCTTCAGGTGCTCCACGATCTCGCGGATGCCTTCGGCAGTTTGGACTAATCCTGGGTGACACTTCATCGACGCGTTCCTTCTCTCAAGCAAAATCAGCGACCTCCGGGGTACCCCGCCCGGCCGCCTGAATCAAGCTGCTTGGGAGGGCTTCCGCGGAGGAACTTTCAAGATCAGGATTCGGACAGCCGCGCTGTGACTGGCCAAAAGGAAGTCCTCTTTGCTCGGATCTTCCGAGTAGAGCCGAAACGCGAAGTCCGCGATGGTTCGCGAAGCTTCGCGCTCATTCTTTTGGAATCGCTCGATTTTAATCTTGGAATGCAGCCATTGGAGGCCGTGGTCGCGCACTTCTTCCTTCAAAAAGGGCTTAGAAAGAAGCTCTTCGACGTAATCGCCAAACTCGTCGTCCTCGTGGATCTGGCGTTCCCGGAAGGCATAGACCGTTTCCAGAGGCTCCGGATCCTGGTTTTTTACGGCCAGATCCAGGGTCGCGATTTCGCGCTCATCTGAAAAGTAATCGACCAGCACCGGGCCGTTTTCATCCGATGCGACGGCCAGGGCTACGGTGCCGACTTTCGTCTGGGTGGTGGGAGTCAGGGACATTGGTGGTTTCCTGGTCCTTCTTGAGTTCTCTCTCTTTTCGGACTATTTCAGTCAGGAAATAACCCTCTTAACATTCTCCCCGGTTCCGGTGCTAAATTCAGACCCAATCCGGATGGAAAGCCTTCCCCCACGCCAAGCGCGCTTATTTCCCTACCCCAACCCCTTGAGTGACCGGTTTTCGCCAGAATTTTGGCGGACCCTGCCTCGCACAGCGGGCGTCTATCTGATGAGGGACGCCCAAGGAACGCTCCTTTACGTGGGGAAGGCCAAAAACCTACGCCAGCGGCTCTTGTCCTACCGACGCGCCCGACCCGAGGATGTCTCACGCAAGGTGCTGCGACTGGTTCACCACGTCCATCAGATTCAGTGGGAAGAGCTCGCTGACGAGACCCAGGCCCTACTCCGCGAGAACCAGCTTTTGCGAGAGCTGAAGCCGCCCTACAACCGGGCCAACACCCGGCCTCAGACTTACTTCCTGATCGGCCTGAGGAACCTGGGCGGCGAGATTCGACTGCGCCTGACCACCGAAGCATCGACCCAGGGCGACCTGCTGTTTGGCGCCTTCAAAGGCCGCGGATCGGTCGAAAAAGCTTTCGGCGCACTCCTCCGGTTACTCTGGGCCACCACCTGCCAAGACGCGCGCTGGGAGTTTCCAGCGCCGCTCACTCGCCCCAGGCCCCCGCATCGACTCACCCTGCCGCTGCCCCCTGGCCAGAGCTGGTTTCGCGATCTCAGGCGTTTTCTCGAAGGTAGGGAATCGCCCTTACTTGAGCGCCTTTCCTTGGCGCTTCTCGAGAACGAGTCCATCCCGCGCTTCTTTCATCAGTGGATCGAAGCCGACCTCACGACGCTTCAAGAGTTTCATGAAGGCCGCTTGGCCAAGCACTTGGACCTGCGCCTTCAGAACGGCATTCGAGGCAGGCTGATTGCTCAAGATCAGATCGATGACCTGTTGGTCCTGCAAAAAGACCTCGAAAACCAACGCGCCGCCCCAGCTCCGGATTCCGCTCCTTCTAGGTCCTAAACGCGCTTCGCAACGGTTTCCTGACGGGAAGCACTATTTCTTGGACAAGCCCCGAGGCCTTTCCTAAATCCCGCCTCAATGCTCATCCAAAGCCTGTTGGACCTGGTGGAAAAGTTCCTTCCGATCCTGATTCTGGTTTCCGTGATCGCCTTCGTGCTGCACCGGATTCCGAAAGTGGATCTGGGACACTCGGCAGCTTTCCTGCGGCGCCGCACCCTGAACTGGCTCCCGCTTGGCTTGACCTATGCGTTTCTGTACATGGGACGCTACAACCTGACGGTCGCCAAAGTGGCTCTGGGAAGCCAGATCACAAACGCCGATTTTGGCACCATCTTCGGAATCGGGACTTTCACTTACGGACTGTCTTTCATCATCAATGGACCGCTGGCAGACAAGTGGGGCGGACGAACCACGATTCTGATCAGTGCGATTGGTTCGGCTTTTGCCAACTTAATGATGGGCCTTCTGATTGATTCCGGCCGCACCGACATCGTTCCTGCGCTGACGGGGCTTTACGCCGCAAATATGTACTTCCAAAGCTTTGGCGCCGTTTCGATCGTGAAAGTGAACTCGGCATGGTT
>JACCEB010410552.1_pt1 | contig 15917 bp, 15 predicted proteins | sample 7454761 | NCBI WGS metagenome assembly JACCEB01 (sample SAMN15323454, study PRJNA562643) | freshwater metagenome | isolation source: river surface water | place: USA:Blue River Watershed | collected 2017-08-18 | reverse complement strand
GTGCCATCCAAAGGATCAATGATCCAAACATGGTGACCTTGCTCTGGATTTTTGTGATTGTTAGTTTGACCCGTTTCTTCACCAAGGAAGTCATGGTCAGGGAAAGCGTCTTTTAAAGTCTCGATAATGGCAGCTTCTGCCGCTTGGTCGACTTCAGTGACAAAATCGTTGTGTTGTTTGCGAGTGACCTGAATGCGCTCGCTATTCAACGAGGCTCGGTTGATAATATTTCCTGCGCGACGGGCAGCCTTGATGGCCACATTAAGCATGGGATGCATAGTATTAAAGTAACTTTATAGTTAGCTGTTAAGTAACTGTTTAGGTAACACAACGAATTGGAGAAGAGCAATGTCCAGCGATCAAGCTGCACGACGAAAGCAGATTTTAGCCCGAAATGAGGATTCATTGGGAGTTTTGAACCAAAACTGGCCGATCCGTTGGGTCATGATGCGCACCAGCCACCCAGGTAATGTGGGCTCTGCCGCCCGAGCACTGAAGACCATGGGCTTCTCACAATTGCATTTGGTCGAGCCCGCCTATGAATACATGGCTCGCAAAGCCGAAGCCATTTCTCTTTCCAGTGGCGCTTTTGATGTTTTAGAAGCGGCTCAAAACCAAGCCTCATTACTCGAGGCAGTGGGTCCTAGTCAGTTGGTGTTTGGGCTCACCGCCCGCGATCGAGAATTCGGCCCACCCGCGATGGCCTTACCTGAAGCCATCGCTTTGGCGAGCGAGGCCCTTTTGACCGACAAACCGATTGCTTTTGTGTTTGGTACGGAACGCACCGGTTTAGACAATGAAGACCTCAAGCACTGCACTCACCGTGTGTGGATTGATGCGAATCCAAGCTACCCTTCTTTGAATTTGGCGCAAGCCATGATGATTGTGGCGTATTCGATGCGCCAAGGATTGATGGAGGCTTTACAGATTCGGTCCAAGTCTGCGCCGATGGCTAACTTGGGTTCGGGTTCAGCTTCAGTTGAATTAGCCGACCAAACAGCCATCACAGCCATGTTGGAACACTGGCAACAAGGCTTGGAAGCCATCGAGTACTTGGATCCACACAACCCCAAGAAGCTGATGCCCCGTTTGCAAAGTTTGTTTGCCAGAGCTTCTTTGCAAAAAGAGGAAATTGATCTTTTGCGCGGGATCGCGAAACAAATGCTGACACACGGTAAAATCAAGTAATGCCTTTATTCGAACACATTGACTCCATCATTGCCAGAGACCCTGCTGCGCGTACGCGCTTAGAGGTCATGATTTGCTATCCGGGTTTACACGCCATTTGGTTGCATCGCATTGCACACTTTTTGTGGAATATTGGCCTCAAGTTATTGGCACGCATTGTGTCGCACACATCTCGCTTCATCACGGGCATTGAGATCCATCCGGCAGTGGTGGTCGGTAAACGTGTGTTCATTGATCACGGCTTGGGTGTGGTGATTGGCGAGACCACCGTGATTGGGGACGATTGCACGATTTATCAAGGTGTGACCCTAGGGGGTACTTCTTTGTACAAAGGCACCAAACGCCACCCCACTTTAGAAGCCGGCGTGGTGGTGAGTGCAGGCGCGAAAGTCTTGGGTGGTTTTGTGGTGGGCGCAGGCGCTCGCATTGGCTCCAATGCGGTGGTCTTAAAAGCAGTTCCTGCCGGTGCAACCGCTGTCGGTATCCCAGCACGCATTGTTGAAACGACCGACTCTCAACACTCCTTCACGGCCTACGGCATCACGCCCGAAGACATCAGCAATTAATGAATACCCAAGAGTTGGCTTCGCATACGCCAGCGATGCAGCAGTTTTTGCGCATCAAAGCGGAGCACCCTCACTCTTTGGTATTTTTTCGGATGGGCGATTTTTATGAGTTGTTTTTTGAAGACGCTGAGAAAGCCGCTCGCATCCTCGACATCACCTTAACCCAACGCGGTCAATCAGCAGGACAACCAATCAAGATGGCCGGCGTGCCCTATCACGCTGCTGAGCAATATTTAGCCAAATTGGTCAAATCGGGTGAATCGGTCGCAATCGCTGAACAAGTGGGTGACCCTGCTTTATCCAAAGGTCCGGTTGAACGACGTGTGATGCGCGTCATCACACCTGGCACAGTGACTGATTCAGCGCTGCTGAGTGATCGCCAGGACGCTCCTTTGTTGGCGATCGTTCCGAGCAAAATTCCAACTAAGGTTCCAAATAAAAATATGTGGGGCTTGGCCTGGCTCACGATCAGCAGCGGACAACTGAGCTTCACGCAATGTTCACCAGAGGATGTTGCTCAATATCTGGCCCGCATCAATGCAGCCGAATTGCTCTGCCCTTTGGGATCTGAAGAAACCATCAAAAATACCCTGATGGCATCGCAAGGATTGGATGTGCATTTGACCGGACACAATATTCCAGATTGGGTGTGGTCAGCCGATGAAGGCGAGCGCCGTCTCAAAGATTTATTTGCCATGAACAGTCTGCAAAGTTTGGGCTTTGATGATGTAGAAAGTCATGCCTGCACTTTAAGTGCGATTGCGGCCGTGTTGGCCTACGGGGCCAACACGCAAGGTTTAGGTTGGCAAGGAAAGTTGCCTCATATTCAGCGTTGCCAACTCGAAGAAGATGATCAATGGATCGGCTTAGATGCCGCCACTCGTCGCAACTTAGAAATCACCGAGACTTTGCGCGGAGAACCTGATCCAACTTTGTTTTCTTTATTAGACACTTGCCAAAGTGCCATGGGCAGTCGCTACCTGCGCCATGTCTTGCATCACCCTTTGCGCGATCAGAGTTTGGTGAGCCTGCGTCATGAGGCGATTACTTCATTACTGGCGCACCCTTTTGTGCTGCATGACATTCGGGATGCACTGAAAGAAATTGCCGATGTCGAGCGCATCAGTACCCGCTTGGCTTTGGGCTCAGCCAGACCTCGCGATTTAAGTAGTCTGCGCAGCACCTTAGAGAGTCTGCCGGGGATTGCCACACTGATTGGAAAGTTGTCTGAGGCTCCTGGTGGTGCTGGTACTGATTTAGGTAGCCAGTACTTGCAAGAACTGTTCAAGACCTTATCGGCGCCCCCACCTGTGTTGGATCTATTGCAACGGGCGATTGCTCCAGAACCTTCAGCGATCATTCGTGAAGGCGGTGTGATTGCCGATGGCTTCAATACAGAGCTCGATGAACTGCGACGCTTAAGCGATGACTGCGGAGCATTTTTATTGGATTTGGAAGCGCGTGAACGAGCCCGCACTGGCATTGCCAATTTGCGCGTGGAGTTCAATAAGGTCCATGGCTTCTTCATCGAGGTGACGAATGGTCAAACCGACAAAGTGCCCGAAGACTATCGTCGTCGCCAAACCTTAAAAAATGCCGAACGTTACATCACGCCCGAACTCAAAGCTTTCGAGGACAAAGCACTGTCCGCCAAAGAGCGTAGCTTTGCCTTAGAAAAACAATTGTTTGAAGAATTACTCGTGACTTTGCAAGCGCATGTGACTGCTTGCCAAGCGATTGGTATGGCACTGGCTCAATTGGATGTGATGAGCAGTTTGAGTGAACGTGCTCAAACACTCGATTGGGTTCGCCCCAACTTCACCAACGATCCAGTGTTGGATATTCAGGGTGGTCGCCATCCAGTGGTGGAAGCTCAATTGGCCAAACGTTCTGAGGCTTTTTCAGCAAATGATTTTAAGACGCATGAAGCACGTCGCATGCTGTTGATCACAGGTCCCAACATGGGCGGTAAATCCACTTACATGCGTCAGATTGCTTTGATTGTGTTGCTCTCTTATGTGGGTTCTTACGTGCCCGCTAAAGCGGCACGCATTGGCAAAATTGATCGCATCTTTACGCGGATTGGGGCGGCTGATGATTTGGCCAGCGGTCGTTCGACCTTCATGGTGGAAATGACAGAAGCGGCTGCGATCTTGCACCGTGCGACTCCACAGTCTTTGGTGCTGATGGATGAGATTGGTCGAGGCACTTCCACTTTTGACGGTTTGGCTTTGGCCTGGGCAATTGCTCAACATCTCTTGACCAAGAATCGTTCATGGACTTTGTTTGCCACCCATTATTTAGAGTTGGCCAGCTTGCCAAGCAAATACCCTCAGTGCGTGAATGTTCATTTGAGTGCGGTTGAAAAAGGTCATGGGATTGTGTTCTTGCACACCGTCAAAGAAGGTCATGCCAATCAAAGTTACGGTATTCAAGTGGCTCAATTGGCCGGTGTGCCACCAGAAGTGATCAAAGATGCCAAACAGCATTTGCGACGCCTAGAAGACATGGCCAATCAAGATAGCCATCAAGCCGATTTATTCAGTCACAGTGCGGTTGAAGAAGTTTCTGAAAATCCAATGACCGAGTCTGCCCTGGCACTTTTGCAAGAGATACAGAATTTACAACCGGATAGTTTGAGCCCCAAAGAGGCTTTGGATGTGCTGTATCGCTTGAAACAATCAGTGCAATGATCGCACTGACGTAATGAGTGCATGGCACTCAAGGATCTCAGAGGTAGTGAGGTTTCTTTAGATTTTTAGTGCAGCGTCGGACGTTGCATCACCGTTTGCGGTGGCAGTTCCTCGTCAAGATCCAAATCGTCTTCCACTTCAAGACCAAAAGCACCTTGCGGGTGACCGTCTTCTAACTCTTCTTCCGTGGCTTCACGCACATCGGCAATTTGTAACCAGAACTTCAGCGCCAAACCTGCCAAAGGATGATTGCCATCCAAGACGACTTTGTCTTCGGCCAAATCAGTGACGGTGTAAATCAATGGATCTTCATCATCGTCGTCTTCAGCCGCATTTTGCTCATCGTCGAGCAAACCTTCAAACTGCATACCGACTTCCAAAGGCTCCGGAAATCTAGAACGGGCTTCAATTTTGAGAAGTTCTGGATCGTAATCGCCAAAAGCGTCATTGGGTTCCAACTGAATGGTGGTCTCATAACCAATGTCATGACCATCCACAGCGGCTTCAATCTTAGGAAACGTACCATCGTATCCACCATGAAGGTAAATCATGGGACCCGCGGATTCTTCGATGAGATTATCTTGAGCGTCGGTGAGACGGTACTTCAGGGAAACAATCGTATTCTTTTGAACTTTCATAAATGCTATTTTACGGCAGTCGATACCCTTGGTTCACATTTGCTTCATATTTGGTTCACATTTTCATCACATTTCAGGTGACAATTGAGTCATGAAAAACCCTCATCAGCAGATTTATCAAGCCCCCCAGGCACCCACCCCACTCCCCATCAAGGCCCCTTGGGCTTTACTGGGCGGCATCAGTCCAGCTCAGTTCATGAAGGAGTACTGGCAGAAAAAACCACTTTTGGTGCGTGGCGCCATCCCTGCGTTTCAGTTGGCCAAAGAGCAAGGATGCGAGTTGGCCAGCCCATTGGCCATGTCGGATTTGGCGCACTTGGCGCAACAAAGTGAAGTGGAATCGCGCTTGATCCAAAGTCAACCTTGGTCTTTGCAAAAAGGACCTTTTAAGAAAAATGCCATCCCACCACTGACAGAAAAAGATTGGACGCTGTTGGTTCAAGGGGTCAATACCCACCATCCCGCCGCCAAGACTGTGATGTCTTGGTTTCGTTTTATTCCTGAGGCCAGACTCGATGATTTGATGATCAGTATTGCGGGTCTGGGGGGTGGCGTGGGTCCGCATGTGGATTCTTACGATGTGTTTTTGTTACAGATGGCCGGACGTCGCCACTGGAAGATATCGGCTCAAAAAGATCTCAGCCTGAAAGAGGGTCTACCGCTCAAAATCTTGAAGCACTTCAAACCGACTCAAGACTGGGTTCTAGAGCCCGGTGACATGCTGTATTTACCTCCGAACATTGCCCATGATGGCGTGTCCTTGGACGCAGGATGTCAAACCTGGTCGATTGGCTTTCGGGCACCAAGCTACAAAGAATTGGTCAATGAAATCCTCTGGCGCACCACCGAGGCCTTGGAAGAAGATCCTGAGTTGAAGGCTTTGTATGCTGACCCCCAGCAAGGGGCTACTTTGGATCCGAGCAGCATTCCAAAAGAGATGACTGCCGCAATCTTGGCAAAATTAAACCAACTGCGCTGGAGTCAGAGTGACGTTTCTTGCACATTGGCCAGCATGTTGAGTGAGCCCAAACCGCAAATCAGCTTTCAGGCACCTCAAAAGCCTTTGAATTTAAAGGCATTTAAGAAAGCCATGGGGCAAATGGGCCTGCAATTAGCGCCCCAATCCAAAGCCTTGCACGATCACGAGTTCTTTTACTTAAATGGCGAAAATGTCAGCGATTGTGAGGAGGCTGATTGGCCTTTTTGGCAAGAATTGGCCAAGTCCTTGTCTTTAAGTCCCAAACGCTGCCAAGAGTTGGCTTTGCAAATTGGGGATACTGAAAATCCTTGGTTTGAGGCTTATCAAGCCGGGTGGATATTCTTGGATAAATATCAGGGTAATTACTAGTATTTTGCGCAGATTTATTTATAATCTTTTGCAGTGCAAGGATAAATTTGTCGGTGCACACGGTCGAAAGACCGGTAAATGATTAGCTAATCTTTAAGGAAATATAAAATGAAAAAATCACTATTAATCGCTTCTTTGTTGGCTGTTACATTGGCTGCTTGCGGTAAAAAAGAAACTCCAGCTCCAGCAGCTCCTGCTGCTGAAGCCGCTCCTGCTGCTGCTCCAGCTGCAGGCGCACCAGCTGCTGCTCCAGCTGCTCCAGCTGCTGAACCAGCTAAGAAGTAATTCTTCGCTAGAAGCAAAAAGACCACCCTCGGGTGGTCTTTTTTTTGGCTTTGTTTCTTTGTTTCTTTGTTGCTTTATTTCTTTGTTTTTAAATCAACGTCCCACTTGTTGATCCAATAGCGTGAGAATCTGAACGGCTGTCTCACCAGTTTCATTGGTGCCTTTTTCATCTTGCACCGTGACCATCACATTGCCTGAAGTCTCTTTGACCACGACACGATAGCGCTTGGCTTTTTTCATGTCATCATCCGATTTGCCACTAAAGAGTTTGCTAAAGAAGCTTCTAGACTCTGGTGAAAGATCCTTGGTGTTGACAAAGCGAACGTAGTAAATGCCTTTGGTGCGATCACGATCTTCAACCGTGAAGTTAGAACGATCTAGACCCACACCAATCTCACGCCAAGCACGATCAAAGTTGCTCGCAAACTCTAAGCGAGGTTGCTTGTCTTTCTTCAAGCGAGAAACAGCCGGAGCACTGGCCGTGGCTTGCTTACCCACAGATGCGCGGGCCGCTTCTTCGGTGTAACCCAAGCGTTGCATCAAACGAGCCAAGAACTCTGCTTCTAGTTCTGGGTCATTGGGGCGATTGGTCCAAATGGTTTGTGTTTTGTCGTTACCAGTTAATTCTTCAATGGCGCCACGGTGAGTGATGTAAATCTCAGTCTCACCTTTGCTGTTGAGTTCTAAACGGGTACGGAACTTGTCACGCTCACCGGTTGAGTAAAGAGAATCCAAGACCTTACCCAAAGTACGACGAATGATGTCTTGTGGAATCTTGGCGCGGTTCTCAGCCCAATCAGTTTCCATGATGCCGGTCTCAGGAGAGTCGGTTAATAAAATGAAACCTGTCTCTTGCCAGAACTCACGCACGCTTGGGTACAAATCTTTGGCTGGTTTAGACACCACCAACCAACGACGATTGCCTTCACGCTCAATCCTCATACCAGATACAGCTGGCAACACGGCTTCTTTACCAGTGGGTTTGTTTTTCACAGCAGTGCTGTAACCAGAAAGTGTGGCACCACCATCAGGAACCACATAACGCTTATCGCCACCCATGACGGTCATGTCCGGTGGAAATGCCAAATTAGGGCCTTTCTTTTCACCGGCTGACTTATAGTCAATCGTGTCACCTGAGAAGGTGCTGGTACAAGCAGAAGTCAACACACCTGTTGCTAGAACAGTCATGAGTACCATGCTTGATTTGATAGAGATGCGACGCATAAGTATTCCTAAGTTATCGATCGATTATGAAGACATTAAACCAGCACCCAAGAGCGCTTGTCTGACTTGTTCTTGAGCACCCTCTGCCAAAGTGGTGAGCGGTAAACGAATGCCTGATTCCATCTTACCCATGGCATGCAAAGCCCACTTCACTGGAATTGGGTTGGCTTCAACAAACATGGCCTTGTGAACCGGCAAGAGTTTGTACTGAATCTCGCGAGCACGGGCCACGTCGCCGGCCATGGAAGCAACACACAACTCGTGCATCAATTTGGGGGCCACGTTGGCGGTCACTGAGATGTTGCCTTTGCCACCCATCATCATGAGTAACAAGGCCGTTGGATCATCGCCTGAGTAGACGGCAAAGTCTTCACAAGCAGCCGCTTTTAAACCAGCGATCAATTGCGTGCCACGCTCTAAATTACCGGTGGCATCTTTGATACCCACAATGCCTGGCACTTTGGCCAAACGAATGGTGGTCTCATTGGCCATATCCGCCACAGTTCTACCAGGCACGTTGTACAAAATCACTGGCAAATCAACTTTTTCAGCAATGGTCTTGAAATGCTGATACATGCCCTCTTGCGTGGGCTTGTTGTAATACGGCACAACTTGCAAGCTGGCATCGGCGCCCACTTTTTTGGCGTACTCGGTCAATTCAATCGCCTCACTGGTGGAGTTACCCCCGGTGCCAGCAATGATAGGAATGCGTTTGGCCGCATGATCAACTGTGACTTTGATGAGTTCACAGTGCTCTTCAACAGAAACTGTCGGCGACTCGCCTGTGGTACCCACGATCACGATGCCATCGGTGCCTTCAGCAATGTGCCAGTCAATCAGTTGGCGCAAACCAGGTAAATCTAGACGACCGTCCGCATGCATGGGCGTGACGATGGCCACCAAACTTCCAGAGATATTTTTAGCTAATTTAGTCATACTTTTGATTGTAGCGGAACAGCGCAGACTCTCTGAATACAAGCCATTTTGGGGCTTGAGACCACTCGGTCCTGATAGGCCAAAATGCGCATCTTTTCAGCCAAGTTCAAGAGCTCATTGGGTTTTAATAAAAAGTCAGGATTGCTAGGTTTGCCATAGGCTTCATTACCGAGGGCAAAGGTTTCGTAGATCAAAACCCCGTCAGGTTTTAATAGATCGGGTAATTTCATGAGATGGGGTCGGTAGAGGTAATTGGTCACCACGACGCCATCGAAAGCACCTAATTCGGTCAAATTCCAATTGGCAGACTCTAAATCTAGATTGAGGGTTTCAAGGGCCCAATCAGGGTATTTTTGAGCCTGCGTTTCTTTGATTTGAGCTAAAGATTCTGAGTCACGGTCAATCGCCAAAACCTGAAAACCCTGTTTTGCCAAGTAAATGGTATGACGCCCACTGCCGCAAGCGTAATCCAGAACCCGGCCGCCTGGCTTGATTTTGGTGGCATGTTGCACCACCCAATCGGAGGCAGGAACCGTGAGGTCTTGATGCAAATTAATTGTAGTCAAGCCCCATTGCCTCACGAACATCGCGCATGGTTTCTTGAGCGGCCTTGCGTGCCTTGTCACAACCATCGGCAATGATGGCGCGCAATAAACTTGGATCATCCAAATAAATCTGGGCACGCTCCATCATGGGTTGCTGCTCTTTAAGAATCGCATCAATCACCGGTTGCTTGCATTCAATGCAACCAATGCCTGCACTCTTACAACCTTTTTCTGCCCATGCTCGGGTCTCTTCACTGGTGTAGACCTGATGCAACTGCCACACCGGACAACGCGCGGGATCACCCACATCTGTTTTCCGAATCCGCGCTGGATCGGTTGGCATGGTGCGTACTTTTTTCTCGACCGATGCCGCGTCTTCACGCAAGCCAATGGTGTTGCCATAAGACTTGGACATTTTTTGTCCGTCCAAGCCAGGCATGCGAGACTCTTGGGTCAAGAGTGCTTGTGGTTCAGGCAAGATGATTTTTCTAGAACCTTCTAAGTATCCAAAGAGACGTTCACGATCGCCCATCGATAAACTTTGCGCATCAGCTAAAACTGCTCTGGCTTGATCTAAGGCTTCATCATCGCCTTTTTCTTGATACTCAGTTCTGAGTTCGAGATACAACTTGGCACGCTTGCTGCCAAGTTTCTTCGCAGCTTCCAAAGCCTTCTCTTCAAAACCAGGTTCACGGCCGTATAAATGATTGAAGCGACGTGCGACTTCACGGGTCATTTCAACGTGAGGCACTTGATCTTCACCCACCGGTACGTGCTGGGCACGATAAATCAGAATATCGGCAGCCTGCAGCAATGGATAGCCTAAGAATCCATAGGTCTGCAAATCTTTTTCTTTGAGTTTTTCAATTTGGTCTTTGTAGGTAGGCACTCGTTCCAACCAACCCAAGGGGGTTCCCATGGAAAGTAATAGAAATAATTCTGCATGCTCAGGCACTTTACTTTGAATAAACAAAGTGGCTTGCGTTGGGTCTACCCCAGCAGCCAACCAGTCAATCACCATGTCCCAAACCGATTTTTCAATCACATCGGGTGTCTCGTAGTGAGTGGTCAAGGCATGCCAATCAGCCACAAAGAAATAACAAGGGTATTCAGCTTGAAGCTTTAACCAATTTTTGAGAACACCGTGATAGTGACCTAGGTGCAACACCCCTGTGGGGCGCATACCGGATAAAACTCGTTCAGAAAACATATATCTCTTATTGAAACTCCAACCAAACAGGTTGTACTTGTGACGGCAAATGAGGCAATGTCCCTAAGTCGGCATGACTTTCATGGGGATCATGAAAATCAGAACCTCGAGATGCCAAAAAACCATACTGTTGCGCTACTTTAGCAAATGTTTTGTACTCATCGGGAGTATGACTGCCCGTGACCACCTCAATGCCTCGACCACCCAGGTCTTTGAACTGACTATACAGTTCAGCCAACTGAAGTGAGGTGAAACGATAACGCCCAGGATGAGCAATCACTGCTAAGCCTCCGGCTTGGTTAATCCAAGTCACGGCATCGGTCAAATTGGCCCATTGATGCCCAACATAACCTGGCTTACCCTCAATCAGATAATTGGCAAAAACTTCATCGGTGTTTTTACAAACACCTGATTCGACCAAGAATCGGGCGAAATGAGTTCTGGAGATTAATTCTGGGTTGCCGACAAACTGAAGAGCCCCTTCATAGGCATTTTTGATTCCGACTTGATCTAACTGTGCTGAGATGGCTTTGGCACGATTGGATCGACCGTTTCTGGTTTGATGTAAACCAGCAATTAACTCAGGATGTTTGTAGTCAATCCCTAAACCCACAATGTGAACAGTTTGTGACGACCAGGTGACAGAAATTTCGACGCCAGAGATGTATTGCATGCCCAAGTCTTGGGCAGCGACTTGGGCACGCTCCTGACCGCCCAGCTCATCGTGATCCGTTAGGGACCAAATCGCCACACCGTTGGCGTGAGCACGGCAAGCCAGAGCTTCAGGGGTTAGAGTCCCATCAGAAACTACAGAGTGGCAATGCAAATCGGCATTGATTGTGTGCATCCCTCTATTTTACTTGGCATTGCATGCCCCTGCCGAAAGAATTGATTCAAACAAATCAAATGATTGCTTTGGGGGTTTTACATAAAAAATGGGGGTAGCTTCTGCATTTCTTGCTGTTCTCTAAGTTCTTGAAGTTCTTTGCGAGCTTGGCATAGTGGACATGGAGAAACCACTTTTTTATTTTTCTGATTTATCTTCTGCCTCAGTCTGAATTCTCGAATTTCAAAGTATTTAGCCAAACCAAAAACAAGAAAGATCGAACCGATGATCAAGACACCCGCCATGGTTCTTTCTGTAAAAACTTTATTCCAAATTTCTTGCATGACCTTCTCCTTGTTCGTAGAGGTTGATACTTCCAAGTAACATCAACAAAATACTTATAAATATTATAAGTGCTATGACGGCAAGATTAGAATAACCACTGACCAGGTAGGCCAACATAATCTCTGCAAAAGCAATAGCACTGACAGCTCTGGCCACGCTAGTAAATCCAGTCAAAGAAAATTTCATTCATTCCTCCATCTAAGATGGTGAAGAATAAATTGGCTTAAAACTGTATTTGTAGGAATTCCTCTTCATTTTTGTCAGCCTAAAGCTGATAAAAATTAAGTGAGGCTGGTATCAACGATGCGGCGCGGGGCATCGAGATATTCTTTGGATTGCATTTCAACAATGCGTGAGACAGTGCGATGGAATTCGTTGGCCATCTGCCCTTCGGTGTAGAGCTGCTCAGCTGCAACCTCAGCGGAAATGATCAATTTGATTTTGTGATCGTAGAACACATCAATGAGCCATGTGAATCGTCGGGCTTCACTGGCCATCTTGGGCGGCATATAAGGCACATCCGATAACAAGACCGTGTGAAACAACTTAGAGATTTCTAAGTAATCATTTTGCGATCTAGGACCACCACACAAGGTTTTGAAACTAAACCAGGCCACACCACCCGCACGACGCACCGCTTTGATTTCTCGTGCTTCGATGTGCAAAGTAGGATCTTCTTCGTCATGTGCCTCAGCCACCACATTGAATACCTGATCCATTTTTTCGGCAGTTTCAGGGCCCAATGGCGTGTAATAGGCTTGCACCTGTTCCATGGCCTTTTGTCGGTAATCAATGCCTGCATCGACATTGAGTACATCAAGCTTTTCTTGCAAAAGTGCAATGGCTGGCAAGATGCGGTCACGATGCAAACCATCGGGATACAACAAATCAGGACGGTAGTTCGAAGTCATGACAAATTGCACGCGATTTTTAAATAAAGCGTCGAGCAATTTGTAGAGAATCATGGCATCGGCCACATCGCTCACATGAAACTCATCAAAACAAATTAAACGATATTTTTTGGCAATATTTTTCCCCAAAATATCCAGGGGGTCCGCTTGACCTCTTAGGTCTTGTAACTCACGATGCACTTCACGCATGAACTCATGAAAATGCAAACGGGTTTTCTTTTCTAGAGGAGAAGCCTCATAGAAGCAATCCATCAAAAATGATTTACCACGACCCACGCCACCCCAGAGATAAACACCACGAGGCAAGTCTGGGAAACGAACCATTTTGGTCAAACGATTGCTTCGGACCTCTTTGTAAGCAAGCCATTCATCCTGACAAACTTGCAAACGATCAATCGCGGCTTGCTGGGCAGGGTCACTGCCATAGCCTCGCTTGCTCAATTCCTGTTTGTAAAAATCAATGACTTTCATAGGGGGTCCAAATAATTTGGGGATCTCAAAACTTCAGTTTATCGATCCCCAAATTTGATGCCTTAAGCAAGAATTACATGTTCAATGCACGTTTATCAGTGGCCAAGGCAGCTTCCCTCACCACTTCAGACAAGCTTGGGTGTGGGTGACATACACGTCCAATGTCTTCAGCCGCCGCCTTGAATTCCATGGCCACAGCTGCCTCAGCGATTAAGTCCGATGCCGCATTACCAACAATATGAACACCTAAGATCTCATCCGTTTGTGCATCAGCCAACACTTTGACAAAACCATCTGCAGCACCCATGCCCAAGGCACGGCCATTCGCAGCGAATGGGAATTGACCTGGTTTGTAAGCACGACCTTCAGCTTTGAGCTGTTGCTCTGTCTTACCCACCCAAGCAATTTCTGGAGAAGTGTAAATAACCCAAGGAATGCAGTTGTAATCGATGTGTGGTTTTTGACCCGCAATCACTTCAGCCACCAAGACACCTTCGTCTTCGGCTTTATGAGCCAACATCGGTCCACGAACCACGTCACCAATGGCGTATACGCCAGGCGCTGCAGTGGCACAAGTGTGATCATCAATGGCAATAAAACCACGCTCATCGGTCTTCAAACCAATCGCTTCAAGATTCAAACCATCGGTATTGGGCACGCGACCCACTGAAACGATTAAGCGATCGCACTCGAGTGTTTGTGCCGCACCAGCGTTGTCGGTATAAGCCACGCTCACCCCTTTTTTGCTGGTCTTCACCTCACCAATTTTTACGCCCAAATTGATTTTGAGGCCCTGCTTGGTGAATAGCTTTTGCGCTTCTTTGGCAACGCCTTCATCACAAGCTCCCAAGAAATTAGGCAAGGCTTCCAAGATGGTGACTTCAGCACCCAAACGACGCCAAACTGAACCCAACTCCAAACCAATCACACCCGCACCAATCACACCTAATTTTTTAGGTGTAGCGCCAAACTTCAAAGCGCCTTCGTTGTCGCAAATCAGTTGGTTGTCCACTGGCATGCCAGGCAAATGACGCGCTTTAGAACCTGTGGCGATGATCACATTTTTAGCAGTCACAGTGCCTGCATCTTTGCCATCAATCTTGACTTGATAACCGTCAGCACTCTTACCCACAAATGAACCGTGACCTCTTAACAAAGTGATTTTGTTCTTGCGGAACAAGAACTGAATACCACCGGTCATTTTTGTCACGATCTCGTCTTTGCGAGCGATCACTTTTTTAACATCCACACTCACGTCTTTCACGGTGATGCCGTGATCAGAAACGTGGTGAGCAATGTTTTCATATTCTTCAGAAGTGGCTAGCAATGCTTTAGACGGAATACAACCCACGTTCAAGCAGGTACCACCCAAGCGTGGCTCACCCTTTGGATCATCGTAGGCATTGCTTTCTGCGCAAGCCACTTTGAAACCCAATTGCGCCGCACGAATTGCAGCAATGTAACCACCAGGGCCACCACCAATGACAACAACGTCAAAATTTTGACTCATGTTATTTCCTTTAGTCTTTAGCTTGTGCGAATTAAAGGTCTAATAAAAGACGTGCTGGATCTTCCAACGCTTCTTTCATGGCAACCAAGCCCAAGACTGCTTCACGACCGTCAATGATGCGGTGGTCATAAGACATCGCCAAGTAGTTAATCGGACGCACCACCACTTGACCGTTTTCAACCACTGCACGATCTTTCGTCGCATGAATGCCCAAAATCGCTGATTGCGGTGGGTTAATAATCGGTGTTGACAACATAGAACCGAAGATACCGCCATTAGAGATTGAGAATGTACCGCCTGATAATTCTTCTAGTGACAACTTACCGTCACGTGCCTTGGCACCAAACTCAGCAATCTTCTTCTCAATATCAGCCAAGCTCATTTGATCAGCATCACGCAAAATAGGTACCACAAGACCACGTGGTGAACCTACAGCAATACCAATGTCAAAGTAACCGTGATAAACGATGTCATTGCCATCCACTGAAGCGTTCAAGATTGGGTATTTCTTCAAAGCATGCACTGCGGCTTTCACGAAGAAAGACATGAAACCTAATTTTGTACCGTGCTCTTTTTCAAATTGATCTTTGTACTTGTTGCGCATGGCCATGACAGGCGCCATGTTCACTTCATTGAAAGTGGTCAAAATGGCATTGGTTTGTTGAGACTGCAATAAACGCTCAGCAATACGTGCACGCAAACGGCTCATTGGAACGCGCTCTTCTGGGCGACCACCAATGTTCACTTGAGGGGCTGCTGCCACAGCTGGCTTCGCTGCAGGTGCCGTTCCAGATAAGGTTGCCAATACATCGCCCTTGGTGACACGACCATCTTTACCTGTGCCACCGACTTGTCCTGCTGACAAATTGTTTTCTGCCATTAACTTGGCAGCAGATGGCATCGCTTTTGCACCGCCAGTTGCAGCAGGTGCTGCGGGTGCTGGAGCTGCGGCCGCAGCTGGTGCTGGGGCTGCTGCAGCGGCTGGGGCAGCTGCAGTTGCTGCACTTGCTTTAGCAGCGCTATCAATTTTGGCAATCACTTGGTCAGACACCACGGTGCCACCATCACCCACCACGATTTCAGCCAACACACCAGCTGAAGGTGCAGGCACTTCAAGCACCACTTTGTCTGTTTCAATTTCAATCAAGATTTCGTCTTGGGCAACAGCTTCACCCGCTTTTTTCTTCCAAGTCAACATTGTTGCTTCGGCAACTGATTCTG